>ENA-UONX01001140-UONX01001140.1-human-gut-metagenome-genome-assembly--contig:-P74old-NODE-1140-length-27834-cov-13.502970_pt1 | contig 27834 bp, 20 predicted proteins | sample MGYA00242466_ERZ724013 | MGnify/ENA metagenome assembly ERZ724013 | reverse complement strand
CTTCAGTGCATCATCCCTTTTTCTATAGATGCTCGTCTTGGGCATTGCGTATTTTTCCACAAGCTCCTTAACCGGTATTGGGGATTCTGTGAAGAAAAAATCCTGAATGATGGCCCGCTCTTCCGGGGCCAACATTTTCAGTGCAGTTCTGACCCGCTCAATATCCATACGCTGCATGACCGACTCCTCTACATTGCACTCTGTATCTTCGAGAACATCTTCTCCATAGATTTCAGACTCTTGAAAGGTCATGGTGCTGTAAGACATGACTTGGAAGGGTGTTTCGGCGTCTCGGCTTCGGATGTACTGCTTGCGATGGCAATCCTTTTTCAACTCTTTGCTGACTTTTTCATTGCACTCCATGAAAATGATAGAGTCGTCTTCACTACAAGCCTCAAACTTTCCAAAGACGATTTCCCGATTCTTGCCTTCATCCGTTTCTCTCCATGCCGCATACTGGCGATAATCCATGATCAGCCAATTGTCCTGTGCTTCAATCGTGGGGTCCTTCTTTACCAAAAATGTTCTTTTCATTACTGTGATCTCCTTTGAATTTTTGAATTTGGGTGAAAGTCAAAAATTCGGAGATCACGGATATTCAGCGATATAGCAGAGCCACTGGTCGCACATAAAAAGTCCTTTCCGCCTGCTGCGGTCCAAAGGACACAACTACGCTGGCGAAAAGGACTCCCGATGCTGCCTGCCTGAAAAAGGGCGCAGAAATCTAAGGGTACCCATACTGCTTTTTCAAAAGAGTTTGAAATCAGCGTATTTGTATCCTTGGCCCTTGTACTTCAGGCTGCGAATATGTATTTGTGATGTCGGTAAAAAACAAAAAAGGCCACCGACAAGGCAGACCTATAGATAGAACTATAGTGTCTTACCTTGCCGGTGGCCTCTCACGTATGTCTGGAATAACTACCGGTTCATGTTCGGGCTGCTGCCCACGATCAAGTGACCTGGAAGCGGATTTAATGCGGCCCTGTTTCAGCCCGACCGTTCCGTCGTGATGTCGTTGATTCAGTTGTTATAGAAACTCGCTTCGATGATCTTCAAGCAGATCAAGTGAGGATTATCACCCCGCCAGATTAGGGCTCATGCCGTGCTCGTGCAGCCATGCCTTTGCCTTGCTTACAATGGCTTCCGGTGCGTCCTTGACACCGCAAATGGCCTTGTACACGGATGCCCAGAAAACAACATCGGGTGTCTGCGCAATTTCCGTTTCTCCATATTTGATCATATAGGACTCGATCTTCTTTCGGTCAAGGCTGAACAGCGCCTCGTTGCGCTCTTTTACGAAAGCCTCTAACATCGTCATATCAATGCTCCCCCAATTCCAAGTCACTATGCTCCATTCCAATCGGTGCATATATATCAATCACATCGTGCCTTCTGCCCACTACCGTGCGGACCATTTCGGCACTGCATTTCGTGCAAATAACTCTGATTTGATTTTTCTTGTTTTTTAGCCCCGCTACCTGCGTCTTACAGTTTGGGCAATACCAAGAGTAAATCGTCCAGTCCTCCAGCATCGCCATTCTCCTTTTTATCTTTTCTTGTTCAACGGAACGAGGAGATTGCAATCCGCCATCTGATATACCGGAACACGCCTGCTTTTAGCGTACTCCAATATCTGAACAGCGTTATGGCAACTCTCGCATTCCATCCATCCGTCGGTCTCATCTAAATCGAGACTTCTGTTGACTGTGCCGCAAATTGGGCATTTCACATCTTTTGCATTCAAAACAACACATCTCCCATCGCCATTAGATTATTGTTTAGAGTGATTTGATTACGTGCCGGGCAACGCCTTGTACCTGAAAGCTCCGCACCTTTATTGTTTTGCCCGGGTATCGAGCCTCGTTTTCATATTCGAGGATGTAATACCCGCTGTCCTTGTCGTAGCCGGCGTATCGCTTCAGCGTATTCTGGTTGTCCTCGTCCAGCGCAACGACTATATCCCCCTCGAGAGCAGGGCAATTGCGCTCGATAACAAGCAGATCGTCCTCGTCAATTCCGGCATCCACCATGGAATCGCCTTTGGCGCGGAGAATGTAGAAATCTCCCTTGCCAAACATAGAGACCGGGAGGCTGACATACTCCTCAATCGACTCTTCCTCATCCTCCGGATTGCCGCAGCGAATAGAACCTACTAACGGGGCGGATACATAGGCCGTTTTCATTTTGGCGCTCTGGGGAGCAGACAAGATACCCCTGCCGTAATCGATCAGGTTGCGGTCACTCAGCTCCTGAAGGTAGCGATGTGTAGTGGATCTGGCAACACCGACACCTTCAGCAACATCGTTGATCGTAGGAGAGCTGTGATGCTCCTGATAATACTTGTTGACGAACTTCAATATCCTGTCCAGAGTTTCTTGATTCTTTGTTCTCATATCAGCACCTCTGTTTCTATATGGGATTTGAAATCCCATAATGTTATTATACTCAGGCAAAAAAGAAATACAATAGGTTTGTAGAAAAGCAAAACGAGGTGGCGATTTTGTTCGTCACCTCATATAATTGTTTTTTTGTTATCAATTCATGCCTGTCCAGATTCTGGGTGTTCTTCGTTTGGCCTGCCCTGAGATTATTCATATGAAAGAAAAGGCGATACCGGTAGGTACCGCCTTCGCTTTATGCTGAAATTTTTGCGTACCGCTCTGACTCTATGATATCCATCATGACAGAGTAAGGGGAAAGGTCTCCGCTTGCCACCATGGAAAACAGACGCGGCGTACATCCGGAAACCAGGGCAACGCCTTGCTCGTTCTTTGTCACGGGCTGATTGCTGTTCCGGCTCGCAACATTCCAGAAGACAATCTGAGGTAATCTGTACCCATGCTCCGCAAATCTGCGCTTTGCACTGGCAAAATTAGACACAGATGCATTTCGAACGCAGGCGTTGAACTCCATATCCGAAATCAGATACAAAGTCTCGGGCAGCTCTTCTTGCGGGACATTGTTGCGCACTGCCGCATCCAAGATCAGATCAAAGACCGCTTCCACATTTGTATCGGCAACCTCGTTAAAGGTGCACAGATACTCCAGCCTCTCGGCAAAGGTCTTGCCCTTGATCTCAATAAGCTGCGGCCGAGAAGAAAACTCGATAAAATGGTTATGGAAGATACCGGTATTACGCTCTCCGAAATACAGTCCCAAGGACAGCGCAACAGCCGCCGGCAGCGCGTTGTCATAGCAGTACATGGATCCGGAGGTATCCACTACTGCCAGCGCATTTCTGTTGTCACAGAAGTCGGGAAGTGACGCCCAGGACGCATTGAGTGCTGCCTTCTCTCCGTCAGTTAAACGGGCATTAAACCCCCACCGGTTTGCATCCAGCGCAGATCTGACGATCTCATAAGGAGCAAGGTTATCTGCATGCAGCTGCTTTTCACCGCTGCTTACAGCCTCCAGGAACGCGTTATAGCGCTCACCATCATTACGCAGGAATGCTTTCCGGTATTTGAACATGGCCTTGGACGGCTGCTTCGCATAGTCGAAAGAGTAGTCCTTCTCGCGGAGATGATTCTCTATTCATCAAAAGCCCTCCTTTTTATTAGTCGCCAGTGGCGACGCATTTTCTTTGCTCGGTCTACCGGCTTGCCGTTTCATCGCTTCCAGCCGCATCTTGTAGGCAAAGGCTTTTTCGCTTGGCAGTATCTGCGACCGTTGAAAATTGCTTTCGACCATAAGAATGGTAGCGGCGTCACGGTCAAGGTCTACGACCTCGCAACGAAGCGTATCAAAACCGGCAAGCTCACAGGCCCGTTTTCGTCTGTTACCCGAAACCAGCTCGTATCTGACATCCTCCTTTGGCCGGACGGTAGCCGGGGTGATAACTCCTCGTTCCTTGACACTCTCCACAAGCTGTATCATATCCTCGTCATCTCTGACCTTAAAAGGATGGCCGGGGAAATCGTCGATCAGCTCAAGGGGAATATCCCGGATTTTACTGAGTTTGGCATCGTCCCGAAGCTCCTGCGTTGTGAACAGTTCATCGAGCGTCGGTAGAGTGAAGTCGCTCTTTCTTCCTGCCATCTGCGGACACCTCCTTTGCGAACTCAGCATAAGCCTTTGCAACTGGGCTGCTCGGCTCATACTTTTTGATGTACCTGTTGAATGTGTATTCTGTTTTCAAGGTTCGTGAGGTTTTTGCCCTCACTAACCAACTGGGAACTTTTTTCGGAAATAACAAAGAGAATTTTAAAAAAATTTTTTCGACCACCTTTCAGGGACAAAGAAAGCCCCTATCACATCACGGAGATGTAATAGGGGCAGAAATAGAAAAAGCCCGCTGATCGAAATCAGCGGGCTTAAATCATATGAAATTATCGTATGCTATCGGAACTTGTCTGCAATCGCAAAATTCCAAACGCATTTTTGGCGTAAGCTCGGAGTAAATTGGCGTAAGTTGTGGCGTAAGCACCGACAATTTTGGGGCAATCAATAGAGCTTTGCGCCTGCCGGAATGTGAGGATCGACCATCAGCAAATGCAACTTTTCCTCGCCGTTTTCGTGATGGACGGCAGAGATGAGCATACCGCAGGAGTCGATGCCCATCATGGGGCGGGGCGGGAGATTGGTGATGGCGATGCAGATCTTGCCCACCAGTTCCTCCGGCTCATAATACTGATGAATGCCGCTCAGGATGACGCGATCCTCGCCGGTACCGTCGTCGAGCGTGAACTTGAGCAGCTTCTTCGACTTCTTCACGGCTTCGCAGGCCTTGACCTTCACAGCACGGAAATCGGACTTGCTGAACGTGTCAAAGTCCACAAAATCGGCAAACAGCGGCTCGATCTCCACATTGGAAAAATCAATTTTTTCAGGAACTTCAGGAGCCGCCTGAGCAGCCGCCACAGGAGCCGAAACTTCCTTGGAAACCTTCTTGTCAGAGTCCAAAGGCTTCATTGTCGGGAACAGGATCACATCGCGGATGGAGCTCGCGCCGCACAGCAGCATGGCGCAGCGGTCAATGCCGAAGCCCAAGCCGCCGGTGGGCGGCATGCCGTATTCGAGCGCCATGACGAAGTCCTCGTCCATCATGTTTGCCTCTTCATCGCCGTGGGCGCGCTTTTCGGCCTGTGCTTTGAAGCGCTGATACTGGTCAATGGGGTCGTTGAGCTCTGAGAAGGCGTTGCCCATCTCGCAGCCGCAGATGAACATCTCATAGCGCTCGGTGAGCGCGGGCTGCTCGGGGCTGCGCTTGGCCAGCGGGCTGACCTCCACGGGGTACATGGTGATGAATGTCGGCTGGATGAGCGTGGACTCGACCTTCTGGTCGAACGTCTCATAGAGCGCGTTGCCCCACGTGTGGGCGACGTTTTCCATGTCCACGCCCACGCTCTTGGCGAGGGCGACTGCCGCGTCCGCGTCGCCGAGGATGGCCATGAAGTCCGCCCCCGTGACGTCCTTGACAGCGTCGGCCATGGTCACGCGGCGCCAGCTCGGCGTGAGGTCCACATCGTGGCCCAGCCACTGGAGCTGATACGTGCCGAGAATCTCCTTGGCCGCGCCGGAGAGGATGCCCTCGAGGATGTCCATCATGCCGTCGAGGTTGGTATAGGCCTGATAGAGCTCACAGGTCGTGAACTCCGGATTGTGCTTGGTGTCCATGCCCTCGTTGCGGAAGATGCGGCCGACCTCATACACGCGCTCAATGCCGCCGACGATCAGGCGCTTGAGGTGCAGCTCGGTCGCAATGCGCATATACATATCAATGTCAAGCGTGTTGTGGTGCGTGATGAACGGGCGCGCCGTCGCGCCGCCGGCGATGGGGCTGAGCACGGGGGTCTCGACCTCCATGAAGCCCAGGCCGTCCAAATAGCGGCGCAGATAGGCCACGAACCGGCTGCGGATCTGGAAATTGCGCTTGCTCTCAGGGTTCATGATGAGATCCACATAGCGCTGGCGGTAGCGCAGCTCCGTGTTCGTCATGCCATGGAACTTCTCCGGCAGCGGGCGCAGGGACTTGCTGAGCAGCGTGACCTGCTGCACGTGGATGGAGATCTCCCCTGTCTTGGTCTTGAACGCATAGCCGCGCACGCCGATGATGTCGCCAATGTCATACTTGCGGAAATCGGCAAACTCCTGCTCGGTGACGGCGTCCTTGCGGACGTAGAGCTGGATCTGGCCGCGGTCGTCCTGAATGTCGCAGAAGATGGCCTTGCCCATGCCGCGCTTGGACATGATGCGGCCGGCGGCCTGCAGCGTTTTGCCGTCATAGGCGTCAAAATCGTTCTTGATATCCGCCGAATAGGCGCTGCGCTCAAAGCGCGTCTGCACAAAGGGGTCGCGCCCGGCGTCCTGCAGCGCCTTGAGCTTGTCGCGGCGCACCTGAAGGATCTCGGACAGGGACGGCTCTGCCGCCGCCTGCTGGTTCTTTCTCTCTTCGTTCATGATGGACTCCTCAGTCTTCGTTTTCGACGGCAATGATCTTAAACTGCAGCTCGCCGACCGGGGCTGTTACCGTGACGGTCTCGCCGACCTTGTGGCCCTTGAGTGCGAAGCCGAACGGGCTGTCGTCCGAAATGCAGCCCTCCATGGGGTTGGCCTCCTGCGAGCCGACGATGGTGTACTCCTCTTCCGCGTCCTCGTCGACGTCGAGCACGCGCACGTGGCTGCCGATGGTCACGACGTCCGCCGCGACCTCGACCTTCTCCACGACCTCGGCGTTCTCGATCAGGTCCGTGATCTCGGCAATGCGGGAGTAGAGCTTGCCCTGCTCCGTCTTGGCCTCGTCATACTCGCTGTTCTCCGACAGGTCGCCGAACGAGCGCGCCTCCTTGATGAGCTCCGCGACTTCTTTCTCGCGGGTCGTCTCGAGGTAATGCAGTTCTTCCTTGAGCGTGTCCAGACGCTCCTGACTCATCTTATATCTGCTGTCGATCGCCATAATCCGTCTCCTTATATCATTGAAATTTCAGTATATCTCCGTTGATTCAGCGCAGCGCAGCGATCGCTGCCTCAAGCTGCGCATCGACATCACTGTCCGCGGCCGGGGCCACGACGACATCCGGCACAAGGCCGCCCTGCTCGGACAGGTCCACGCGGTTGGGCGTGAGATACTTCCGGCTCGAGATGTGCACGGCGCTGCCGTCCGGAAGCGCGATGGTCGTCTGGCTGCGGCCCTTGCCGGTCGTGTTCTGGCCGACGATGGTCGCCCAGTCATACTCCTGCAGCGCGGCCGCGAAAAACTCCGCCGCACTGTAGGTATTGCCGTTGACGATGACCGCCATCGGCACTTTGACGCAGACGCTGTCGCTCTGCGTGACGGTCTCTTTTCCGTTGCCGTCGACGCTCACGAACAGGTCGCCCTGCGGCAGCAGGTGATCCAGGATCGTGATGAGCTCCGAGAGCAGGCCGCCGGGGTTATCGCGCAGGTCGAACACCAGCGACTTTGCGCCGAGGTCCAGCAGCTTATCGACTGCCTGTACGGCACGGCTGCCGCCGCCGGTCTCAAAGTTGCGGATCTGGACATAGCCGACGCCGTTATCCATGAGCTTATACGTCACGGGATCGGTGTAAATGACCGTACAGTCGAGCGTGACGGTCTGGCTCTTGCCGGCGGAGTCCTGAATGGTGAGCTTGAGCGTCTTGTTGAGCTTGGCGCGGATGGTGCTCTGCACGTCCGAGAGCGTCTTGCCCGTGACGTCCTCACCGTCGATCGCCGTGATGATGTCCCCCTGCTGGAGGCCGGCCTTCGCCGCGGGCGAGTCGCTCGTCACGGCTGTGATGCGAAAGCCCTTCGTCTTGTCGTCGAGCTGGATGGTCACGCCGATGCCGGCGTACTCATTGTTGGAGTACATCTGATAGGCCTTGTATTCCTCGGCCGTCATGTAATAGCTCCATTTATCGCCGATGGCGCTGATGATCGCGCTCGATGATGCATCGCTGATCGCCGTATCGTCCGCGTCGCCGATATAGTCTTTATCCACGACCTGCTTGACCTGCGCAAACTTCAGCGCGAGCTTATAGTTGCTGCTGCCGCCGAACTTGCCGACGAAGATCATCGACGTGACCAGCGCAGTCACCAGAATACAGATCACACAGGCAAGGATACTCGCCCTCCAGCCATGCATTCTGCCGCTTTTTCTGCGGGCGGGCACTTTTTCCGACGCCTGTTCCTGTGGCTTGTGTTCGTCCATGCTATCCCTCCGGGTCCATTTGCCGCCTGCATCGGGCAGCCCCAATGCAGCAGATGAGCCGGGCAGCCATTTTCCGGCTGCCCGGCAGTTTCATTCAGTCAAAATATGTCCGATCAGCGCGCATAGTTGAGCGGGTTCTGGCGCACGCCGTTGACCGTGACCTCCCAGTGCAGATGCGGGCCGGTGGAGTTGCCGGTCGAGCCGACATAACCGATCGTCTGGCCCTTGGAGACCTTCTGGCCGGAGGAGACCGCGATGGAACTCATGTGGCCATAGAGCGTGGTGATGCCGTTGCCATGGTTGATGACGACACAGTTGCCGTAACCGGACACAGCGCCGGCCGTGATGACCATGCCGCCGTCGGCCGCAACGATGCTCGCGCCATAGCTCGCGCCGATGTCCACACCGGAGTGATACTTCTGCGTGTGATAGATCGGGTGGTAGCGCCAGCCGAACTCCGACGTGATCGTATGGCAGGACGGGCACGGCCACATCATGGAGCCGGTGGCGCCGTTGTCCTTGCCCGCATCATAGCTGGGGTCGTTTTTCTTGTTCGCCTCTTCCTGGCGGCGCAGATCCTCGACCTGCTTATCGATCTGCGACTGCACGTTCTGCTGCTGCTGCTCGTACTGATCGTAGACGCTCTTATAAGCGTTGATATCCGACTCCAGGCTGGCGAGCAGCGCGTTGGCCTCGGACACCTTCTGCTGCAGCTCGACCTGCTTGGTCTCCAGCTCGGACTGCTTATCCTGCAGCTCGGTACGGGCGTCCTCAAGCTCGGCCTTGACGGTCTCGACCTTTTCACGGGCGGCCGTCATGTCGGCCTGCACCTGTTTATTATATGCAATGACCTCGCCGACCATGTCCATACGGGCAAGGAGGTCGGACAGACTGGTCGCCTCGAGCAGAATGGCGATGTAGGACATCTGGCCGTACTCCTCAAGATGGCGCACGCAGCCGCGGAAGCGCACCGTCTGCGCCTCTTCTTCCTGCTTGGCTTCCTCGAGCTCAACGCCCTTGTCCTCGATCTGCTGGTCATAGGCCGTGATCTGCTGCTTGACGACCTCGATCTCCTGCTGCGCCAGATCGTTCTCCTGATCCAGCGCGGCCTTCTGATCGACCACACTGGCCTTCTTAGAGCGGAGATTGTTGATGGTTTTCTGCTGCTCCTTCTGCTTGGCCTGCAGCTCCTTACGCTGCTGCGTGAGCTGGTTGATCTCCGACTGCGACGCCGCGCTGGCATTGATCGGGATCAGCGCCGTCATGAGCGAAACGATAAAAATCAACGCAAGCAGCACACAAATGACGGATCGAACGACTTTGCGGTTCATCTTCATTCGATTTCCTCCTTAAACTTTCAGATAGTTGCGAATGGCCGTGAGGCCGCCGAACACGCCGACGAGCACACCCACGCCAAGGAACACCAGCAGCAGCGGCAGCGCCACGGATGCAAACGGGAGCACCGTGATGATACCGGCCGCCATGGTGGACATGATCTTGCTGACGATCAGGCTGTAAAGTCCCCACTGGAGCAGGAACGCGACCAGGCCGCCGACCAGGCCGAGCACAAGGCCCTCGACCACAAACGGCAGACGGATGAAGCCATTCGTCGCACCGACCATCTTCATGATGGCGATCTCTTCACGCCGGCCGAACGTGGCCAGCTTGATGGTGTTGGTCATAATAAACAGGGACACCGCGATGAGGATCACGATCAAAACGACGGAGACAACGCTCACAATGTTCCGGAACGTAATAAAGTTTTCCGCGTAATCCAGGTGCGCGGTCACATCGGCGATGCCGTCGACATTCTTGAGCGCGGCCTGCGTGTCCTTCATGAGCGACAGATCGTCGAGCGTCACGACGTAGCGATGACGAAAGACCGAGGCGTCAATGTTGTCAAAGAGGTCGGAGTCATACTCGGCCTCGAACGTCTGCATGGCCTGCTCGCGCGTGACGAATTCGACCGTGGCGACATTCGGCACCGCGGCGACCTGGGGCTCGATGGCCCGGGCCTCGTCCTCCGAGAGCGTCTCATCGACGTAGGCAATGACCTCGTTCTGATTTTGCAGGCGGTCGATGTTCGCGTCGATGTTGAGCGTCAGCAGCGAAAAGCTGCCCATGATGAGCAGGCACGCGATGATGATCGTGATCGACGCGAAGGACATGAAACCGTGCGTGAAGATGTTTTTCACGCCCTGCGTCATCAGGTAGTTGAATCTATTCAGCTTCATATCCGTAGTACCCGTCCAATCCGTCACTGATGACTCTTCCGGCGTCGATAGAGATGACGCGCTTGGAAAAAGCGTCGACCAGTTCCTTTTCGTGCGTCACCACGAGGACCGTGGTGCCGAGCTCGTTGATCTTCTCCAGCAGCAGCATCAGCTCCAGACTGCGCACCGGGTCGAGGTTGCCGGTCGGCTCGTCCGCGATGATCATGCGCGGATTGTTCACGAGCGCGCGGGCGATGGCCACGCGCTGCTGCTCACCGCCGGAAAGCTCCGCCGGAAAGCGCTTTTCCCGGTCGGCCAGGCCGACCAGCTCGAGCACCTGCGGCACGCGGCGGCGGATCTCCTTGTTGGAAGCTCCCACCACGCGCATGGCAAACGCAACGTTTTCATACACCGTCATTTTGTCGATCAGGCGAAAATCCTGAAAAATGACGCCCAGTGTCCGGCGCAGCTTCGGCAGCTTGCGGCGCTTGATGCCCTGCATGTCAAAGCCGTTGACCGTGATCTGTCCGGATGTGGGGCTCAGCTCGCCGGTGATCAGTTTGATGATCGTCGTCTTGCCGGAGCCGGACGGCCCGACCAGAAACACGAACTCGCCCTCGTTGATCGTAAAACTGATCCCATTGAGGGCCGCAGCCTCCGTGTTCCCGTAGACCATCTTCACATCGTTCATTTGAACCATAAGATGTCCTCCAATATGTTGGGCTTACGCCCGCCCGGGTAGGTCTCAGAACTTGGCAGTGTTCTGAGAATCGAGGTATTGCTTTACCATGACCGCGACCTTGAAGAGGATTGCATCCTCAAACTCGCGCAGATCCAGGCCCGTGATCTTCTTGACTTTCTCCAACCGGTATACCAAAGTGTTTCGATGGACGTAGAGCTTGCGCGCCGTCTCCGAAACGTTGAGATTGTTCTCAAAGAAGCGATTGATCGTGTCGAGCGTGTCCTCATCGAGTGCCTCGATGGGGTTTTTCTTGAACGCTTCGGACAGGAACATCTCGCACAGCGTCGTCGGCAGCTGATAAATGATGCGGCCGATGCCGAGGTTGTCATAGTGAATGACCGGCTTCTCGTTTTCAAACACCTTGCCGACCTCAATGGCGACCTGCGCCTCCTTATAGCGGTCGGCCAGCTCGCGCAGGTGGTTGGCCGTCGTGCCGATGCCGATGACCGTCTGCACGTGCAGCTCCGTGTGCACGGCGCGCTCAATGCTCTCGGCCAGCGCGCAGACATCCTCCGAGGTCTCGTCCGGCGTCATTTCCTTGATGACGACAATGTCCGACTCGCTCACGCTGAGCACGAAATCATGCTGCCGATCCGGGAACATGTTCTGGATCAGCTCGAGCACGGCGATATCCGTCACGTTCACCTGACGCACCAGCAGCACGGCGCGCGGCACGTCGGTGGTAAAATGCAGCTCCTTGGCGCGCACATACACGTCGCCGGGGAGAATGTTGTCCGAAATGATGTTCTTAACGAAGGCGGCCTTATTGTGCTTTTCCTCAAAGTTCGTGCTGGCCTCCGTCATGCCGACGGCCGCGAGAATGCAGATGCTGCGCGCCGTCTGGTCATTGCCCTCGACAAACACGGCATACTCAAAACGCGCCGTGCTGGCAGACAGAATCTTATACGTGCGTGCGTCCGTTGCAAACAGCTGCTCCTGCACTTCACCCACCGCGGCCTGAAAGTCATCCAGGCGCGAGCCGATCATCGAAAGCTCACTGCAGGCAATGACAAACCCCTGCTCGTCTACAACACCAATGCAGCGCGTGGTGGCATCTTTCATCTGAACGATCACGCCCTGAAAAATTCTGCTCGACATATCTTTTCCTCCTACGAACGGCCGCCGCAGTCTCCCACAGCACCTACCAATTTCCTACTTTACATAATAGACGATTTATGTGCATTTTTCAATAGAAAAATGGTCGTTTTTTGTGAATAATTTTCGAAATTTCGTGAGATAGTCGGATAATTTCCCGAACTTTTGTAAATTATCACGAAGCTGGAAGCGAGAAAACGAGCATCGCCTCAGCGGGCTGCAATTCCCGGTAAGCGCCCGGTGACAGCGCGGGATCGAGCGTCAACGCCCCGATCGACAGCCGGTGCAGCTGCAAAACGGGCGTCCCGCAGCCGGCCAGCATCCGCTTGACCATATGATATTTCCCTTCATAGACCGTGATGCGGCAGCCCCCCTGCTCCGGCAGCAGCTCCAGCCGGGCGGGCAGGCACTGCGTCCCGTCGCCGAGGACAACGCCCTGTGCAAAGCGGTCCACATCCGCGCTCGTGGGCTGTCCATCCGTGCGCGCGAAGTAGACCTTCGGCACGTGCTTTTTCGGCGTGATGACACGGTGGACATAGTCCCCGTCGTCCGTAACGAGCAGCAGGCCGGTCGTGTCCTTATCGAGCCGCCCGGCGGGCACGAGCCCGAAGCGCCGCAGCTCCGGCGGGAACAGATCGAGCACCGTCGGCTGACTGCGGTCGGCCGTCGCGGTGAGGACGCCGGCGGGTTTATGGAGCATATAGTAATGATATGCCTGATAGCGCAGGACCTGTCCGCGCAGGCAGACGACAGCGGTCTCCGCGATCTTCTGCTCCGGCGCGCGGGCGGGCACACCATCGACCGTGACCTCGCCGCGGCGGATATACGCCTTGGCCTCGCGCCGGGAAGCGGCGCCGGCATCGGCCAGATATTTGTCCAGACGGATCATGCGCGCCCCTCCTTTACGGCCATTGGACGTATTATAACATATCCGGCGGCAAATTTGAATAGGCTTGTTCCGAGGTGTGGTTATGAAGCTCAAATCCTTTCACTGGACAAGACGGACGGTCGTGTATGCGCTCATCGGTCTGGCCGTGCTGCTGGCGCTGGCCGTCATCTGGCGCAGCAACGGCGGCGTGCTCTCGGCGCACTACAACGTCACGACGACGGACGGGCGCATTGCCTATCTGCAGGCGCTCGGCTGGGAGGCGGATCCCGTGACGGAAACGGCGCAGGAGATCGTGATCCCGCGTGTGTTCAGCGGTGTATTCAGCGATTACAACGCCCTGCAAAAGCAGCAGGGATTTGACCTGTCCACTTACGCCGGCGAGACGTGTACAGCCTATACCTACCGCGTGACGAACTACGAGGGCTCGACGGACACCGTGCTCGCGCAACTGTTCGTCTACCGCAACCGCGTCATCGGCGGCGACATCCACGCGACGGCGATGGACGGCTTCATGCACGGTCTGCGGTGAATGGGCGAAAAAAACTCCCGGCACGAATGTGCCGGGAGTATTGGTTTCGTTCGGGTTCAGGCAGATGCCTTGGGGCTCAGGCGAGCGCCGTCCAGCGCTCAATGCCGGTCAGCTCCGTAAAGGTGTGGCCGACCGAGGCCTCGGTGACTGCGGCGTAGTACCATGTGCCGGGCGTGACGTCGGTAAAGTGCGACGCTGCCTGCGCATTGGCCTGCACGAACATCAGGTCGCAGCTGCGGCCGAGCACGCGGTTGAGGATAGTCACCGCCTCGGCGCGCGTGATGGTCCGGTTCGGGTGGAACGTGCTATCCGCATAGCCGCCGACCCAGCCGTTGGCATAGGCCGTAGCGACCGCATCATGACACCATGCGCTGCCTACATCGGCAAACGGCATGCCCTTGGACGTGTTCGCACCGTAGATCCCGGTCAGAATGGTCACGAATTCCGCGCGGGTGATGGGCTTGCCCGGCTGGAACGTGCCGTTGCTGTAGCCCTTGATGGCGCCGGCATTGGCCAGCGTGCTGACCGCGACCGCGTACCACTTGCCGGCCGGAACATCGCTGAAGCCATTGTCGCTGCGGTCATACTGCTTGTGCGCCTGTGCGGTCACGAGCTCATAGAGCAGCTTGGCCGCCTCGGCGCGCGTGAGCGTGCCGTTGGGCACAAAGGTGGTCGCGGTGCGGCCGGAAACATAGGCGTTGTGGTTGGTCGTATCCAGCAGGCCGGCCGACTGCGTCGGCTCCGTGCCGGTGCCGCTGCCGCTGTTGTTGCCACTGTCACTGTTGTTGCCGCTGCCGCTGTTGTTGCCCATCTGGGAAATGTACTTTTCCAGCAGCGCCATCGCCTGCTGGAGCGTGATGGTGCGGCTGTTGTAGAGCGCACAGATGATCGTCACAATGTTCTTCAGGTTCATATTCGCCGAAGAAATGAGCTGAGACAGCAGCTGCGCGATCTGATCGTTTGTGAGGATGCTGCCGGCAAAGCCCGTCAGGATGGCATTGATGCCGGTCTGCGTCATACCAAAGGCTTTCAGGATCTCGGCAAGCGCCTGCTGGGCGGCCTCGCTGTTCGCGCCGCCGTCGGCAATGTCGCCGATGACCTGACCGAAGTTGATGTTCACCGTGTTGCCGGTGATGGTGATGATGCCGCGCATGTAGTTATTGTTGCTGGCGATGTCCTTGAACAGATCGCCCACGTCCACGCCGACGATACCGTGGATAAAATTATCGTCATTGGCGATGTCGATCCGGCTCAGGATCTCACTGAGCAGGCCGTTGTGCAGCTGGCCATAGGCCGTGTCGGATGTGCTGGTCTCCGCCTCCGTGGCGTCTGCCGCGAAAGCCGGGACAGCAGCGAGACTGAATGCCAGCACCAGGGACAGTATCAGGCTCAATGTCTTGCGCATTTTTTTCATGGAATTTTGCCTCCTTTAAGTTCCAAGCAAACATACATGGAAAAGGTGGCGGCAAAATGTCGGACACAGGTGTCCGCATCCCATCGGCGCGAAGCAAGAAGCCTTTTTTAACCACGAAATATAGGCCGCAATTATTCAAAAAGCATTTGAAAAGTGATTAAAGTTTCGTGTTTGAAACAATTTTATCGAAAACAAAAAAATTCCTCTCCGGCAGATGCCGGAGAGGAATTTTGCATGCTGAAAATTACTCGTTAATGGCGATGACAACACCGGAACCAACGGTACGGCCGCCTTCACGGATAGCGAAACGCAGGCCAACCTCGATCGCGATCGGGGTGATCAGCTCGACGTCCATGTCGACATTATCGCCGGGCATGCACATCTCAACACCCTCGGGGAGGCTGATGACGCCGGTCACGTCGGTGGTACGGAAGTAGAACTGGGGACGGTAGTTGTTGAAGAACGGGGTGTGACGGCCGCCCTCTTCCTTGGACAGGACGTAAACCTGGCCCTTGAACTTGGTGTGCGGGTGGATGGACTTCGGAGCAGCGAGGACCTGGCCACGCTCAACGCCCTTCTTGTCGATGCCGCGGAGCAGGCAGCCGACGTTGTCGCCAGCCTCGGCGAACTCGAGGGTCTTGTGGAACATCTCGGTGCCGGTGACGGTGGTCTCCTGGGTCTCCTTGATGCCGACGATCTCGACCTTATCGCCAACCTTGACGGTGCCACGCTCGACACGGCCGGTAACGACGGTGCCGCGGCCGGAGATGGTGAACACGTCCTCAATGGGCATCAGGAACGGCTTGTCAGCAGCACGGTCCGGAGTCTTGATCCAGGTGTCAACAGCGTCCATGAGCTCCCAGATGCACTTGTACTCGGGGGCCTTCGGATCGGTGGACTCGGAGATCAGAGCGTTCAGAGCGGAGCCCTTGATGATCGGGGTGTCGTCGCCCGGGAAGTCGTACTTGTCGAGCAGCTCACGGACTTCCATCTCGACGAGCTCAAGCAGCTCGGGATCGTCGACCTGGTCAACCTTGTTCAGGAACACCAGAACGTACGGAACGTTGACCTGACGGGCAAGCAGCAGGTGCTCACGGGTCTGAGCCATCGGGCCGTCGGAAGCAGCGATAACGAGGATCGCGCCGTCCATCTGAGCAGCGCCGGTGATCATGTTCTTGATATAGTCGGCGTGGCCCGGGCAGTCGACGTGCGCATAGTGGCGGCCCTTGATCTCGGTGCCGTCAAGGCCGATGCGGTCGTCGGTCTGGTACTCAACGTGAGCGGTGTTGATCGTGATGCCACGAGCCTTTTCTTCCGGAGCCTTATCGATCTGGTCGTAGGCAGCGAACTCGGCGCTGTTCGGGTCAGCCAGGGACAGAACCTTGGTGATCGCAGCGGTCAGGGTGGTCTTGCCGTGGTCGATATGGCCGATGGTGCCGATATTGACATGGGGCTTGGTTCTATTGTACATCTGCTTTGCCATTAGAATATCCTCCTAATTCTAAAATGATGTCGTGACTTACTTTCTTATAAGGCACATTGTGCCGGTTGCGCAGGTCAGTTGCTGCCGTGGATGATCTTCTCCTGAAGAGACTTCGGCAGCTCTACGAAGTGGCTGGGCTCCATGCTGTAGGTCGCGCGGCCCTGCGTTTTGCTGCGCAGGTCGGTCGCATAGCCGAACATGGATGCCAGGGGCACGTTCGCCGTGACGATCGCCGCACCGTTGCGGATGTCCGTACCGGCGATCTGACCGCGGCGGGCATTGATATCGCCCATCACGTCGCCCATATAGCTTTCCGGCGCCGTAACGACAACCTTCATAATGGGCTCGAGGAGCGTCGGGCCGGCCTTCTGGCAGGCCTCCTTGAATGCCATGCTGCCGCAGATCTTAAACGCCATCTCGGACGAGTCGACCTCGTGATACGAGCCGTCGAGCAGCGTGACTTTCACGTCCACGACCTCGTAGCCCGCAAGCACGCCGGCCTGCATCGCGCCCTGGATGCCCTGATCCACACAGGGGATAAACTCTTTCGGGATCGCACCGCCGGTGATCTGGTTGATGAACTCGTAACCCTTGCCGGGCTCGTTGGGTTCCACCATGAGCTTGACGTGTGCAAACTGGCCTTTGCCGCCGGTCTGGCGCGCGTAGCGCGTGTCCACCGTAGCGGCCTTGGTGATGGTCTCCTTGTAAGAGACCTGAGGTCTGCCGACATTCGCCTCGACGCGGAACTCACGCAGAAGGCGATCGACGATGATCTCCAGATGGAGCTCGCCCATGCCGGCGATGATGGTCTGGCCCGTTTCCTCGTCCGTGTAGGCCTTGAAGGTGGGGTCTTCCTCGGCAAGCTTGCCGAGGGCGATGTCCATCTTCTCCTGCCCGGCCTTGGTCTTGGGCTCGATTGCTACGCGGATGACCGGTTCCGGGAACTCCATCGACTCGAGCACGATCGGGTACTTTTCGTCGCAGAGCGTGTCGCCGGTCGTCGTATTCTTGAGACCGACCGCCGCCGCAATATCACCGGAATAGACCTGCGTGATATCCTCGCGGTGGTTGGCATGCATCAAAAGGATGCGGCCCAGACGCTCGCGCTGGCCCTTGGTGGAGTTCAGGACGGATTTGCCGGCTTCGATCGTGCCGGAATAGACACGGAAGAACGCCAGACGGCCGACGTAGGGGTCGGTCATGATCTTGAAGGCCAGAGCAGAGAACGGCTCGGAATCGTCCGCGGAGCGGTGCTCGACCTCATCCGTCTTGGGCACCGTGCCGGTGATCGGCGGGATGTCCAGCGGGGACGGCATATAATCGACGATGGCGTCCAGCAGCTTCTGCACGCCCTTGTTCTTATAGGACGTGCCGCACACGATCGGGACGAACTTGACCTGCGTCGTGGCCTTGCGGATGGCCGCCTTGATCATTTCGGTGGGGATTTCCTCACCTTCCAGATACATCTCCATGATCTCGTCGTCGAAATCAGCGACGGCCTCAAGGAGCTGCGTGCGGTACTCTTCGGCCTCGGCGCGCATGTCCTCGGGGATCTCCTCGACGCGCATATCCTTGCCAAGATCGTCGTAGTAGACGTCCGCCTTCATCTCGAGCAGGTCGATGATGCCGCGGAAGTCCGCCTCGGAGCCGATCGGCAGCTGGATCGGAACAGCGTTGCAGCGCAGGCGCTCATGCACCATGTCGACAACGTTGTAGAAGTTCGCGCCCATGATGTCCATCTTGTTGATGTAGATCATGCGGGGAACATTGTAATGGTCAGCCTGTCTCCAGACCGTCTCGGACTGCGGCTCAACGCCGCCCTTGGCACAAAGGACCGTCACGCAGCCGTCGAGCACGCGCAGGCTGCGCTCGACCTCAACGGTGAAGTCGACGTGGCCCGGGGTGTCGATGATATTGATGCGGTTGCCCTTCCAGAAGCAAGTGGTCGCAGCGCTCGTGATCGTGATGCCGCGCTCCTGCTCCTGCGCCATCCAGTCCATGGTGGCGGTGCCTTCATGGGTCTCACCGAGCTTGTGGTTGACGCCCGTGTAGAACAGAATGCGTTCCGTCGTGGTCGTCTTACCGGCGTCGATGTGCGCCATGATGCCAATGTTTCTTATGTTTTCAAGGGAATATTGTCTGGGCATAATTGATAGCTCCTAGTCGGAAGATTACCAGCGGAAGTGCGCGAACGCCTTGTTGGACTCGGCCATCTTGTGCGTGTCTTCGCGCTTCTTCACAGCAGCGCCGGTGTTGTTGCAGGCATCCATGATCTCGCCTGCGAGGCGCTCCTTCATGGTCTTTTCGCTGCGCTTGCGGGCATAGCCGGTCAGCCAGCGCAGGCCGAGCGTCTGGCGTCTCTCAGGACGCACTTCCATAGGAACCTGGTAGGTCGCACCGCCGACGCGGCGGGCCTTGACTTCGAGGCTCGGCATGATGTTATTCATGGCTTCGGTAAACGCATCGAGCGGTTCCTTGCCGGTCTTTTCCTTGATGATGTCAAAAGCATCGTACACGACCTTCTGAGCAACACCCTTTTTGCCGTCGAGCATCACGCTGTTGATGAGCTTGGTCACCAGAACGCTGTTGTACATCGGATCCGGCAAAATTTCTCTTTTGGGAACGTTACCTCTTCTGGGCACTATACTTCCCTCCTTCATTAAAAAATGACTTCACAGGTACTCGAAGATGCGGTGCATCTCCGTCTGCGCCCCGAGGTTAACGAATACATATATATCAGTTAACAACAGGGCAAAATTTGCTGTTGGAACTTACTTCTTTCCTGCCTTCGGCCGCTTGGCACCGTACTTGGAACGGGCCTGCATACGTCCGGAAACGCCCTGCGTATCGAGCGTGCCGCGGATGATGTGGTAACGAACGCCAGGAAGATCCTTAACACGGCCGCCGCGGATCATAACGACGCTATGCTCCTGCAGGTTGTGACCGATGCCCGGGATGTAGGCGGTTACCTCGTAGCCGTTGGTCAGACGCACACGGGCGATCTTACGAAGCGCGGAGTTCGGCTTCTTGGGGGTAGAGGTACGCACGGCAGTGCAGACGCCTCTCTTCTGAGGTGCGCTCAGATTGGTCTCGCGGTTCTTCAGGGTGTTGAGGCCCTTCTGCATGGCGGGAGACGTGGACTTGTAGGTGACTTTCTCTCTGCCCTTTCTCACCAACTGGTTAAAAGTAGGCATGGTTTTCCTCCTTTCCTCGAAAATGGATCTATTTATACGATGCCAAAAAACAGCATCGGATAAACCGTGATTCTGCCGGAAAATTTTCAGGAAATCCCGGCCATTTTTGTGCTTTTTACACAGGCATGACAAATCGGTGGGCGCACGCCCACGCAAAATAGGATTTTAGCATATTGCACAAGATTCGTCAAGCATTTTTATTCAAGACGGAAGCGAAAATTTCACCGGGATATGCAGGCATATCCCGGTGAAACGGTTGGTATTTGGCCGTTTAAAGCGCGTTGGAGATGTTGGCGAGATCGGACAGATCCACGCCGTCGTCCTCCGGCTCCGCGGGGACTGCCGGCTCCTCATTCGTCTCGAAGTTGCGGTAGCAGGCAAGGCCGCTGCCGGCGGGAATGAGCTTGCCGATGATGACGTTCTCCTTCAGGCCGACGAGGTGGTCGATCTTGCCCTTGATGGCGGCATCGGTCAGCACCTTCGTGGTCTCCTGGAAGGACGCAGCCGACAGGAAGCTCTCCGTGGCGAGCGACGCCTTCGTGATGCCCATAAGGACATGCTCAGCCGTCGCGGGCGTGAGCTCGGTCTCCCCTGCCGCGATGCGCTCGGCGATCGCGCGGTTGGCCGCGCGGAACTCATGCAGATCCACAATGGCGCCGGACAGCAGGTTCGTGCTGCCGGAATCGTCGATACGGACCTTGCGCATCATCTGGCGGACGATGATCTCGATGTGCTTATCGTTGATGTCAACGCCCTGCTGACGGTAGACCTTCTGGACTTCCTGAATGATATACTGTCGGCAGGCATCGACGCCGCAGATACGCAGCACGTCGTGCGGGCTGTACGCGCCGTTCGAAAGCGGCTGGCCCTTCGTGACCGTGTCGCCGTTGGCGACCAGAATGCCGGCGGAGTACGGCAGGTTGTACGTGACGGTCTCGCCGTCGACCGGGTTCGTGACCGTGACCGCATAGATGGAGGTCTTCTTCGTCTCCTCGATGCTGACGACGCCGGGGATCTCGGCGAGGGTGGCCATCTTCTTCGGCTTGCGCGCCTCGAACAGCTCTTCAACACGCGGAAGGCCCTGCGTGATATCGTCGCCGGCGACGCCGCCGGTGTGGAACGTACGCATGGTCAGCTGCGTGCCCGGCTCGCCGATGGACTGGGCGGCGATAACGCCGACCGCCTCGCCGATGTTGACCGGCTGGCCGATGGCCAGGTTGATGCCGTAGCACTTGGCGCAGACGCCGTTGCGCGCCTCACAGGTCATGACGCTGCGGATCTTGACTTCCTCGATGCCGTGCTCTTCGAGCGTCTTGGCATCGTCGGGCATGAGCATATGGTCGGTATCGAACAGCACCTCGCCGGTCTTGGGCGACACGACGGGCTCGGCCGGGTAGCGGCCGTGGATGCTCTCGCCGAGGCTCTGGACTTCCTGTCCCTTGTCGAACACGGCGCGGGCCATGATGCCGTCGGTCGTACCGCAGTCATCCTCGCGGATGATGACTTCCTGCGAGACATCGACCAAACGACGGGTCAGATAACCGGAGTCGGCAGTACGCAGTGCGGTATCGGCCAGGCCCTTACGGGCGCCTCGGGACGAGATGAAGTACTCGAGGACGGACAGACCCTCACGGTAGTTGGCCTTGATCGGGATCTCGATGGTCTTGCCGGCGGTGTTTGCGATCAGGCCGCGCATACCGGCGAGCTGACGGATCTGCGCCATGGAACCACGGGCGCCGGAGTCCGCCATCATATAGATGGGGTTGAACTCATCGAGGCAGTTCTGCAGGGCCGCCGTGACGTCCTTCGTGGTCTTTTCCCACTCGGACACGGCCAGACGGTAGCGCTCGTCCTCGGTGATGAAGCCGCGCTTGTACTTCTTCTCGATCGCAATGACCTTCTTCTCCGTGGCGGAGATGAGCGTTTTCTTCTCCTCCGGGACGGTCATGTCCGCGATGGAGATCGTGATGGCGCCGATGGTGGAATACTTGTAGCCGAGCGCCTTGACGTTATCGAGCACTTCGGTCGCAACGGTGAAGCCGTGCTTCTCGATGCAGCGGTCGATGATCTTGCCGAGCTGTTTCTTGCCGACCTTGAAGCTGACCTCGAGGTCGAACATGTGCTCGGGGTCGGTGCGGTCAACGTAGCCGAGATCCTGCGGGATGGGCTCGTTGTAGATGATGCGGCCGACGGTCGTCTCGATCGTGCGGTGCAGCGTCTCGCCGTTGACCTCGCGCGCCACGCGCACCAGGATCGGCGCATGCAGGCCGACATCGCCGTAGTTATAGGCCATGATAGCTTCATTCGGGTCGCGGTAGACCTTGAGCGGCTTATAGCTCGGGAGCTTGCTGCCCTCAGCCTCGGCCTTCTTGTGCGCGGCGACAAAGTCGTCCGCGTCGACGATCTCATTGACCGGCAGATCGGTATCGCCAGCATCGGTCACGAACACCTGCTCAGCGCCCTTCTCGGCCTTGCCGAGGCGAACGTAGGTCAGGTAGTATGCGCCGAGGATCATATCCTGCGTCGGCACGGTGACGGGGTGGCCGTCCTGCGGGCGGAGGAGGTTGTTTGCCGAGAGCATGAGGATGCGCGCCTCGGCCTGCGCCTCCGCGGACAGCGGGACGTGGATAGCCATCTGGTCGCCGTCGAAGTCGGCGTTGAACGCGGTGCAGCACAGGGGGTGCAGCTTGAGCGCACGGCCCTCGACCAGCACGGGCTCGAACGCCTGAATGCCCAGGCGGTGGAGCGTCGGTGCGCGGTTGAGCATGACCGGATGATCCTTGATGACGACCTCGAGCGCGTCCCAGACCTCGGTGCGCTGCTTGTCAACCATCTTCTTGGCGGACTTGATGTTGTTGGCAACACCGTCCTCGACGAGCTTTTTCATAACGAACGGGCGGAAGAGCTCGATGGCCATTTCCTTCGGCACGCCGCACTGATAGAGCTTCAGATCCGGGCCGACGACGATAACGCTTCGGCCGGAGTAGTCGACACGCTTGCCGAGCAGGTTCTGACGGAAGCGGCCTTGCTTGCCCTTGAGCATATCCGACAGGGACTTGAGCGCGCGGGAGTTGGCGCCGGTGACGGCACGACCGCGGCGGCCGTTGTCGATCAGGGCGTCAACAGCTTCCTGCAGCATGCGCTTCTCGTTGCGGACGATGATGTCCGGCGCGTTGAGCTGCATGAGGCGCTTGAGGCGGTTGTTGCGGTTGATGACGCGGCGATACAGGTCGTTGAGGTCGGACGTGGCAAAACGGCCGCCGTCGAGCTGGACCATGGGGCGAAGCTCGGGCGGGATGACCGGCAGAATGTCAATGATCATCCACTCCGGACGGTTGCCGCTGCGGTGGAATGCCTCGACGACCTCCAGGCGCTTGACGATCTTCGCCTTCTTCTGGCCGCTGGCCTCCTCGAGCTCGGCGCGCAGCTGCTCGGAGAGCTTGGCGCAGTCGATCTGCTGCAGGAGCTTCTTGATGGCCTCGGCGCCCATGCCGGCCTCGAAATCGTCCTCATACTTCTCGCGCATGTCGCGGTACTCTTTTTCGGACAGGATCTGGCAGCGCTGCAGCGGCGTCATGCCGGGGTCGGTGACGATATACGCACCGAAATACAACACCTTTTCCAGCACGCGCGGGGTCAGATCCAGGATCAGGCCCATGCGCGACGGGATGCCCTTGAAGTACCAGATGTGGCTCACGGGCGCGGCCAGCTCGATATGGCCCATGCGCTCGCGGCGAACCTTTGCGCGCGTGACTTCGACGCCGCAGCGGTCGCAGATCTTACCCTTGTAGCGGATCTTCTTATACTTGCCGCAGTGGCACTCCCAGTCCTTCGTGGGTCCGAAAATGCGCTCGCAGAACAGGCCGTCACGCTCGGGCTTGAGCGTGCGGTAGTTGATGGTCTCGGGCTTTTTCACTTCGCCGGAGGACCAGGAAAGGATCATTTCAGGGGAGGCAATGCCGATCTGAATTGCATCAAACGGGGTGTAGCTCATGTTTTATTCCTCCTCCTTATCAGAATCGTCCGTGTAGTCATCGTCGCCGGCATCGCCGAACGCGCCGAGACTGTCATCTTCCTCCACCGGTACGTCCTCGATCGTGAAGCCGCTGCCGGTGATCTCATCATCGTCGGACTTGTAGGACATCTCATCGCGCATACCCGGGATGTAATCGTCCTCGTCGTCCTTGAGCTCGATCTCGTCGCCGTTCTCGTCGAGGATGCGCACATCCAGGCACAGGGACTGCAGCTCCTTGATGAGCACCTTGAACGACTCCGGCACGCCCGGCTGCGGGATGTTCTCGCCCTTGACGATGGCTTCGTACGTGCGCACGCGGCCGGTCACGTCGTCGGACTTCACCGTCAGGATCTCCTGCAGGGTGTAAGCCGCGCCGTAGGCCTCGAGCGCCCAGACTTCCATTTCGCCGAAGCGCTGGCCGCCGAACTGCGCCTTGCCGCCGAGCGGCTGCTGCGTGACGAGGCTGTAGGGGCCGGTGCTGCGGGCGTGGATCTTATCATCGACGAGGTGGTGGAGCTTGAGGAAGTAGACCCAGCCGACCGTGACGTCGTTATCAAACTTCTGGCCGGTGCGGCCGTCGTACAACACGCTCTTGCCGTCCTCACGCAGGCCGGCCTTGTTGAGCGTCTCGCGGATGGTGACCTCGTTTGCGCCGTTGAAGACCGGCGTTGCGACCTTCCAGCCGAGCGCCTGCGCGGCATAGCCCAGGTGCACCTCGAGCATCTGACCGATGTTCATACGGGAAGGCACGCCCAGCGGGTTGAGGACGATATCGAGCGGCGTGCCGTCCGGCAGGTACGGCATATCCTCGCGCGGGAGGATGCGGGACACGACGCCCTTGTTGCCGTGGCGGCCGGCCATCTTGTCGCCGACGGAGATCTTACGCTTCTGCGCAATATAGACGCGCACGACCTCGTTGACGCCGGGAGACATCTCGTCGCCGTTCTCGCGGGTGAAGCGCTTGACATCGACCACGATGCCGGCCTCGCCGTGCGGGACTTTGAGGGAAGTGTCGCGGACCTCTCTCGCCTTTTCGCCGAAGATGGCGCGCAGCAGGCGCTCCTCGGCGGTCAGATCGGTCTCGCCCTTCGGCGTGACCTTGCCGACCAGAATATCACCGCTGCGCACCTCTGCGCCGACGCAGATGATGCCGCGGTCGTCGAGATACTTGAGCGCATCGTCACCGACGCCGGGGATATCACGGGTGATCTCCTCGGGGCCGAGCTTCGTGTCGCGCGCGTCGCACTCGAACTCTTCAATATGAATGGAGGTGTAAACGTCCTCCATGACCAGACGCTCGTTGATGAGAACGGCGTCCTCGTAGTTGTAGCCTTCCCAGGTCATGAAGCCGACCAGCAGGTTCTTGCCGAGCGCGATCTCGCCCTGCGAGGTGGCCGGACCGTCGGCGATGACGTCGCCCTTGTTCAGGCGGTCGCCGACCGCAACGATCGGGCGCTGGTTGATGCACGTGCCCTGGTTGGAGCGGGCAAACTTGATGAGCTTGTAGTCCTTGATCTCGCCGCTGTCGTAGCGCACCTTGACGCTGTCGGCCGAGACGGCCAGCACCACGCCGTCGTCCTCGGCGAGGATGACCACGCCGGAGTCCACGCACAGCTTGTGCTCGATGCCGGTGGCGACGATCGGTGCCTCCGTGACCATCAGCGGCACGGCCTGACGCTGCATGTTCGCGCCCATGAGGGCACGGTTCGCGTCGTCGTTTTCCAGGAACGGGATCATGGCCGTTGCGATGGAGACCATCATGCGCGGGGAAATGTCGATGTAGTCGACGCGGTCACGGTCAACCTCGACGATCTCGTCGCGGTGGCGGCAGGTGATACGCTCGTTGATGAGGCAGCCGTTTTCGTCGACCGGCTCGCTCGCCTGCGCGACGATGTAGCGGTCCTCAACGTCCGCCGTCATGTACTCGACGTCGTCGGTCACGCGGCAGGTGCCCTTCTCCACGCGGCGGAACGGCGTCACGAGGAAGCCGTACTCGTTCACGCGGGCATAGGACGCGAGGTAGCTGATCAGGCCGATGTTCGGGCCTTCAGGCGTCTCGATCGGGCACATACGGCCGTAGTGGCTGTAGTGCACGTCACGGACATCGAAGCTCGCGCGCTCACGCGACAGGCCGCCGGGGCCGAGGGCGGAGATACGGCGCTTGTGCGTCAGCTCTGCCAGCGGATTGGTCTGGTCCATGAACTGGGACAGCGGGCTGCTGCCGAAAAACTCCTTGATGGAGGCCGTCACGGGGCGGATATTGATGAGCGACTGCGGGGTCACGGCGTCGAGATCCTGCAGCGTCATGCGCTCGCGGATCACGCGCTCCATGCGGCTGAAGCCGATGCGGAACTGGTTTTGCAGCAGCTCGCCCACGCTGCGCACGCGGCGGTTGCCGAGATGGTCGATGTCGTCCGGCTCACCGATGCCGTGCGCCAGGCAGCACAGATAGTTGATGGACGCGAACATATCGTCCGCGATGATGTGCTTCGGGATGAGCAGGTCGAGGTTTTCCTCGATGGCTTCCTTGAGCGCGTCGCCCTCGTACTGCTCCATGAGCTGGCGCAGGATCACGCCGCGCACGAGCTCCTTGACGCCGAGCTCGGCGGGATCAAAGTCCACATAGTGCTTCATGTCGACCATGCCGTTGCCGAACACGCGGATGGACTTGCCGTCCACGTCCAGATAGACGTCGTTGACGCCGGCCTCGGCGATCTCCTCGGCGCGCTCGCGCGTGAGCACCTCGCCCGCCTCAGCAATGATCTCACCGGTCATCGGGTCGGCGACCGGTGCTGCCAGCGCAAAGCCGGCGATACGGCCGCGCAGGCCGAGCTTCTTGTTGAACTTATAGCGGCCGACGTTCGAAATGTCGTAGCGGCGGCGGTCATAGAACAGGCCCTCGAGCAGCGTCTCCGAGCTCTCGACCGTCGGGGGATCGCCCGGGCGGAGCTTGCGGTAGATCTCGACGAGCGCCTCCTCGCGGGAGTTGCAGGTGTCCTTGTCGAGCGTGGCGACGATGCGCGCGTCGTTGTCGAACACTTCCTTGATCTGCTCGTTCGTGACGACGCCGGTCGTCATATCCGGGATACAAGACAGCCAGGTGTTCGGGTTGTCCGCCTTGTAGGCGCCCATGGCCTTGATGAACCAGGTCACGGGCAGCTTGCGGTTTTTATCAATGCGGCAGTTGAAAATGTCGTTGAGGTCGGTCTCGTACTCGAGCCAGGCGCCGTGGTACGGGATGACGGTCGTGCCGTAGGTGGAGTTGTAGGCCTTGTCGGTCTTCTTATCATAGTACACGCCGGGGGAACGCACGATCTGCGAGACGATGACGCGCTCCGCACCATTGATGACGAAGGTGCCGCTGGGCGTCATGATCGGGAAATCGCCCATGAAGATCTCCTGTTCCTTGATCTCCTCGGTCTCCTTGTTGCGCAGGCGGACGCTGACCTTCAGCGGGGCCGCATACGTGGCGTCGCGCGCTTTGCACTCTTCCTCGGTGTACTTCGGGTTCTCGTCCATGGAATAGTCCACGAAGCGCAGCTCGAGGTTGCCGGAGTAGTCGGTGATGACGTCCACATCCTTGAACACATCACGCAGGCCCTCTTCGAGGAACCACTTGTACGAATTCTTCTGGATCTCCAGAAGATTCGGCATGCTCTGGATCTCCTCGTGACGGGCAAAGCTCATTCGTTCGGTTTTTCCATAGGTGACTGCCTTTGGCATGGCGAACACTCCTTCTTTTGAGATTGTGAACACCCGGTAGGGTTGTAAAATACTTTTTTGACTTGTTGCATTTTCACAGCGAATCCGGTAAAATGTGCTTGTAGGCTGCGGGAGTTGTTTCTTCCGCTCCCAAAGACACATAGCGTGATATTTTACCATTTCAACGCATAGGTTGTCAAGCACGAATTTGTGAATTTTCCGCCGGCAGGAGCGCGTCGCCCTGCCGCTTTTTTGTATCTTCGGAGGAATGACCATGGATATCCGAATCTGTCTGCTGCTGGCTGCCGAGGCTGGGCTCGCGCTGGTGCTGCTGTGGAGCGCCGGCGTGCTCCGGAAACCGGCGCACGTCCTGTGCGCGGCGCTGCTGCTGGCGGCGGCGTTCGTGCTGCG
>ENA-UONX01001093-UONX01001093.1-human-gut-metagenome-genome-assembly--contig:-P74old-NODE-1093-length-29064-cov-5.777793_pt1 | contig 29064 bp, 25 predicted proteins | sample MGYA00242466_ERZ724013 | MGnify/ENA metagenome assembly ERZ724013 | reverse complement strand
TATCTAAAAGTTCATATACGGAATCATCGTCCAAAATATCATTCAGCTTTAATATGCGATTATCCTTTTTAAAAAATGCATTCGGCAACTCCTGATATTTGTTTTGAAATAGATAGACATATATGAAATCCACTTCGATATTTTTAGCATTTAATACTTCTATACATGAAGAAATTGCAGCAGACTGTGCATCCATAAATGCATCTTCAAATCCTTTTTTCATAATATTTAATATCCTCCAATAAATTCTGATTTATCTTTGAGGGTGTTAGTATCACCTGAGAAAACTGAAATTTTCTCAGGTGATACTTTTCCTATAATATTCCTTTCAAGTTTCTGATTGTTGAAAATACTTCCGCAGTGCCACAAACAAGGCTTCCATCTGCTCATCTGTTCCAATCGTAATCCGCAAATATGGTTCTGTTCTGCCTTTCCCAAAATAACGGACAAAAATGTGCTGTGCTTTGAGCATCTCATACAATTCTTTTGCCGAATATTTTGGATGCGTGACAAACAGGAAGTTACTTTGAGAGTCTGGGAACTGAAAGCCCAATTCTGCCATTACCTTCTTGGACGCTTCTCTGGTCTTTACAATTTTTGCAACTGTATTCTGAAAATATGCCTGATCGGCAACAGAGGCTGCACCTGCTGCAATCGTCACCTGATTCATCGTATAAGAATTAAAAGAGAACTTACAGTCATTCAGTACTCGAATCAAAGTCGGATTGGAAATGGCAAAACCAATTCGCATACCAGCCAGAGAACGGGATTTTGAAAAAGTCTGTACTACAATCAAATTGTCATATTTTTCAATCAACGACAGAGCAGAGGTTCCGCCGAAGTCAATATATGCCTCATCGACAATGACGATACTGTCTGGATTGTGCTGAATGATGTCTTCTATCTCCGAAAGCGGCAAAGCAATACCAGTCGGTGCATTCGGATTCGGGAAAATAACTCCGCCATTTTCCACATAGTAATCCTCTTTTACAATTTCAAAACGGTCATTCAGTTTTTTCGTCTGGTAAGGAATCCGGAACATCTCTGCCCAAACCGGATAAAAACCATAGGTCACATCTGGAAAGAGAATTGGTTTTTCCGAATTGAAAAAGGTCAGGAAACACATGGCAAGGACATCATCCGAACCAACGCCTGTAAAAACCTGTTCTGGTTTGACGCCATAAAAATCTGCAATCGCTTGATTCAGCTTGGAAACAGTCGGATCTGGATAAAGCCGCTGTAAATCTGCCGACATCGTGTGCAATACCTGCTCCACTGCCGGTGCAGGCGGATAGGGATTTTCATTGGTATTCAGCTTAATCATATGCGGGAAATTGGGCTGATCTCCCGGTACATATGGTTCTACCTTGCGGATATTGTTCATAAAAGCAGCAGACATGATGATTCATCCTTCTTTTTATAAATTATTGTTATCGATTCTGTTTCAGCAGATCCTGCTTGATATTCCACAGTGCAGTAGACAAGTCTACATAATAAGTGTGAGGATTTTCAAATCGCTTGACCTCATCCCAGAGTAATGCGATCTGTTCTTTGCAGTAATTGCGAATTTCCAGCAAAGATGGTTTTTGATAAACACATTTTCCATCCTGAAAAATCGGTACCAGCAATTCCCTTGCTGTAAAGTTCGTAATTTCTTTCGTCTTCCATGTGGCAATCGGGTCGAAAATAGTATGCGGCTGACTGTCGTCAATGGTTTCATGGTACAGGCAAAGTTCATCGGCAATTGCCTTTCCTGTTTCCCGATCATAAAACCGATAGACCTTTTTGAAGTGTGGATTCGTAATTTTTGTGATATTCTCACTGATTTTAATTTTCGGCAGAATGGAGCCATCCGGTTGTTCTATCGCAACCAGCTTGTATACGCCACCGAAAACCGGAGTGCTACGAGCCGTGATCATCCGTTCTCCGACCCCAAACAGATCAATTTCTGCCTTCTGGGTCATCAAATCCTGAATCAAATATTCATCCAGTGAGTTGGAAACGACAATTTTACAATTCTGCAAACCCGCTGCGTCCAACATCTTTCTTGCCTTTTTGGTCAGGTAAGCAATATCACCGGAATCCAAGCGAATCCCGAAATTGGTAATCCCCTTTGGCACCAATACTTCCTGAAAGGCTCGAATGGCATTGGGAATCCCACTCTTCAGCGTGTTATACGTATCCACCAGCAAAACAGCATTCTGTGGATAATATTCACAATAGGTCTTGAATGCCTCATATTCTGTATCAAACATCTGCACCCAAGAGTGTGCCATCGTACCGCTGGCAGGAACGCCATACAATTCATCTGTCAAGGTGCAGGCTGTTCCACCGCAGCCACCGATATAGGCAGCACGAGCCCCCAAAATGGCACCGGATGCCCCCTGTGCCCGGCGAGAGCCAAACTCTAAAACGGTTCTGCCGTCCGCTGCACGAACAATACGGTTTGCCTTCGTCGCAATCAAAGATTGATGATTCAGAGAGAGTAGAACAAATGTCTCCAACAGCTGTGCTGCAATCGCAGGGGCACGAATGGTCATAATCGGCTCATTTGGAAAGACTGGCGTTCCCTCCGGCACTGCCCAGATGTCACCGCTGAATTGAAAATCCCGCAGATAGGAGAGAAACCGTTCATCAAAGCACTGTTTGCTGCGGAGGAAGGCAATATCTTCTTCTGTGAAATGCAGATCCGTGATATAATCAATGACTTGTTCCAGACCAGCTGCAATGGCAAAGCCACCACCGTCCGGAATATTACGAAAAAATACATCAAAGTAAACTGTTTTCTGATAAAAACCGTTGAGAAAGTAACCGTTGCTCATGGTAAACTCATAGAAGTCACAGAGCATTGCATAGTTTTCCTGTTTCATTGGGTTTCCTCCATTTCCGACAGAATTTGCATCTGCAAATTTTTCATTACTGCAATAGCAGCATTCTGCAAAGTTGGATCGGGTGCAGCAATATAATTTATATCTATTTGAATCGGTACTTCCGGCAACGCTGTTTTACAGATGACAGCATTGGAAAGAACACAGATACTGGAAACCACACCGACCAGTTCTATACTAGCGTAGGTTTGTGTTTGCAGAAAGGACAGGAGAGCAGCGGAACCAAATGTATCCTTCTCAAAAAAACGATCTTGCGGCTGTACTTGTTCCGCAACCTGTGACACGAGTGCATGACCATCTGTTCCTTTGATGCAATGGGAGATGGGCAAATGCTTCCCCTCCTGCGTTTGCAGGTAGTCAGGTGTATGCGTGTCCATAGTAAACAGGACATCGTCCCCATTCTGATGGTAAGCGGCGATTTTTTCGGCAATGCGTCCAGCAAGAGAATGTGCCTCTGGAAAACCGAGTGAACCAGTGACAAAGTCGTTCTGATAATCTACAACGATAAGTGCACGCTTCATAATGAATTGCTCCTTTTTTCAAGTATACCGCATGGGTACTGCTTTTATTATACAAGTAAAATTTCTGTTTGTCAACCCAAGCGGTGTATACAAAATACCTTTTGGAAAAAGAAAGCATGCAAACAAAAATCAAGTGGTTTCATATCTGTTTTTTGTGTAAAATCACCTTTGACAGAAACCGAAAAAAGTAGTATCATAAATATATGATGTGTAGCAGACCTGCGTAAGTCCAATCAGGTATGCTGCACATTTTTTATTTTTGGTGTTATGATTCCCCTTCATAACTGCCAGAGGGAGGTGCACGCTATGAAACGAATCAAGGCGGCCTGCATCTGTCAGACACTGCATTTTATGCTGAAAGAAGATGCACCGAAAGACTATGCGGTTCAGCAAGTCAAAAACGATGTAGAACACTATAAAAACCAGTTGGAACGAAATCATACAAAGTATCGGATTACGGAAGAAACCACACTGGAGGATGGTTCCGTTCTCATCAAAATTATCAAACAATATAATCAAAGTCCAGTCGGTTCTTATTTGGACTAAGACCGTACATGCGTGTAGCCCCGTGCGTAAATCCAGCGTAACAAGGGGGTTACACGCTTTTTATTGTTCTAAAGAAAGGATGATAGTTTAAATGGTACAGAAAATTGCCAAAGAAAAAAAGAAAGATAAAATGCGTTCGACACCGCCATATCGGCTTTTGCTGAAAATGGGCATCCCCATGATTTTTTCTATGGTACTGCAAGCAATGTACAATATTGTAGACAGTGCATTTGTGTCCAACATGAAACAAGATGGCGAGGCAGCTTTAAATGCATTGACACTTGCATTTCCGCTGCAAATGCTCATGGTTGCCATTGGGATTGGAACCGGCGTCGGTGTCAATGCACTGGTTTCCAAAAGCTTAGGACAGGGTGATAAGGAAAAAGCAAGCCGTGCTGCCGGAAATGGTACTTCTCTGGCAATTGTGATTTATGTGCTGTTTCTGTTATTCGGCTTGTTTGGGGTTTCTCCTTACATTGCCTCACAAACCAGTGATCCGTTGATTTCTGAAATGGGTGTTTCCTATTTACGCATTTGCTGTGTCATTTCTATGGGAATTGTTTTTTTCTCCATTTATGAGAAGCTGTTACAGGCAACTGGAAATCCCCTTTATTCTACCATCGCACAAATCGCCGGTGCGGTTTGTAATATGGTACTTGACCCAATTCTAATTTACGGATGGTGCGGTCTGCCAGAACTTGGTGTCATTGGTGCAGCTTATGCAACCGTCATCGGACAGCTTCTTTCCTGTTTGCTCGCACTTATTTTTCACCTGAAAATGGACAAACAAATCTCCAATCGATTGCAATACTGGAAACCAGATGGCAATACCATCAAGGCAATCTATGCGATTGGACTGCCTGCGATTCTGGCACAGGCATTGATGTCTGTGATGACTTATGGCATGAACCTGATTCTGGGTTCCGTCAGCGTTGCTATGGTAACGGCATATGGCCTATATTATAAAATTCAACAGTTTATTTTATTCGCTGCCTTTGGTTTGCGGGATGCCATCACACCAGTACTTTCTTTCTATCACGGGATGCACAGTCGTGCCCGTATCCGCTACGGCATTCGATATGGAATGCTGTATACATGGATCATTATGTTGGCTGGAACCATCATTGTAGAAGCACTCGCTATACCGTTTACAAAACTATTCGGGTTATCTGGAGAAACGGAGATACTCTGCATTCAGGCAATGCGAATCATTTCAATAAGTTTCCTATTTGCCGGAACAAATATTGCTTTCCAGGGTATTTTTCAGGCATTGGACGGCGGTATGGAATCGCTGATCATCTCTGTGTGCAGGCAAATTCTTTTTGTACTCCCAGTGGCGTGGCTGTTTTCGCTGGCAGTTAAAGAAACAAATGAACACGCTTGGCTGATTTGGCTGACATTCCCGATTGCAGAATGCATTTCAATGGGAATTGGCTGCCTGCTGATGCGGCGAATACAAAAGAAAATACAGTAACTACTTTTCTAGGAATTGTTATACTTCTATCACATAATCTGCATTCTCTTTCGGTGCACAGGTTCTAAGGTAATAATGCTCTGCTGGAAAATACCGATGCTCATATTTTTCTTGAATCTGATGCGAATCGCCAATATACCCATCTCTTGCAAGAACTCGATTCCATCTGATTTCTTCTGGAACATCAATGTATATCATATCATCAAATACACCTTTTAATTCTTCTCTTTGCAAAAAAACACCTTCTATGATCACAATACTGCCAACAGGAATATCAATTCGATGTAAACGGTATATATCGTGCTCTTTGTCATATAATTCTATCTCTTTCCTGAGAGGATTATCCAGTCGAATCGGTTTTATAATCTCCTCTATCAAATAATCATATCGCCATTGACGATAATAATAGCATTCCCATGCAGCATATCCTTGCTCATACCGAATTGCTCTCGGATGGATAAAATCGTCTATATGAAGAACAACGATGTTGTAATGTTCCTCGCTGAGCAGTTGATACAACGATTCAGAAAGTGTGCTTTTTCCAGCACCGCCTAATCCGTCCATTCCAACGATAAGCGTATGATGCGGTTGATACCATTTCTTAACTTGCATTGCAATTTTGTTTGGCTCCATGTTTATCCTCCAATCTGATTCAAAAAAAATCATTCCGCACACCGCAGTAATCTGCCATGTGCGGAATGATTTTTATATAAATATATTCTCTACTGATTTTCCTTAAAAGCATCTCTTGTATACAGCACCAATAAACAACCTTGTTCCAACGAAACTTCCGCCTGCTCTGCTGTAATTTCATTGCTGACTCCAAGTGGTATGTCTGCTGACAGTATTCCCTTTTCCAATGTGTACTTTGTACCATGCACCGTTACACCAGTGCAGATATTGCTCAGCGAGAGCAGCGAAAAATACCATCCTATCCGCTTTGGATACTGCCGCACCATACCACTTACCTGAATCGTCATCCAATTCTGTGCATCGCAAAGTATTCCAACTGCTCCCTGCTCTGTCAAATACCGCAAAACCTGTACATTCGCAATGGCATGGTCAAATCGTCCGCCCAGTCCTCCGTAAATCTGAATCTCCTGTGCCCCCATAGAAAGTGCCAGCTTGACCGCAAGCATGGTATCCGTATCATCCTTTTCCGTGGGATACTGTCGTACATTTTTTCCATTGGGTAATTCCGAACTGGAATCAAAGTCCCCTAATATCCAGTCTGGTTTTATCCCAAGTGCTCTGGCATGGCGTAAACCACTGTCGGCACAAAGGAAAACAGCTTCTTCTGGTAGCTGCATCCACTCCGGCATAGAAAATGCCCCGCCGGAAAAAATCACTGCGGTTTTCATGTTTCCCACTCCTTACGTTTTTTTGCAATCTCATACATGGATACATAAGAAGCATGCCGACTCTCGGCAATCTCCCCTGCCTGTACTGCTGCCAGTACACCGCATCCCTTTTCACAGATGTGTGCACAATCCTGAAACCGACAGTCCTGCCGATAGGAAGAAAACTCCGGAAAACAATCTGCCAGTTCTTCCTTTGGAATCCGCACATACTGCTCCAACTCAAAGGTGGAAAAGCCTGGTGTGTCTGCAATATAGCCGCCATCCAGTGGATACAGAGAAGCCTGCCGTGTCGTGTGCCGTCCCCGTCCGAGTTTCTCACTGATCTCTCCAACTGGCAACTGTAAATCTGGATACAATGCATTTAAAAGTGTCGATTTTCCTGCACCGGAATTGCCCGTCAAAGCACTGACCTTTCCCTGTAAACATTGCTTTACAGCAGCAAGTGTTTCTGGCTGATCATAACAAACCGGAAATACCGAAATCCCGGCTGCGGTATATAATGCTTGCAATGCTTTTCCCTCTTGTAAATCCAATTTTGTCAGCACCAAAATCGGCGTAATCTGCTTATAAATGGCAACAGCAATAAACTGATCCAATAACAGTAGATTCGGAACTGGCTTACAGGTAGAAGTGACAAACAGCAGCTGATCCAGATTGGCAAGCGGCGGACGGATGATGCTGTTTTTCCGTGGCAGAATTTCTGTAATGACATCTTCCTCTATGGTGACAAAATCTCCTGCATATGGTGTCATTCCACGTTTTCGGAACACACCTCTTGCCTTGCAGGTACAAATACCGGAAGAGGACTCTACCGTATAGAGTCCTCCTACGCATTTCAAGATTCTGCCCTGTTTTTTCTCAACAATTACAGGTTCTTTTCTCATTGTGGTGCCTCCGGTGCAGCGGGTTCTGTTGCAGCCGGTTCGACCGGAGCAGCGGTATGCACCGGTGTCACCGCTGCAAATGCCGACTCAAAATCCTCTGAAATTGCCACAAAGGAGCCGGCTGTAAAGTCAAACGTATAGATACCAAGCCGTGCTGTCATACCAGTAGTTTCCCCTGTAACAGAAACCGTTACCTGCTTCTGTCCTGTACCAGTCAGCGTCACTTCCACCATGCCACCAGCCGTTTCTGCAACAAACGGATAGCTCTTGACCACCTGTCCATCAATTGTAAAATCTACTGTATATTTCCCAGTAATATCTGTTGGCAAATACATACCATAATAAACATCACCCTCTGGTGCATTGCCGTTGCTGACTTTAAAGAGAATTTCTGTTCCAGCGTTGACCGTTTCATAAGCGGCAAGACTTTGTTCTACAATCTCGCCCTTTGGCTTGTCAGAATCTACCTCTTCCACACCTGCAACTTTCAAGTTAATCCGTGCACATTCTGTTTCTGCATCCGCCTGTGTCATGCCAACAAACTGCGGCACAGTTACTTCATCAATCGCAATGCCTGTGCTAACATACAAGTTCACACTGCTTCCCACTTTGAGTTCTGTACCATATGCAGGATCCGTTCGGATACAATTTCCCTTTTGAATGGCATCCTCTGCATTACTTGCCTCAAAAATTTCATTGACATGAAAACCCATATCCGTCAGCATATTCTTTGCTTCTGCCTCAGAGTAGTTCTTCACCTCTGGCACCGTCAGCATCTGCGTTCCCCGGCTAACTGCCACGGCGATCCGAATTTTGTTGTTATCCCCCCGGTCTACCAGCGTTCCCGGATTTTCACTCTGCTTATAAATCGTTCCTGCTGCATACTCGTCATTGTACTCTTCTTCTTCCACACTCAATACAATATCACTATCATAGTTCTTTACGGCATCATCGTAAGTCATACCAATCAGATTTGGTACTTCTACAGATTTTCGCAGCAAGTTGGGATTGGTCAATAGTGCTACAATAAATACAGCTGCCACAACAATGACCACCACAGTCACTGCTGTCAGAATTGGTACAACCAAGGATTTTTGACGTGTTTCTGGTTCGTCCGGTTCATACTCCTCTTCGTAATCGTCTTCCTCTTCTACCTCTTCATATGGTTCTGGCTGCTGCACTGGCGGCATTGGGGCAACCGACTGCTGTGGTGTACCATATTGCATTCTTCCCATATCTGCTGCCCGCTGCTGTACCAACGGTACACTATAATAGCCGAAAATAATCTGATTATTTTGCTTGAAGGCTTCAATATCTCGAATCATATCAGAAGCAGTTTGATAACGGTTTTCTGCATCCTTTTCCATGGCATGCATGATAATTTCTTCCAATCCAGACGGAATATTGGGGTTAATGTCCCTCGGTCGGACTGGAATATTTTTGATATGCATCACAGCAATGGAAACCGGATTATCGGTATCAAACGGCTTTTGCCCTGTCATCATTTCATAAAACATCACACCAACGGAGTAAATATCGCTCTTTTCATCTGTGACATCGCCTCTTGCCTGCTCTGGACTAATATAATGCACGGTACCAATTGCCTGATCGGTCGCCGTCATGCTTTCTTCTCTTGCAAATTTTGCAATGCCAAAGTCCATGACCTTAATGGTACCATCCGTCAGCAGCATGATATTCTGCGGCTTGATATCCCGATGCACAATACCACGATTATGAGCATGTTGCAATGCCCGCAGAATCTGAATGATAAAATGTACGGCATCTTTCCAGTTCAGCACCCGTTCACTGTCAATATATTCCTTCAGTGTGATGCCATCAATATATTCCATAACAATATATTGTATCTTTTCGGAAAAGCCCATATCATAAATTTTCACGATATTGGGATGCGACAGCACAGCAATTGCCTTGGACTCATTGCGGAAACGCCGTAAGAATTCATCATTCTCAGAAAATTCCCGCTTCAGAATCTTCACTGCTACCACTCTGTTGTCCAGCACATCCGTTGCTTTATAGACATTTGCCATGCCGCCCTGTCCAATTAGCTCTGTAATTTCATAGCGACCATCCAGCCGTTTGCCGATATAATTATCCATACGCTCCCTCCAATGATATTATTCAGTCATGACAGCAATGGCAATATTATCCCTGCCGCCCTTTTCTAATGCCAGCTGCAAAAGTGCATCTGCCAGTTCCTGTGCTGTTTTTTCCTGCTGCATAATCGCCTGTATCTCCTTTTCCGTACAGAAACCATGCAGTCCGTCAGAACAAAGTAATATCTTCATGCCGTCTGTGTAGGGAATAAAAAAGTCATCTGCTTCTACTGTTTTTTCTACTCCAACCGCCCGAATCAGCATATGCTTCATCGGATGCGTTTCGAGTTCTTCTTCTTTAATCTTTCCTGAAAACAACAAAAAGTTAACCAATGTATGATCTACTGTGATCAGCTGCAAGATACCATCTGCATAATAATAGGCACGGCTGTCTCCCACATTGACAACTGTCACGCCCTCCTGATTCCAGAATGCTGCTGCACAGGTCGTACCCATTCCAAAATTCTGGTAATTCAGCTTGGCAGCCGTATAAATCACCGTATTGGCAGCAGAAACTGCCGCCATCATCGCATTGCGAATTTCATAAGTCTGCATCGATTTTTGACAGCGTTCTTCCATGCATTCCAAAAAAATTTGTGTTGCCTGTGTACTTGCTTCTTTCCCAGCACGCTCGCCGCCCATGCCATCACAAACCAATGCCAGTACACCATCCGGAAAGGTTCTCGTTTCGACACAGTCCTGATTTTCCTCACGCACATAACCAATATGTGTTACACTTGCACAATTCAATGCATTCCCCCCTGTTTCTATGTCTCTTGATTTTTCATCTCAAATGCTTTTTCAATGCATCTCTTCTCAGCTGCCCACAGGCGGCTTCTATATCACTGCCCAGCGTTCGTCGAATGGTTGCAGGGATTCCATATTTCTCTAATGTCTTTTGAAACTGCAACACAGTCTTTCGCAAGGTGTGATACTGTCGTTCTGCAATGGGATTCACTGGAATTAAATTCACATGTGCATGCAGTCCACGCAACCGTTCTGCCAGCTCTGCGGCATCCCGTTCTGCACTGTTCACTTGTTCCATTACAGCATATTCAAAGGTGACTCGTCTGCCAGTCTTTTCAAAGTAAACCTGACAGGCATCCAACAATGTATCAATGGGATAGGTACGGTTGATCGGCATGATGGCACTTCTCCCTTCATCATTCGGACAATGCAGGGAAACAGACAAGGTCAGTCCCAGTCGTTTTTCTGCCAATTCCAGTATTTTCGGTACAATGCCACAGGTGGAAATCGTCACATGCCGCAGACTCATGCCATAACCATTCGGGTCAGAGAGCAGCTGTAAAAACTGCATGACATTTTCAAAGTTATCCAGTGGTTCTCCGATTCCCATCAGCACCAGGCTGGAGATTTTACAGCCCTGTGCCCGTTCTGTTTCGTAAATTTGCAGAAGCATCTCTGCCGGTGTCAGATTCCGCACAAATCCGGCAATCGCAGAAGCACAAAACCGACAGCCCATCCGACAACCCACCTGTGTCGAAATACAAAGGCTGGTGCCATGATGATACTGCATACAAACTGTCTCTACATAATTGCCGTCCGGCAGCTGATATAAATATTTTACCGTATCATCTACGGAAGATGCAAGCTTTTTTTCAATTTTTAGTCTATTTATACAAAAAGTGAATGCCAATCGTTCCCGAAATGGCAAAGATAACGTCGTCATCTCAGAAAAATCTGTCACACGTTTTTGATGCAGCCAACTGAAAATCTGTTTTGCCCGAAATTTCGGCTGTCCCATTTCTGTAACAGCCGCTTCCAACTCGGGCAGCGTCAAGGAAAGAATATCTTGTTTTTCCATATATCCTCCTCATTTGATTCGCTGCATCTTTGCCAGAAAGAACCCGTCACTGTTACAGTCAGACGGCAGCAGTGTCACCATAGACTCACTCCATTTTCCGCCCAGCTCCGGCAACACAGGTTGTGAAGCATACGCATTGTGCTGTGACAAGAACTGCTGCACCACCTGTGCGTTTTCCTCCGGTCGAATGGTGCAGGTAGAATAGAGCAGCGTACCGCCGACTTTGACATAGCGTGCAGCAGTTTCCAGAATGGCTGCCTGTATTTTCGGCAGGTCTGCAAAACTTTCCGGCTTTTTATAACGAATCTCGGGCTTTCGGCGAATCACACCAATGCCAGAACAAGGTACATCACATAAAACCCGGTCTGCCTGCGGCAAATCCGCACGGAAAACAGTAGCATCCCCTTGCTCTGCTGTCACATTCTGCAAATGCAACCGTTCTGCCGCCTTTACAATCAATGGCACACGATTGGGCTGTAATTCAAATGCCATGACCTGACCAGTTCCCTGCATATGTTCCGCAATGGTACAGGTTTTTCCACCTGGAGCGGCACACACATCCAGCACAGTTTCTCTTGCCTTTGCACCCAATGCCATACAGCAAAGCTGGGAAGCAGCATCCTGCACATGAAACCAACCCTCCTGAAATGCTCGACAGTTCCGAATGTTTCCACCGCTTAAAAGATAGGCATCTTTCACAAACGAATGTTTTTGAATGCCATGGCCAGCAAGTGCATCCATCAGCTGTTCTTCTGTTGCCAGCAACGGATTTCGCCGAATGGTCAGCGGCGGTGGCTGAAGAGCATTCTCCAAAAAGGAAATGGCTTCTGCTTCCCCATAGGTTTGTATCAGCAATTCCACCAACCAGATAGGAGCAGCATACTGCACAGACAGTGCCTGTTTCTTCTGCTTTGGCAGTGGAATTTGCTTTTCATCCCGCAAAAATGCACGCAGCACCGCATTCACAAAACCGCCTGCACTTGCCTTCCGGCACTGTTTCGTCAACTTGACACTTTCATCCACAGCAGCACGGTTTGGAATGTGCTGCAAATAAAGAATCTGATAAAGTCCGACGTGCAGAATATTCCGCACTGTCGTATCCAACTTTGCGACAGGTTTTTTGCTGTATTTCGCCAATACAGCATCCAATGTAATTCGGCGTGTCAACACGCCGTAAAAGAGGACTGTGCAAAGATTTTTTTCTTTTTGTTCCATCTGCACCTGATGCAGGGCATGGTCAAGCAGCAAATTGGAATAGCTGCCTGCCTGCTCTGTCTGATCCAAAAGTTGTACTGCTAATTTTCTTCCCTGCATCAGTCACGTCTCCGATTTACCAGTCCCAGCAGACGAAGCAACTGCAAAATGGAGCTGACCAGCGATGCCACATAAGTCATGGCTGCGGCAGTCAATACCTTTCTGGCACTTGTCAATTCATCCTGCTCTAAAATATGATAATTGTCCAATGTTTTCAGGGCACGGCTGCTGGCATTGAACTCGACCGGCAGGGTGACAAACTGAAACAGCACAATCAGCGAAAATAAAAGGATACCTGCATAAACCAACGGTCGCAGACTGAGAATCAATCCTAAAATCAGTACAAAATACCATGCATAAGAGCCGAATTGTGTGATTGGAATGATTGCCTGCCGAATTTTTATAGGTGTATATTCCGTTGCATGTTGTACGGCATGACCACACTCATGTGCTGCCACACCAATGGCAGCGACAGAAGCAGAATCATAAACAGAATCTGACAACCGTACCACATTGGCTCTTGGATCATAATGATCCGTCAGACTGCCGCTCACCCGTTCCACTGCAACGAACTGTAAACCGTTGTCGTCCAGAATCTGTCGTGCAACCTGTGCAGCAGTCATACCACGCCGATTGCCAATTTTCTGATACCGTTTAAATGTGGCATTGACATTCCAGGATGCAATGGCACAAATGACAAATCCAATGATAAGCAAACCATATCCCATCAGGTTCTGCTCCTTTCTTGTTTATCCGCCCAGCACCGTACCATACGGAATCGATTTCCCTCGCAGAAAATCTGCTGCTGGCATTCGTTTTTTGCCTTCCGGCTGCACTTCCAATAACTGCAGACCCAAACCATCTCCACATTTGATCACCAAATGCTCCGAATCCGCAACGGCACCATATGGCAATTCTTCCGGCATCGTTTTCCGGATGATATGCGAAGCGTATACCTTCAGCCGTTTTCCATCCAGCGTAGTAAAACCAGTAATCCCACGAATGATATTGTGCAGTTTCGCCGCCGGTTCTGCAAAATGCAAAGCGGACATTTCTTTTGTAATTCTTCCAGCATAGGAGGACTTTGTATCATCCTGCGGTTCTGGCTGCAAGGTGCCAATTTCCATTTTTTCGAGTGTCTCCAACAGCACCCTTGCCCCCAATTCTGCCAGCCGGTCATGCAAAGAGGCAAACGTTTCATCCTCACCAATCGGCAGAGCCGCCTTGATCAGCATATCACCGGTATCAATCCCATCTGCCATTTCCATAGAAGTGATACCCGTTTCTACTTCCCCGTTTAGCAGACACATCTGCATGGGAGCAGCACCCCGATAAGCAGGTAACAGAGAACCATGAATATTGATACATTTGTATTTTGGCAAATCCAAAATACACTTCGGCAAAATCTGTCCATATGCCACAACCACAATGACATCTGGTGCAATCGTCTGCAATGTCTGCATTGCCTGTTCAGCATCCTCCCCCTTCCGCAGAGAGAGTGGTTGATAAATCGGCACACCAGCGGCTTCCGCAGCAACCTTCACCGGAGGTGGAATCATTTTATAGCCTCTCCCTTTCGGCTTATCCGGTTGGGTAAACACAGCCGCTACCGTATGTGGACTATCCAGCAATGCCTGCAAACAAGGCACGGCAAAGTCCGGTGTTCCCATAAATACAATCTTCATATCTGATTATTCCTCTTCTGGTTCTACAAATTCCGTTACAATATCTACAAACAAGTGTCCATCCAAATGGTCGTTCTCGTGGCAGGCACACTGTGCCCCTAAATCTACAAATGCCATCTCATACCACTCCCCTCGCCGGTTCTGTGCACGCAGTCGACAGCGTTTTGGGCGGTCTACATAGCCCCATTTTTCCGGACAAGACAGGCAGCCTTCCATCACATGCTGTTTTCCGCTGACCTTGAGAATTTGTGGATTGATGGCTTCAATCATCTCCGGTAGACCCAAATCCATAATAAACAACCGCTTTGCAATGCCGACCTGCGGTGCAGCCAATCCTACACCACCAGCATCTTTTAATGTTTCCTGCATATCATCCAACAAACGGTGCAGAGATGCATCAAACTGCGTCACCGGTTTGCAAACCATGCGTAAAACCGGATCGCCCTCTTTGCGTATTCTACGAATTGCCATATTGAATCTTGTTCTCCTTTTTCTATTATACACCAATATCCCCGTTCATATCAGCATAACCGTACAGTTTGGAAAATGCTTTCTGTGCGGTAACTGCTGCCAAAACGGTTCGTATCAAAGTACGATACGGCTTAGTATTTTTGCATTTTAAAATCACACGATACCGATATTTTCCCTTCAGCCGTTCATAGGGACATGGAACCGCACCCAAAACCCACAGTGGCAGAGAAAAACCAGTTTGCTTGATATAAACCTGAATTTGCTGCACCGCTTCTTCTGCTGCTTTTGCAACGCAAGCTTCGTCCTCTCCAGTAAAGCCCAGCACACACAAATCACAAAACGGCGGAAAGAGTAGTGCTTTGCGAATGGCAAATTCCTGCTCATAAAACGCTGGATAGTCCTGCCTTGCAGCCAATTGCAGCACATAATGATCCGGCAAAAAGGTCTGTAAAATGGCACGCCCTACCGTCTCTCCCCGTCCACTTCTGCCAACCACCTGTGTAATCAGCGAAAATGTCCGTTCATAGCTACGAAAATCTCCGGCAAATAAAGCCTGATCGACAGACAGCACACCCACCAGTGTAACATCTGGAAAATCCAATCCCTTTCCAATCATCTGCGTCCCAACCATGATGTCATATTCCTTATTACGGAAAGCAGTAAACTTTTTCTCATAGGCGTAGCGGGAGACGGTCGTGTCAGCATCCATCCGCAGTACTTTTGCAGATGGAAACAGCACTTGCAGCTGTTCTTCCATCTGCTGCGTGCCAAATCCCATTCTCCGAAAACGGTTGCTGCCACATTTCGGGCAAGTTTCCGCCATTGGCTGCATATGACCACAGTAGTGACACATCAGCTGGTCACTCACCTTGTGATAGGTCATCGGCACACTGCAATTTGGACAATAAATCGGCTGGTTGCAGTCACAACAGCTGACAATAGTGTGATAGCCTCTCCGGTTCAGCAATAACAAAACCTGCTTACCATTTGAAATCGTTTCCTGCATCGCACGAATCAAGGTATTACTGAACGGTGTGGCATTGCCAAGCTGTCGTTCCTGATTCATATCCACCACTGTCACTTCTGGCAGTGGCATATTGCGATACCGCTGTTTCAGTTCCAACAGGGTATAGATTCCTTTTTTGGCATAATAGTAACTTTCAATGGACGGCGTTGCCGATGCCAGCAGCAACGGACAATGATGGGTCTGACAGCGTTTTCGGGCAACTGCAACCGCATGGTAACGAGGGGCATTGTCAGACTTGTAGGTACGTTCGCCCTCCTCGTCCACGATCATAAGACCCAACTTCTGTACGGGTGCAAAGGCAGCACTGCGTGTCCCGATTGCAATCTTTGCTGTTCCGGACTGCATCCGCTGATAGGCATCCTGTCGCTGTCGGTCAGATAGCTCACTGTGCATGACAACAACGGCATCGCCAAACAAACTTTGAAACTGCCCAACAATCTGCGGTGTCAATGCAATTTCCGGCACTAATACAATTGCCTGCTTACCCATTTGCAGTGTTTCCGCAATCAACTTTTGAAATACACGGGTTTTTCCGCTGCCCGTGACACCATGCAGCAAAAAATAGGCTGTTTTTTCTGCGGTAACGGCTTGCAGTACCGATTTCATAACTGCCTGCTGTGCTTCAGAAAGTACAATCGCAGAAAGCGATTCTGTCACAGGAACAGCCGTTGCTGCTCGCTCTGCCGGCTGCATCGTACCAATCACCAACCCGTTTTTTTCTGCTGTCTGTACCACTGCTTTCGTAATGCCACAACGATGACACGCCTCCTTTTCCGGCAGTGTACCGACCTCCTGTAACAGTTTTACCAAAAGCTGTTGTTTGGGTGTCATCCTGCGTTCGGGCAACACTTCCGGCAAGGATATTATTTTCACCAGCGTTTCCTGTATGCGTGGTTTTGCTGCTGTATAAGTCTGCAAAAATCCCTTTTCCAACAACCTTTCTGCAAGCGGATGATGCAGCCGTTTTTGAAAAGCCGCCGCTGTTTTGCTTTGCAGCAAAGAATGATAATAGGCAGCTTCTTCCTCAGAAAGCGGTACATCTGGTACCGTCTCTGCCAGTATCGTTTTTTGTACAATTTGCAATTGCATTCCAGCTGGCAAAATGGTGCGAATCGCATCACAATAGGTACAGAATGTCATTTCCCGCAGCCAAAACACCAAATCCAGTTGTTCTGCTTGCAAAACTGGATGGGTATCCACCACGGAAAGAATCGGCTTGACAGCAGATTCCGGCGGCGTATCCTGGAGTTCCAATACCATACCAATGCGTTCCCGATTCCCTCTGCCAAACGGCACAATTACACGACAACCCACTGCAACTGGTTCTGTCGCCTGATACGTAAACAGACGATCGAAAGAATAGGCAGTATCCCAAACTGCAATTCCCAAAAACACAGTTTCTGATTTTGCCATTGTCATCGCTTAATTATGATTCAAATTCTCGCTTTCAATAATCCGATACTTTCCAGCATTCAATTCGTCAACTGCTGTCTGCACCGGCTTTTCCTCCAGTGTTTTCTTCTGCTCATACAGCTCGTCTGCAATTTCTCTTGCACGCTTGGCAATGCCAACTACAACAGAATAGCAGCTTTCATTTTTGTTTATCAACTGATTCAAGGATGGTCTTAACATACTCATGATTCTAATACCTCTTTCACTTTTTCTTCTTTGTTTCTATGACGAATCTGCTCCGCAGCAATAATTTGTAAGATGTCTGTTGCTGCCTCTTCTACGCTATCATTCACGACAAGATAATCATATTTTGGTGCATACAAGAGTTCTTCTCTTGCTTTTTCTAACCGTTTTTGAACAACAACACCTTCTTCTGTACCACGTCCAAGCAAACGGTGTTCCAATTCCCTCATACTGGGCGGTGCAATGAAAATAAAAACAGCATCCGGACAATTCTGCCGCACCTGTGCGGCACCGACTACTTCGATTTCCAGTATAACATCTTTTCCCTCATTCCGCATTGCTTCTACTGCTTCCCTCGGCGTGCCATAATAGTTGCCACAATATTCTGCGTGTTCTAGTACGCCGTTCTGTGCAATCATCATTTCAAACTGTTCTTTAGAAATGAAATGATAGTGCACACCATCCACTTCCCCTTCTCTCGGTTCACGTGTGGTCATGGAAACAGAATAATATAAATCCTGTTTCTTCATAACCTCTTTTAAAACAGTTCCCTTTCCACACCCAGACGGACCGGAAACGACCAGCAATAATCCTTTCTGCATTGCAAAAGTACCTGCCTTTCTACTCAATATTCTGAATTTGTTCCCGTATCTTTTCAATCTCGGACTTCATCTCCACCACAAGTTTTGTGATGTCCAGATTCTGTGCCTTGGAGCCAATGGTATTGACCTCCCGATTCATCTCTTGTACCAGAAAATCCAATTTTCTGCCGACTGGCTCTTCAACTGATAGAAGCTGTTCGCACTGCTGTAAATGGCTACGCAAACGAACTGTCTCCTCATCAATCGCCACCTTTTCTGCAAATACAGCTGCCTCTGTCACCAGCCGCTGGGTATCAATGGATTGTTCTTCCAAAAGAGCCACTAATTTTTGATACAGACGGTCATAATATTTCTGCTGCATGGCGGGGGCTGCTGCTTCTATAATCGTTAGGTTTTCCGTGATTTTTTGCAAGCGAAGCTGCACATCCTGCCGCAGCTTTTCCCCTTCGGTCTGTCGCATGGTCAGGAACTGCTGTAAGGCCTCCTGCAATGCCACTTCAGTCTCCTGCCAAATCACATCCTCTTCCATCGGCAGCTTTTGTACCGTACAGACATCCGGCAAACGAAGCAATGTGGAAAGTGTCAAATCATCCTGCAATTGCAGCGTTTTATTCGCTTCCCGTAGAGCCAGACAATAGGCATTTGCCATCTCCAGATTGACAGCCACTGTACTGTCAGCAGAACTTGGAAGCTGTATCGTAAGGTTCACCTCAATTTTGCCTCTTGCAGCTGTCTGCTGTACGCATTTTTTCACTCGTTCTTCCAGAAAAGCATATGCCCTCGGCAACCGTACCGTACACTCCAGAAAGCGATGATTGACGGAACGCACTTCCGCCAGAATATCTACGCCGTCTGCCAAAAAATGCCCCCTTCCGAAGCCGGTCATACTTTTGATCAAACTGATGCCCTCATTTCTGCATAAAATTGTAACAGGAACGCCATTCCTGCTGCTGTCACAGTCCAGAATCTGCTGCTATCAGGCAGACACTCCGGCTGTTATGTATAATTTACTATTATAGCATTTTTCATGAAAAAAATCAAGGCTATTCCTGAAAATATCACGCAAATGCATTTTCCTGAACCGCCCCATCGGCAACAGAAAAGCCGCTGCACAGCTGTGCAGCGGATCTCTCATTCAAAACGATCTTTTATAGGTAGCTATAATCATCCATCAAACCTCTTCATCCTGCAACAAATTCGAGGATGCCTGCATTGTCTCCTCCTGTTGATGCAGCTTTTTATTGGTATCATTTTTCAGAAGCGTATAGATAACAGATGTCAGCGGGATAAAGAGAATCATTCCAAATACGCCGAACAAATTCTGTCCAACCAACACGGCAACCAACACCCAGAAAGAAGAGAGTCCAACCGAGTTTCCAACTACTTTTGGATAGATAAAATGCCCTTCAACAAATTGTACCACGAGATAAATTAAAATACAAAGTACAGCTTTCCAGGGATCAATCATCAAATTCAGTAACGCACCCGTACAACATGCCAGAAATGCTCCTACGAATGGAATGAACGAACAAATTGCCGTCAGCACTCCAATCAAACCCGAATAAGATATGCCGCAAACCGCAAAAGCAAGGAACATCAAGATTCCCAGAATCACCGCTTCCAAACACTGCCCACACAGAAAGTTGCGAAACGTCTGATAAATCAACTGACAGGTATCTTTGATTTTCTGACAAGTCTTTTTTTGCAGATTTGCAGTTATCAGTTTGTTTAGCTGCCTGCCAATTTTATTCTTCTCCAGCAAAAGGTAAATGGCAAGAATAAACCCAACTACACCATTTATCACCACACTGACAGTGCTGGCAGCGGCAGAAAAAATAGTTGGTACCCAGTTGCCGACGCCAACAAGCAGTTTTTGCAGCAATTGTCCCTGTTCGGCATTCTTCAGCCATGTTTCCAATAAAGCCGTATCTATTCCATAAGCGGCCAGTTGGTTCAGCCACTTCGGTAAATTAATCTGCACTTTACTGTAAATATCTCTGATAGACTGCACCAATGCTGGAATCACAATGACACAAACTGCTGTCAACACAATCACAACAGAAAGCAGCGTCAAAATTAAACTGATGGTGTCCCAAAAACGTTCACTATGCTGTTTTTTCGCATGTTTTTGCAACAATTTTCGATATCCATTCATAGGAATGTACAGAAAGAATGCCATGATACCGCCAACCAAAACCGGTTGAATCAGTTCAAACAAGAACGAAAATGCAGAAGATGCCTCTTTAAAATTCGCAAGAATGAGAAAAATCGCAGCAATAAAAAGAACTGCTGCAAAGGCTTTTCGTTTCCATTGTTTCATAGATACGCCTCATTTCATTTTTCTTCGGTACTGATACCGGCGGTATTGATTTTGAAAAAACTGCCAGAAATCTTTGCCGAAAAACAGTAGAATATTTGCAAATGCAAACAAAATGGAAAGCCGTCCTGACCAGTTGGTCATAATAAATTCTATCAGCAAAAAGGCAACATCCAGCCATGCCAACCATTTCATTTTAACCGGTAAAATAAAAAACAGCATCACCTGAAAATCCGGATAGAGCAAAGCAAATGCCAGAAATAACGAAAAATTTAAATAGGTATTGCCAACATAGCCAGTGATCAAACCAGATAAAATGGTTCCGATGATACCGCAAAAATAGAAAACATTAAAACGAAAACTCCCCCATTGCCGCTCCAAGCCGTTTCCAATCAGCCAATAAAAATACATGGAAAACAAAATCCAGAGCGGACTGGAATCCATTGGAATAAATAAAAACGATAAAATTCGCCAAACCTCACCATGAAAGATGGCATTGCGATCAAAGTAAAGATATTGTGAGAGCGTAATGTCATATTGTACAAAGAGAAACAAATCTGATACAAACACCACTGCCATTCCCACTAAAATCAAATTCATCAAATTGGGAATGGAAAACCGTCCAATTTTACGTTCCAATCGATCCAACCATGTAGACTGCATATGCATACTCCTTTCCACTTGCCCCGTTTCCTACATCCCTCATTTTCATTGTGCTGCTGCACTGTGTGTAATAAGACATTATAGCATATTTTCTGCAAAAACACAACAAAGTATAAAAAATTAACATTCTCGAAAAATAAAACGTCATTCCTGTTTTATTCCAGGCATGACGTTTTTATCCTATGCAATTTCATTGCGGGGTTATCCGATCGCAGCGTACTGTCACACGCTCTGCACCGCTAAGCGTACAGGTAAATAAAGTCAAATCCCAGTCACCTGCCTCCATTTCAACCGTTGCAGTATCTGATAAAATTTCCGTCTGCATCACCTGATAATGATACACATTTCCTGCCATGTCCGTAAAATCCACAACGTCGCCGCTATCCAGCTGCCGAATTTTTCCGAAATGCGTACTGTAATTATGGGCTGCAATAATCAGATCATCTGTCAGATAACTTCCAGCATACCGACAGGGGGTATAACGCAGCTGGTCGTACACATAGTGGTCAAAGATTGGCAATTCTATCTGCAAAGATGGGATAGAAAGCAATCCAATATACCACTCACCATCAATCTCACACCATGTCTCACCAGCATCCGCCATATAAAAAGAACCTTCTGTTGTATAAGCCTCCCAAGCATCTGCAATAACGGGTCGAGTTGTCGTCTGCGGTGCAGCATTTTCAACAGCGATCACAGAACCCGCTGTATCCGTGTAGAAGGGTTGCACCGTCGTAGTCGTCTGCTGCGTCTGTATGGAAACAACGGTTGTGGAGAATAATGAATTTCCACCATCCGGCATTTGTTCCGCAGACAGTGCCGACTTCAGTTCCTCTCGAATTTCTGCCGCAACTTCTCCGCTGCGGCTGCTCTCATACCAATTCCAGACAGCAAGAGACAGTGCTGCTATCAGCAACACTGCCCCCGCCAGCATTACATAATGTCCTGCTTTCCATCTTTTCATGCATCAATCCTCTTTTTTATCCATCCGCCAGCCAACACCCAGCAAGACCAATCCACCGGCTGCCATACAAGGTACCGGCCACCAAAGCTGTCCGGTTGCTGGAAGTTTTGTAGTGGTCGTAGTAGTTGTATTCGTCGTTGCTGCGGTTGTACTACGCATTGTACTGGAAGTCGTACTGGTAAGGGTCGTACTGCTCATTGTTGTCGTAGTTGCTGTACTGGTCAGTGTTGTTTCTGTTATGGTATCACTGCTTGTGGTAGTGGTTTCCGTTGTCGTTGTTTCTGTCGTAGTAGAAGACGTCAATGTCCCTGAACCAGTATCATTGTGTGAATTTACAATCAAAAACTGCGTTTCATTCTGCTTATACACGACTTGATAATTGTCCGGCACAAATACTTCTTTCACATGCCATTCATCCAATTCGCTTGCTTCCCAGGAATACGACCAGTTATTCTCTGCATTCAAGGTGACTTCTCTCATCATCTGATCATTACAATACAACTGAATCAGCAAGTCTGCCGGACGATCTGACATCTGATTTTCATCATGCATCCAGATTTTATTCAATGTATACATGACAGAGGAGGAAGTCTGAAATGGTCTTACTGTAAACTTGGGATAGGCATTCCAGTTAAAGGTGGTACTGCCTTCCTCTGTTGTCAAATGGAGCAGTGCCGGAGCTGGAATATACCGTTTCTCACCGACTACGACAGGTTTTCCGGTAATGAGATAGGCACCGGTTTCCAGCGGTGCAAACGAAACAGCACCATTGGCATCTGTTTTCCCAGTTGCAAGCGGTTTGATGGGATCGACCGCAGCCAAATTTGCCAATGTGTCCGCAGCATCCTGTACTGCAGCCGTCGTATCAAGCTTTCCGCTGACCGGATAGCCGGCAAAATCGCCGCCTAGTATCAATTCGCCATTTGCGTCGTAATCTCCGACACGATAGAGTTTCCAAGGCATATCCGGCAAGACCGTATCCTGTTCCTTACAAATCAACGTCAACGTTCCATCTGCTGCGGCAGCGGAAGGGATTGGTTTCAGCCAGAAGCAGAGGAAAAATATCAAGGCTGCTGCACTATAGGCAATTCGGGAAACACATTTTCTTTGCATCATTCGCACATTCACTCACCATCTTTCGGATTCTTCTCATTGTTTTAATACGGAAAGCGGATCTTCGTGTGGGAATTTCCGTTTTTTCTGTTTACCGCTCATACCCCAGAAAACAAATAAGCCCACCAGCAGCGGAGCAGAAAGACAAGGCACGACCAGCATGGGGTCAAGCTGCACAGCATCTGCGGAAACCGTTGCATGAGACTGATATTTGGTTTCAATTCGTCTGGAGCGAATCAGCAGACGATGGGAATTGACACCGTAAGGCGTACAGGTCATCAGCGTGACCATATCCCGTTCGGGTTCGATATAGAGGTTTTCAACTTCTTCCGGCAGAATAATGCGGATTTCCTCCACCTCATAGGTCAGAACCTGATCCAGCACCGTAACAGTAAAGGTATCACCCACCACAAGCTGGTCAATATCGGTAAACAGCTTTGCAGAGGGCAGTCCTCTGTGGGCAGAAATGACAGCGTGGGTATTGACACCGCCAACCGGAAGGGACGAGCCTTTCAGATGTCCGGCAGCAATATTGAGGACTTCCTCACTCGTGCCGTGGTAAATCGGCAGCTCTACATGAATCACGGGAATCGTAATATACCCCATAATCCCCGTACCAGAGATATTTAAAAGGTCATCATAGCCGCCAATCTGGTCAGCGTTGGAAAACGGGGTTGGCAGGTGGTAGAGGATTTCGTTGTAGTCCTTTGCCTGCTGTAATAAGAGCTGGGTCTCACTGTCGTCCATTTGTTCGACTGCCTGACTATAGGTGGCAATGGCACGGGATTGCGTTTTGGAATTCCACCAGTCGCTGATGGTTGGGTACAGCATTACGGAGAGCCCCACCAGTAATATGATAATTAGTAAAATGGTTGAAATAATACTTGATTTTTTTCTCATGAGGCACTCCCTAATGCCTGTCGGCAGGAACTCCCGCCGACAGACTGGATATTAGGATGAATCGGTATCAAAACCGAAATGGATTTACGAATGATTATTCAGCGTCCTTCTTTGCACGCTTCTTGGTGATGAGCAGGACACCAGCACCAGCAACCAGTACGCCGCCGCCTACATAGAAGAGGGTCGTACCAATGCCACCAGTGGACGGGAGAGCAGAACCAGCTTTATTGATTACATCCAAGTTATTAGCACCATCCGTTGTATTATCATCTGTCAAAGTCTGCAAAGTAGACGGAGTTTCAGCAGCATCTGCACCATCTGGCAGATATCCAGCAGTGATTTTGAAAGACACAGGGGTTGACAACAATGTATAACCTTCCGGTTCCTTGGTTTCTTGCAGATAATAAGTAACTGCATCATCCAAACCTTTAAGTTTAATTGCCGCATCAGCTTTTGATACAATTGTAGAGGTTACTGTTTTACCTGTTACATCAGCTTTTGAAGACTTCAGTGTATATGTACCATCACCGTTATTAATAAACTCCAACGGCTTTGCATCAGTGTTACCAACAGGATTCACAGCATAAACAGAAAATTCTGCACCATCCAATTTTGTACCGCCAATTTTACCAGCTACCTTTGTAATGTCTTCATAGAATGTCCAATCATAAACCTCAACCTCTGGGGTTTCTCCTGTATCCTGATTGCCATCATCAGTAGCATATGGGTTATTTGAATACTCCAGATATGCTATGTTATCATTGTGATTCGTGCTGTCACTTTCTCCTGTTGCAACAAGAGCATTTGAGTTCAATTCCGCGGTATAGTAGGTATAAATTGTTGAATTTTCCGTAATAGCTTTATCAGCAACTGCTGCACTCACATCAACAGAAACTTCAAACGTGCAAGCATCATGTGCTTTTTCCGCTACCACCTCATAATACTTTGTATCAAGTGCTTCTGTTAATCCAGCATTTGTATAAATCTTTAAACTGCCCTCAGTATAGGTAAGACCTGCATCCAATGTATCGTGAATTACATATTTATACTTTTCACCCTGATCTGTATAACCAGCAAGACTTGGCACAGTAGTAGAAATACGGAATTCTACCTGATCACCAATCTGATTATCTCCGACCTTACCCCAAGTGTTAAGTTCATTATGCTTGATTTCCTTATCCAAAGAAGGTGCATCCAATTTCAATATTAATTCAGCCGTCTTATCAGTAGAATCCAACATTACCTGAGAAACAACAGTGTTTTTATCCTCTTCACCCTTAGAATTAATACCAACCCCATAAACCAGATAGTAACCAGCAGTTTCTGTGTCAATCACACCATTAGTATCTGCTGTATAAACTCCCTTAGAAGCACCCTCCAATTGGGTCTTATAAGTGGTATAAATCCAATCACCAAATGCACGTGCATCAGCATCAGTTTTAATGGATGTTACCAATTCGTTTACTGATGTAAATGCTTCAGCTTGAGGAGTTGGCTTGTATGCCAAAAGCTGCTCCTTGGTCAGCACGCAAGTATCATCAACTGTATATGAATAAGAACCATAAGTTTGAGCGTCAACATCATACTCATCCAAAGTCAAAGCAAAAATTCTATACGCTTTAGCTGAGGAGACTGCACTCACATTACCCGTTGTCGGGCTTACATTGATAGTATACTCACCTGCTACCGCACTGGCTGTCATGGATCCCATCGGTACTGCTGCACAAGCTACCATCATTACAGCTGCTGCAAACGCTGCGACTCTTCTTGTTCTTTTCGTGTTTTTCATAATAAACGCTCCTTTTTTTCCTGAGCTTCCGCTCATTTTCGTTTTCATTTTGGCGGTGACCATTTGCCATTTGCCGCCTGCGGTTCTCTGTTTGTTCAGAACTTCTTGACTCCATTGTAACATATAACGTTTTAGTTGTCAAGAAGTTCCGAAACGTTTTTACATTTTACTCAACATCGAGCCTTCATTTTTGTTTATTTTGTACATTTTCTTCTACGAAAACGTCTGATAAGGTGGGTTGTTGCGAATCCGCCGCAGCCGCCGCCCAGCACAAGCAGCCCAGCGATGGTATACCATCTTGTGCCGATTCCGCCTGTTGATGGCAGTTCGTAGGATTCGTTTTGGGTTTTGGTATTCCGGATGGTTGCCATAGCATTACCCGGATTCGCCGCATTGATGGCATAGGTTGTATCGCCATCTGCGTCGTCAAAGAGATAGCTTACCTCGTAGTTAGAAAGTCCGCCTTCTCCAGCACCGACTTCTTCTACCCAGTAGTAGTAAGGCTGACCGTTAGCATCGTAAACATCCAGATTTTTAGCAACATATGTCCATGCCTCGCCCTCCGGATTTGAGGTCGGGCTGAGGGTGATGGTAGCAACATTATTTACAAAGCCCACAGAGGTGTTCGTAGTAGCTGCATCACCCAGCATAGGCATGATTTCTTCTGCGGCTACACTGGCTGCTCTTACTTGCTGAGGGGCAGTGCGGGAGACAGAAGAAGGATATACAACATATTTCTCTTCTCCACTTGCATTTTTACAAGTCAATACATATCTAATGTTCCATGAACTTCCATTAGGAATAAGGTCTAATACTGAAATATTATCCCCAAAAGTAAGTGTACCCAATGCCTTTTCGCCATCTGATACAAAAGTATACCCTTCATTTATCCCAGTACCCCAAGGATGACCACCCACAAATTTCCATTCACCATTGACAGTATTAACATTTCCGCCACCTTGACTGCCATTTAATTGAAAATAAAAATTATTACTTCCACTTGTTCTTTCAAATTCTATGACAATCTTTGTTGCACTATATCCTGATGGAATGCTAACACTATGATTGCTAGAAAGCACTGCCGTACTATTTGGTAAATCTGGCTCGCCCTTTATAGTTACATTATAAGTTGCTTTCACACCATCATTTCGTGTTGCTGTAATAACAACTTCACCCTTTGTCACACCAGTTACATTACCATTTCCATCCACAGTTGCATTTCCATTAGAAGCTGACCATGTAAATGTGCCATAAGGTTTATCAATTTCTAACTTAATAGGATCACCGCCAGCCATCACTTCACTCGGTCCACTGATTTCAAATGTTTCAGGCAAAGAGATGCTAATTGTATCCGTTGTCTCCATACCATCTGCCGTAGTTGCTTTCACGGTAACCTCGCCAGCAGCATTTGCAGTAACTTGAGAGCCATTCAGCGTCACCAGACTTGCACCTTCTATAATGGTGAACGTTGCGGGAACCTCCTCATCACCCTTCTTTGCGGTTAAGGTTCCGGTCTCACCTGCTACCATGGTAAAGGTCTGTGCACCATCCAAGTAAATCTCCAGTGCCGACACCGTTACTGTAATTTCTTCTGTGGTCTTCCCATCTGTAACCGTAATCGTTGCCGGACCTTCTGCTACACCAGTAATTGTAATCTGATTACCATCATATGTTACCGTTGCAATCTCTGGATTTGAAGAAGTAACTTCTGTAACGTTCTTGTTTGCCGTTACAGTTACCTCTTTCCCAACGCCAACAGAAGCTGTTGAAGGTACTTGCAGAATCAAATTATCCTTCACATCATCCGGCACACTCTCAAGACTCGTTGCACGATGAATCCTTACCGTGATTGCAGTCGGCAAACCTTCCGTTAATGCTTCCCCATTTTCATCCATCCATACCTTCTTTACCGTCAAGGAAATGCCTCTTGTGTTGGTTACATGCAGTGTACCTGTATTACCGTCTACAGCAGCAAGACCTTTTTCTTCAGAGTCGGTAGACGTACCATATGCTGTCGTATAACCCTCCAAAGCTTCTTCTCGAATCTTATAGTAGTATTGGTTCCCATTGATATCTTGCGTCAGAAGATCGGTATACGTATAAATCCATTTGTTTTCATTCGTTGGATCTACCGTTTTCGTTGGCATAGCAATCGTTGTGTCCACCCAGGTTTCTCGATCGGTACTCTGTTGCAGAATCAGAGAAATCTTTGCCCGATTGGCTGCATCTGCTTCCGCATTATCATTTCTCCAAGTCTTCTCTACAGAAAGTGCTGTCTTCGGGATACTTCTCTTGTTGGCAACTGTAATTGGTGTTCCACTACCAGCTTTTTGGGAGTTGCTTGGACCATCATTCGGAATGATATTGCCGGCAGCATCTGTAATCTCTTTTGTCCAACCAGTTGGAACTTCGGTTTCCACTACATAGTATTCGTCGCTTGCACTACCGCCTACAATGTCATAGGAAGCCATCCAGTTGTTATCTTTGTTGAGAGTGATCTTGCCGATTGGGGCACTGCTTGATGAGTAATAATCATTGATTGCTTTTTCGTATTCCTTTGCGATTGCAACATAGCCATCTGCATTTGGATGACAGCCATCTTTCAGCATTGTATCTTTGTTAACAGCAGAACAAACATCTACAAAATAAACACCCTCTTTTGTATTTGCATACTGTTTAATTAAAGAATTGTACTGATCTATAAATGCGTTTGCTTTGGTTTCACCAGCTTGAGTATTGTAGTCAGCTAACCAATTCCACCAACCTCCACTTGTAACTGTTGTAGCAGTATTATCATCATTAAAGAAATCAAAATGTGGAATGCTTCCTACGAAAATGACAGCCTTATTCTCTGTTCTTGCTTGAATTTCTTCAATACAATCCTCAAATCTTTGAAATACGCCTTCAGGATTACCTTTAACAGAACTTCCACCCTGATGAATATCATTTGTACCACCTAAGAAACAAACAATATTTGCATCAGTTGGAATATCATTATTTACTCGACTTCTAATAGTACCCTGGGGCTGGG
>ENA-UONX01001085-UONX01001085.1-human-gut-metagenome-genome-assembly--contig:-P74old-NODE-1085-length-29291-cov-94.794466_pt1 | contig 29291 bp, 20 predicted proteins | sample MGYA00242466_ERZ724013 | MGnify/ENA metagenome assembly ERZ724013 | reverse complement strand
GCCGCACCGGCGTGGTGCTGGCCACCAGCGGCCCGGGTGCCACCAATCTGGTCACCGGCATTGCCACCGCCTACATGGACTCGGTGCCCATGGTGGCCTTCACCGGCAACGTGCCCACCGCAGGTCTGGGCACGGACAGCTTCCAGGAAGCCTACATTGAGGGCATCACCATGCCCATCACCAAGCACAACTTCACAGTGCGCCGGGTGGAAGACCTGGCCGATACTATGCGCTCTGCCTTCCGCATCGCGCAGAGCGGACGCAAGGGCCCGGTGCTGGTGGATATCCCCAAGGACGTGACCGCAGCCGTCTGCGAGTTCACCCCCAAGCACCCTGAACCCATCCGCACCGTGACCACCTTCAACGCCGAACAGGTCAAGTGGGCGGCCGACCTCATCAACGCGGCCCAGCGCCCGCTGGTCTACTTTGGCGGCGGCGTGCGCAGCGCAGCTTCCTGCCAGCCGCTGCGGGATCTGCTGCACAAGGCGGAAATTCCCGCCACCTACACCCTGATGGCGGCCGGCGTGGTGCCCTACGGCGACCCGATGAACATCGGCATGCTGGGCATGCACGGCTGCTACACCTCCAACCGGGCCGTGGCCGACTGTGATGTACTGATCGCGGTGGGCACCCGCTTCTCGGACCGTGTGGCCCTGAACCCCAAGACCTTTGCCAAGAATGCCACCATCATCCAGATCGACATCGACGCCAGCGAGCTGGGCAAGAATGTGGAAGTGGACCTCTCCATTGTGGGCGATGCCGCCTATGTGCTGAATGCAATGCTGCCGCAGATCGAGGAAAAGAAGCATCCCGAGTGGATGACCATGATCCGCGAGTGGCAGGCACAGGATTACCATCCTGTTTCCGACCCCACCCGCCTGATGCCGCATCAGGTCATCGGCGAGGTGTGCAACCAGTGCGGCCCCGAGGCCGTGTATGTCACCGACGTGGGCCAGCACCAGATGTGGGCCGCCCAGTACCTGCGCCACACCAAGAGCCGCGGCTTTATCACCAGCGGCGGTCTGGGCACCATGGGCTTCGGCTACGGCGCTGCCATCGGCGCGCAGATGGCCCTGGGCCGTGACCAGCGGGTGGTCATGTTCACCGGCGACGGCTCCTTCCACATGAACCTGAACGAGGCCTGCACCGCCGTCAGCTACGAGCTGCCCATCATCACGGTCATCTTCAATAACTCCGTGCTGGGCATGGTGCGCCAGTGGCAGACCATCTTCTACGATAAGCGCTACAGCCAGACCGACCCCCACCGCAAGACCGATTTCGTCAAGCTGGCCGATGGCTTTGGCCTGAAGGGCTACCGCTGCAAAAACCTGCCCGAGTTCCAGGCCGCCTTTGCGGACGCTCTCAAGCAGAAGGGCCCCACCTGGATCGAGTGCATCATTGATAAGGATGAGCGCGTGCTGCCCATGATCCCCGGCGGCGGCGACATCAACGACATCATCATGGAATAAGGAGGACGCGAACCTATGGAATCCAACAAGCGCAGGGTCATCAGCCTGCTGGTGGACAACCAGAGCGGCGTTCTGGCCCGTGTGTCCAACCTGTTCTGCCGCCGCGGCTTCAACATTGACAGCCTGACCGTCTCGGCCACCAACGACCCGGCGGTGAGCCGCATCACTGTCACCATCACCAGCGACGACAAGGCGCTGCAGCAGTTGATCCTGCAGACCGAACGGCTGGAAGTGACCCGGCAGGTGTTCGTACTGGACAGCGAAAAATCGCTGGAGCGCGAACTGCTGCTGCTGAAAGTGGCCTCTGACGTGCACAACCGCAGCGAGCTGCGGGAGATCGCCAGCATCTACAAGGCAAAGATCATTGACCTTTCGCCGGACAGCATGGTGTTTGAGCTGATCGGCAAGCCGGATAAGATCGACGCCTTCCTGAAAATGTTCACGGATTACAAGATCCTCGAGCAGTGCCGCACCGGCGTCACCGCGCTGGAACGCGGCGGGATGCACCAGCATATGCAGAAGCCGCCGCAGCAGGTGCGCTCGGCCCAGCTGCCCCTGCCCGGCACCCACTGCCCGGAGAGAACCTGAGCTTTTCCGCTCCCCAGTGAGCGAAAAAATAAAAGTACGTTTATAATTAGCCACAACAAGAAAAATTAAAAGGAGAACAACTACCATGGCTATCAAGAAATACTACGATTCCGACTGCAACCTCGGCGTGCTGGACGGCAAGACCGTCGCCATCATCGGCTTCGGCAGCCAGGGCCACGCTCACTCCGAGAACCTGGCCGAGAGCGGTGTCAACGTTGTCGTCGGCCTGCGCAAGGGTTCCGCTCACTGGGAGAAGGCTTCTGAGTTCGCAGCAACGCACGAGAACTTCAAGGTCATGGAAGTGGAAGAAGCTGCCAAGGCCGGTGATGTGGTCATGATGCTGGTGCCCGATGAGCTGTGCGCCGACATCTACAACAAGCAGGTGGCTCCCTACATGACCGAGGGCAAGGCACTGGCCTTTGCACACGGCTTCAACATCCACTTCAAGACCATCACCGCTCCCAAGAATGTTGACGTGATCATGATCGCTCCCAAGGGCCCCGGCCACATCGTCCGCCGCCTGTACACCGAGGGCGAGGGCTGCCCCTCTCTGATCTGTGTGGAGCAGGATTACACCGGCAAGGCAAAGGACATCGCTCTGGCTTACGCTTCCGGTATCGGCGCTGGCCGTGCAGGCATCCTGCAGACCACCTTCAAGGAGGAGACCGAGACCGACCTGTTCGGCGAGCAGGCCGTGCTGTGCGGCGGCGTTTCCGAGCTGATCCACGCCGGTTTCGATACGCTGGTGGAGGCTGGCTACGAGCCCGAGATGGCATACTTTGAGACCTGCCACGAGATGAAGCTGATCGTTGACCTGATCAACGAGGGCGGCTTCTCCAAGATGCGTTACTCCATCTCCAACACCGCAGAGTACGGCGACTACCGCACCGGCAAGCGCCTGATCACCGAGGAGACCCGCAAGGAGATGAAGAAGGTCCTGACCGAGATCCAGGACGGCACCTTCGCTTCCGAGTTCCTGACCGAGATGAGCCCCAACGGCGGCCGCAAGGTCCACTTCCTGGCAAAGCGCCGCATGGAAGCCGAGCTGCCCATCGAGAAGGTCGGCGCAGAGCTGCGCAGCATGATGAGCTGGCTGAAGAAGTAAAAAATGATGTGTGCCGCAGGCACATGATGTAGCATTGCAATGATGTTTGCCGTTGGCAAATGAGGTGCGCTGCGGCGCATGAGCAGAAAGCGGTTTGTCTGCTGTCTGTTCCATTTGCCGCCATGCGGCAAACATCATTTTTGCATTTGCAAAAACATCATGCTCCGCAGGAGTACATCATTCCGGCAAAGCCGGAACATCATCTGCCGCGTCAGCGGCAGTCGTGGAGGATTTGAAAATGAGAAGTGACAACGTGACCAAGGGCTCGGAGCGCGCCCCGAACCGAAGCCTGTTCTACGCACTGGGCTACACTCCCGAAGAACTGGAGCGCCCGCTGATCGGCGTGGTGAGCGCCTACAGCGAGATCGTGCCCGGCCATATGAATCTGGATAAGATCGCCGATGCCGTCAAGGCTGGTGTCGAGATGGCAGGCGGCACACCTATCCTGATCCCCGCCATCGGCGTGTGCGACGGCATTGCCATGGGCCATGTGGGCATGAAGTACAGCCTGGCATCCCGCGAGCTGATCTGCGACAGCGTGGAGACCATGCTCATGGCCCACCAGCTGGACGGTCTGGTGCTGGTGCCCAACTGCGACAAGATCGTGCCCGGCATGGTCATGGCCGCCGTCCGTATGGACGTGCCCGCCGTGGTCTGCTCCGGCGGCCCGATGCTGGCCGGCACCTACGGCGGCGAAGAAGTCAGCCTGTCCAAGATGTTCGAGGCCGTGGGTGCCTACAAGGCCGGTATGATCACCGAAGATCAGCTGGAAGACTGCACCTGCAACTGCTGCCCCAGCTGCGGCAGCTGCTCCGGCATGTACACCGCCAACAGCATGAACTGCCTGTGCGAGGCCATCGGCATTGCCCTGCCCGGCAACGGCACCATCCCGGCGGTCTACTCCAAGCGCCTGCAGCTGGCCAAGCACGCCGGTATGGCCATCATGGACATGGTCAACAAGGGCATCACCGCCCGCCAGATCATCAACGAGCGCTCCATCCGCAACGCACTGACCTGCGACATGGCGCTGGGCTGCTCCACCAACACCGTGCTGCACCTGCTGGCCATCGCTTACGAGGCCGGTGTACCCATCGACCTGAAGCTGTTCAACGAGATCAGCGCCAAGACCCCGAACCTGTGCCATCTGGCACCGGCCGGTCCCACCCACATGCCCGACCTCTACGCTGCAGGCGGCATCCCCGCTGTGCAGGCCGAGCTGGCCAAGAAGGGCCTGCTGGATCTGGATGTGCCCACCGTTACCGGCAAGACCCTGGGCGAGAACATCAAGGGTGCCCACATCCTGAACGATAAGGCCATCCGTCCCATCGACAACCCCTACTCCCAGACCGGCGGTCTGCAGATCCTGTGGGGCAACATCGCACCGGACGGCTGCGTGGTCAAGCGCAGCGCCGTTGCTCCCGAGATGCAGCAGCACTCCGGCCCGGCCCGCGTGTTCAACAGCGAGGACGAGGCCATTGCCGCCATCTATGCGGGCAAGATCGTCCCGGGCGATGTGGTGGTCATCCGCTACGAAGGCCCCAAGGGCGGCCCCGGCATGCGTGAGATGCTGAACCCCACCTCTGCACTGGCCGGTATGAAGCTGGACAAGACCGTGGCCCTCATCACCGATGGCCGTTTCTCCGGCGCAAGCCGCGGCGCTGCCATCGGCCATGTCAGCCCGGAAGCTGCTTCCGGCGGCCCCATCGGCCTGATCGAGGAGGGCGATATCATCAACATTGATATCCCCAATGCCAAGATCACGCTGGAAGTCAGCGATGAGGTGCTGGCTGAGCGCAAGGCAAAGTATGTCGCTCCCGAACCCAACATCAAGACCGGCTGGCTGAGCCGCTATGCCCGCATGGTCACCAGCGCAAACCTGGGTGCTGTGCTGAAGTAATTGGTTGCACGGTGCGCTGGCAGCTTTCTTCTCAGACACGATTCGGGCCATTCCATCGCCCGCCCTATTGCCTGACGGCAACAGGGTCCCACCCCAGCGGACGGTCTTCGAAGAAACTGCCAGCACACCTTATGTACCGATAAAACAAAAACCCCTGCCGCGCAGATGCACGGCAGGGGTTTTTGCATATCAGAAGCGGTTTAGCCGAACAGGCTCTTTGTGTTGTGCATATAGACGGACAGGACTAATCCCACGCAGATATACAGCATCAGCACCGAACTGCCGCCCGCCGAGTAGAACGGCAGGGTGACGCCGATGACCGGCAGCACCCGCAGGTTCATGCCCACATTCACTGCGATCTGAGCAAGCAGCGCACCACCGATGCCCGCACAGATGTAGCTGCCCAGCAGGTCCTCGCTGCGGGCACCTGTGTCGAAGGTCTTGATGACCAGCGCCAGCAGCACCCCCAGCACGATGCACAGCCCCACAAAGCCGATGGCGTTGCCCATCCAGCTGAGGATGAAGTCGTTGTGGGCGTTGGGCACGCTGTAGTACCGGCCGCTGAACAGCCCGTTGCCAAAGATGCCGCCGGAGCCGATGGCGATCTCGCCGCGCTGCTGCTGGTAGATGATGTTCTTCCAGGTGGCCTCGTTGGGAGCCCAGCCGGTGGTGTTCTCCGGGTCTATGACGGCCAGGATGCGGTACCACTGGTAGCCTTTGCCGATCTTATCGCTGAAGAAGGCGAAGGCGGCGGCCACCGCCGCACCGGCGGCTGCAATGGCACCGATGATATACTTCCAGCTCAGGCCTGCCGCAAACATCATGCAGCAGCCGATGATGCCGTAGATGATGGCGGTGCCGTCGTCGCCCTGCACATGGATGATGGCGATGGGGGCCAGCAGGTGCAGCAGCAGCTTTGCCAGCTCCTTGGGCTCGTTGATGCGGCTGCGCACATTGTTCAGGTGCATGGCAAAGGTGAGGATGAAGCTGATCTTCGCCAGCTCTGTGGGCTGGAAGGTGAAGCCTGCCAGCTTGTACCAGGAGTAGTTGTCGGTGTCGCCCGCATTGTAGCCGATGGTCAGCGGGCCGATGCTCACGTTGCGGATGAACAGGGTGGGCAGCACCAGTCCCCAGGTGACAGCCACATGCACCGGCCATACCTTCACGAGGCTGCGGTAGTCGATGCAGGAGAGCAGCAGCGCCACGCACAGGCCCAGCACGGCTGCACCGCCCTGCACCACGGCGCGGCGGTAATCGCCGATGCCGGTGATGGCCCCGGTGAGTTCGTCCACGGCAAAGCCATTGCCCTGCTTCGTGGCCCAGGACGCCAGCGCCACCACAGCCATGGTGCTGCTGAAGATGCACAGCAGCAGGTAAAATTTATCGGTCCGTTTCCAATATTGTCGAATGCCTTCCAAGAAAGCACCACCTTTCAAAAAGAACACAGGGCATACAAACCCAGTTTATCCTTATTATACACAGGCGGCGGGGCCTTTGCAATCGCAGGAGTGTGAAATCCGTGTGGGAGCTTGACAAAGCCGGGCGGAGATTCTACAATGAGTACACGCGGCGGGGCGCGCAAAACGCCCCGTGGGCGCAAGAAGCAAAGCAAACGGCCGGACGCCGGCCGGGGCAGCAAAGCTGCCGGAAAAGGGGCGTGCACAAACTGCACCGGCCCCGGAGGAATGGGAATATGAAGAATGGATTCGGGTGCCGCCTGGTGAGCGCGGTGTGTGCGCTGGCCCTGCTGGCCGCACTGCTGCCCACGGCGGCCTTTGCCGCAGAGCCGGACACTGCCGCTGCGCCGCAGACCCTGACCGCTGCCCAGGTGCAGGACATGCAGCAGGCAGACACCGCCGTCACCGCGCTGACCGGCAGCGACGATTACGCCGGGATGACCCAGGCGCAGCGCACCGACGCCGCGCTGGACCAGCTGGAACAGCTGGTGGACGAGGGCCTTGTGGCAAAAGGCTCGATCTACGCCGACGAAGAAAACGGCATGGTGAGCTTTGCCTACACCTGTGGTGCGCTGGGCGGCATCCTGACCGACCTGGACGAGGAAAACGACACCGTGGCCTTCCCGTCCGGCGAGGCACTGGACCGGCTGGCCGCCGATGCCTCCGGCAACGGCACACTGGGCAGTGCGGCCATTTATTACGCCTTTGACAACACGGTCAACTCCACCCGCTACCCCTATTACGCCTATATGCAGACCTACTGGACCTCCCAGGGGCTGGACACCACCCTGAACACCCGCGTCACCCTCTCGGACCTGCGGCGCATGGGCCGGTACGATGTGTGCGTGCTGAGCACCCACGGCGCCTATTATACTTATGAATACGGCTGGCTGTGGAAAAAGACGGCCACCGAACCGCTCATCCTGCTCACCGAGCAGTCGAACTTCTGGAGCGACTTCCGCTATGGGCTGGACCTGCTCAGCCACCGGGTGGTCAAAATCAACGGCATGTACGCCGCCACCGGTGCGTTTTTCCGCAGCGCCTACCGGGGCAGTGGCATCGTGCTCAGCGAGACCTGCGAGTTCTACGGCAAGAACGGCCATGTGGACACCTCCATTGCGGACGGCCTGCTGGCGGGCGGCGCAAAGGCCGTGGCCGGGTATGTGAACAACGTCTACTCGGTGTATTCCCGCAGTATGCTGTGGGACATGGTGAACCGGATGATCGCGGGCGACACGCTGGAACAGGCCGCCGAAGATGCAAAGGAGACCTACGGCACCGACGATATCATCTGGTACAGCAGCCAGGGCGGGCGGCGGCCCCACGCAGCGGCCAGCTACCTGATGCTGAGCGGCGACCACACCGTGCGGCTGCCCGGTGCACCCGCAGCGGCCCCGGCCGAACAGCAGGCCGCCTGATACGCGGGCATTGCACTTTTGCACCAATTATATTATACTTAGGGATGGCAGAACCCACTGCCATCCCTTTTGTGTTATCAGAGAGGTATACTCTTATGGCAGAATACATCACCCATTCCCGCGCCGAGACCGTGGCGCTGGGCAAACGCATGGCCGCCGTGCTGGCCCCGGGCTCTCTCGTGGCCTACACCGGCGGGCTGGGCGCGGGCAAGACCGCCTTCACCGAGGGCCTTGCCGAGGGCCTTGGCTGCACCGACCCGGTCACCAGCCCCACCTTTGCCATCGTGAACTATTATCGCGGGCCGAAGCCGCTGGCCCACTTTGACCTGTACCGCATCTCCACCGAAAACGACCTGTGCGCCGCCGGATTCTACGATTATCTGGACGAGGGTGCCATCGTGGCCGCCGAGTGGAGCGAGAACTTTGCCGACCTGCTGGCGCTGGAACACCCCATCCGGGTCAACATCGACCGGGTGGACGAGAACACACGCAGGATCACCATCGAGGGGGTAACGCTATGAACATTCTGGCCGTGGATACGGCGGGCAAGACCGCCGGTGTGGCCCTGCTGCAGGACGACCGCCTGCTGTACGAGGTATATCTGGACGCGGGCATGACCCACAGCGAGACCCTGATGCCCATGATCGACACCTGCCTGAAGATGTGCGGCATGACCTGCGCCGACATCGACCTCTACGGCGTCAACGCAGGGCCCGGCAGCTTCACCGGCCTGCGCATCGGTCTGGCGGCGGTGAAGGGGCTTGCTTTCCCCCGGGAGACCCTGTGCGCCCCGGTGTCCACACTGGAAGCGCTGGCCGCCGCCCACACCGGCGAAGGCACCGTGCTCTGCGCGCTGGACGCCCGCCGCGCCCAGGTGTACAGCGCGGCCTTTGACCTGGCGACCCACGCCCGCCTGCTGGACGACGACGCCCGGGCGGTGAGCGACCTGGCCGAATTTGTAGAAAATTGCAAAAAGCCCCTGTTTTTTGTTGGTGATGGCGCATCTCTGTGCTATAATAAATACGGCAATGTGCCGGGCGTGCTGGAAGCTCCCCCGGCGCTGCGGGGCGGCCGGGCCGGTGCGGTGGCGCTGGTGGCAAAGCAGATGGCGCAGGCCGGGCAGGCTGTGCTGCCGGAAGCGCTGCTGCCGGACTATCACCGTCTGAGCCAGGCCGAGCGGGAGCGCGCCGAGCGCCTTGCCGCCGAAGCCGCCGCAAACAAACCGCAGGCCTGAACGTCCTGCGCCCAAGAGAAAGGAATGCAATCCATGGCAAAACCCATTGCACTGGCCGCTGACCACGGCGGATTTGAATTGAAAGAAGCTGTCAAGGCCCATCTGGACGAGCTGGGCCTCGCCTATGTGGACTACGGCACCCACAGCACTGCCAGCGTGGACTACCCCGACATGGCCGTGCCCGCCTGCGAAGCCGTCGTGAAGGGCGAGAGCGACAAGGCTCTGCTGTTCTGCGGCACCGGCGTGGGCATCAGCATGGCCGCCAACAAGATCAAGGGCATCCGCGCCTGCTGCTGCTCGGACAGCTTCAGCTGCGAGTATACCCGCCGCCACAACGACGCCAACGCCCTGTGCATGGGCGGCCGCGTGGTCGGCCCCGGCCTTGCCTGCCAGCTGGTGGATATCTTCCTGAACACCGAGTTTGAGGGCGGCCGCCATCAGCGCCGCATCGACAAGCTGACAGCACTGGAGAATCGTTAAACCGTACCCGATAGAGCTATCTATTTAAAATAAGGAGCGTGTTTTTATGACCCCGATGATCGTTGAGCATCCGCTGCTGCAGCATAAGCTGAGCATTCTGCGCAACAAGCAGACCGGCACCAAGGAGTTCCGTGACCTCGTTGGCGAGATCGCAACCCTGCTGTGCTACGAAGCGACCCGTGACCTGCCTCTGGAAGAGGTGGAGATCGAGACGCCCATCACCATGGCAAAGACCAAGGTGTTGGCTGGCCGCAAGCTGGCTCTGGTGCCCATCCTGCGCGCAGGCATGGGTATGCTGGACGGCATGCTGACCCTGCTGCCTGCTGCCAAGGTGGGCTTCATCGGCCTGTACCGCGACGAGGAGACCCTGCAGCCCGTGGAGTACTTCTGCAAGCTGCCCCAGGATATCGACGAGCGCGACGTGCTGGTGCTGGACCCCATGCTGGCCACCGGCGGCAGCGCCATTGACGCCATCACCCAGATCAAGAAGCATGGCGCAAAGCGCATCAAGTTCATCGGCCTGATCGCTGCCCCGGAAGGCATCAAGGCCCTGCACGAGGCACACCCCGATGTGGACATCTACCTCGGCGCACAGGACGACCATCTGAACGAGAACGGCTACATCGTGCCCGGTCTGGGCGATGCAGGCGACCGCATCTACGGCACCAAGTAAACCACACCCCGCAATAAGGGACCCAAGGGCTGCTGCACGGCAAACGGTGCGGCGGCCCTTTTTTCTGTTTTCACCAAAAAGGAAATGAATTTTTCGGCGTGATTTTGCGATTCACGCCGCTTTCGGGGCGTTTCGCGCAATTCCCCCCAAAATCGAGGAAAAATATGCTAAAATTTAGGCAATACCGGGGGCCCTACAGCCCGGTCCTCGCAGTGAACGTAAAGGGGGAATACAAATGAGACAAAAGAAACTGGCCCAGCGCGCAGCATCCGCTGCTTTGGCAGCGTGCATGATGTTCACGCTGTCGGCCCCGGCATTGGCCGAAAGCACCAATGCGCTGATGCAGCTGAGCATCAACAGCCGCAGCAGCATTGCACGGCTGAACGAGCAGAACAGTATCCCGGAAGACGCCAAGACGCTGAATATTGCAGACGGCAATATTGAAGTGTCGGTCAATGCCGAGGGTGTACAGACTGCCAAGCAGGGAGACCAGACCTACACGGGCGTATTTGTTGTTACAGGTACGAGTACCACAAGCAAGCTGGTTATCAAGGGCAGCAGCGGCACGGCTGCGAATGTGTACCTGAAGGACCTGCATATCACTGTTTCGAGTGGCGCGGCTGTCTCTGTAAGCGAAAATGTGGACCTGTATATTGAGGGCAGCAGCGTCTTGCAGAGTGGTAAAAACTGCGCTGGTATCCAGAAAGAGGATGACGGACAGCTGACCATTGATGGCTCCGGTTCGCTGGAAGCAACTGGTGGTGAGAGTGGTGCAGGCATTGGCGGTGCATCTGGAAAGCCTGGCAATAATATTACCATCAACGGAGGTACAATCACTGCCAGTGGCAAGGCTGGAAACGGCTGGGGTGCAGGCATCGGCGGCGGCAAGGGACAGGGCGGTTCTAATATCACTATCCGCGGCGGCAATGTAAAAGCGATTCCCGGTGCAGAAGCGGCTGGCATTGGCGGCGGCTTCAAGGGAAATGGCACAGATATTTCCATTGAAGGCGGTACGGTATATGCAGAATCCGGCGGAGGAAAAGGCGGCACCGCAGCAATCGGCGGCGGGCGTGTGGAAGGCAACGGTGAAAATATTCAGATCACCGGCGGCGATATTACCTTGAAAAAAGCAGACGCCGCTGATATTGGAATTGGCGGCAAAGGTATTGAGATACCTGTTGCAGACACCTTTAGTGGCACGCTTACCTATCTGGATGAAAATGGAACTCAGGATACCGACAAGAGCGTTGTGAAGTACGGCATCACTGTGAACGGTGAGGAATTCAACAGCCTGAACAAGGATAAGATCCTCAATGGTGCCCTGCGCTACGACCCGGCCACCAAGACCCTGAGCCTGAATGAAGACCAAAATGTTAATGGCGTGCTGACCATCAATGCACCGGGGACGGATATCGTTCTGGATGGTGGCACATACTCGGTGCTCCAAGGTAAGCTGGTCATTGAAGACGCAGCGGATGTGACCCTTACCAGCACTGAGGCTAGAGCAATTTTCGGAGATACAAATATCACCTGCACCGGTAAGCTGCGTATTACCTGTGAAAATATTGCAGTAGACGGCAATCTGACTGTGAATAATGCTTCCAGCGTAGAGCTGATCGGCAAGAACGACAATGGCGGTACCGTTACCGGTGCGGCTGTTTTCAACAATACCGGCGAGGTGTCCATCCAGAATAAGGATGCAACCAAGGGTGCCGCACACAGCATCAGCTATTCCGGCGATTATGTCTACTACACCGCTGATGGTGGCGCACTGAACGACCCGCGCATTACGCCCATCGCCGCAGATGCAAGCTACCTCCACATCGTGCCCAGCGAACTGCACACGATTAAGGTGCCGGACGGCTGCAGCTACAAGGTGGAGAATCGAGATGACCTCACCACTGCCCATGAGGGCCAGACCGTTACCGTGACGGCACCGGACAAGGGCGACCACTTTGAGTTTGCAGGCTGGACCATCAGCCCCGATAGCGTGACGCTGACCGATGCAGATAAGCTCACGGCCACCTTCACCATGCCGGATGGCGACGTGAAGCTGGAGAACAGCTACAATCAGCTCTATGATGTGACTGTTAAGAAGGGCACCGCAACGCCTTCCTTTGCAAAAGAAGGCACCGAGATCACCATCACTGCCGACTTCATCCCGGGCCGCAAGTTCGAACACTGGGATGTGCTGAGCGCCAACGTGACCTTGGCCGATAAGAACAACAGAACTACCACCTTCAACATGCCTGCAGGCGAAGTTCAGGTGGAAGCAAAGTATAAGGCGCTGCAGTCCATCACCGTGAATGACGGTACCTATACCGTGAACGGCGCAACGACCACCGAAGCCGTCAAGGGCGACAAGATCGTTGCCACCGCAAACACCGCACCTGAGGGTGAGAAGTTTGTTGGCTGGGATGTTGTGGGTGTCGAGGGCCTGACCAACGAGCAGAAAGCCGCCTCGCCCATTGAGTTCGATATGCCGAAGAACGGCGTGGAGCTCACGGCACAGTACAAGACCCTGCGCAACATCGTGGTGAACAATGGCACCTACACCGTCAATGGCACCGACGACAAGCAGGCTGTGGAAGGCGACAAGATCAACATCAAGGCAGCCGAGCGCCCGGGCTATCAGTTCGTGCGGTGGGAAGTCGTCACCGATAATGTGACCATCACCGGTGTGAACAACGAGGAAGCCACCTTCACCATGCCGAACGAGAATGTGGAGCTGAAGGCGCGCTACAATAGGCTGTACACCATCACGGTGGATGGCGGCCATGCCGATGTGACCTCTGCCCTCACAGGCAAAGAGATCACCGTGGACGCCGATGTGCCTGATGGTAAGAAGTTCATGGGCTGGAAGGCCGAGGGCATCACCCTGACGCCCGCCCAGCAGCAGAGTGATCACATCACCTTCTTTATGCCGGAAGGCAATGTGACCCTGATGGCCGAATACAAGACCCTGCACACCGTTACCGTGATCGGTGCAGATGGTACAAGTACCGTGCTGCCGGATACCTACATTGAGGGTGACACGGTCACCGTCAACGCCGCAGACTACGGTATCCCGGCGGATGAGTTCGACAGCTGGGAAAGCAATGACATCCGCCTGACCACCGATAAGAGGCAGAGCCCGACCCTCACCTTCAAGATGGTGGACAAGAATGTCACGCTCACCGCAGTGCCCAAGACCCTGTTCACCATCACGGTGACTGGCGGCACGGTCAACGGCGAGAGCACCACTGCCCGCGTGAAGGCTGGCGACTGGGTCACCATCAAGGCCGAAAACAAGGGTGACGACTGGAAGTTCATTGAGTGGAAGCTCACCGGCCCGGAGAACTTCACCCTTGACACCAGCCAGTCCACCGTCCAGTTCCAGATGCCTTCGGGCAATGTGACGCTGGAAGCCGTCCAGATGGAGTACCGCACCGTTACCATCAACAATGGCAACAGCCCCACCACAGTGAACGATAAGGCTCTGCACGGCGACAGCATCACCGTCACCGCCGAGGAGGTGGATGGCAAGCGGTTCGCCTACTGGGAAGTGACCGGCCCCGACGGTACCAAAAAGCTGACGGATGAGACTATCACCGTCACCGTTCCCGAGGGCGATATTACGCTGACGGCAAAGTATAACGAGCTGTACACCGTCACTGTGGACGACGAGATCGTGGGTGCTTTCATTGAGGGCGAATGGGTCCAGATCAAGGCCAATGTCCCTGCGGACCGGAAGTTTGAAGGTTGGACCAGTCCCGATACCCTGCTGAATGAACTGCATGGCAACGAGAATAACGCGGAATTTAAGCTCCGCATGCCGGGCCACAATGTTACGCTGAATGCTACGACCAGCCAGCGCTATTACGTTACGGTCAATGACGAAGGTAACGAGCTGAAACCCAGCGAGAAGACGGAAGTTGCTGCAGGCGATTCGTTCTATCTTGAGGCTGCAGGCCGCGATGGCTGGGAGTTCATCGGCTGGACTGTGGACAACGAGGACGTTGCAAAGCAGCTCAACCTGACCAAGGCAGAGCGCCAGTCCTTCACGATGCCCAAAGACACTGATGTGACCATTACCGCAAACTACAGAAGGTACCGCACCATTACGGTGAACGGCGGTACCGTGAACGGTGAAACTACGATTACTGACGCCCTGCGTGAACAGAACGTGGAAATCAAGGCCGTGTACGACCCGGAGAAGCAGGTCTTTGACCACTGGGAGGCCGAGGGCCCCGATGGCTGGGCATTGACCGAGGAGCAGAAGGGCGCTGAGGGCTTCACCCTCACGGTGCCCAAGGGCAATGTGACCCTGACTGCCATGTACAAGACCCTGCACACAGTCACCGTCATCAACGGCACCGCAAACGGCGAGACCACCATCAAGGCCGTTGCGGGCGAGAAGATCACCCTTGCCCCGAATCTGCCCGATGACCAGGAGTTCGACTGCTGGTACAGTGAAGACATCAACCTGAACGAAAACCAGCGCAGCAACCCGGACCTGACCTTCAAGATGCGTGATTTCGACATCACCATTGAGGCAAAGCCCAAGCAGCTCTACTTCGTTGAACTGGCAGATGCCGATACCACGGCAAACGGCGAGTCTGGCAAGGTGGAAGTGAAGTCCGGCGAGGACGTGGCGATCGTTGCGCCCGAACGCGAAGGCTGGAAGTTCATCCGCTGGGAAGTCAGCGATAATGCACATCTGGACGATGCGACTGCATCCGAAGCCCACTTCACCATGCCCAGCGGCAACGTGAGCGTGAAGGCTGTGTACTATAAGTACCACACCATCACCATGACCGACGACAAGGGCACTGCCTACAACGAAAAGGGTGAGGAGATCACCCGTGCCGTGCAGGGCGATGTGATCACCATCAAGGCAAAAAAGAACCGTGAAGACCACGAGTTCAACCGCTGGGTGATCACCCCGGATAATGGCACTCTGGCCGGCAAGAACGACCCCGAGACTACCTTCACCATGCCGGACGAGGCCGTGGTGGTGGACGCGAAGTACAAGCATCTGCAGGGCATCACCGTGAACGGCGGTGCGGCCTACTATATGGACGGCACCCCCGCCGAGACTGCCAAGGCAGGTGAGACCATCGTCATCGTGGCGGAAGACCGTTCCAAGGACGGCCTGCGGTTCGCTTACTGGGAGGTCAACTCCGACAAGGAGGTGAACGTGGAAGGCGGCGAGAAGGCCACCTTTGAGATGGTGAACGCGCCGGTGGAGCTCACCGCCCACTATGAGGCACAGATCACCTACTCCAACGACCCCGCCATCTTTGATGAAGGTGTTGGCCTGCACGAGGATATTGTGTGGGAGAAAGTGGGCGACACCGCGAGCATCACCGCTGTGCTGGACAACAGCACCGATGAGGACGATATCGGCACCTTCCCCGGCATGACCTTCGACTACTGGGAGATCGTTACGCCGGAAAACCTCAACGTGACCAGCGGCCTCAACAGCGAGACCATCACCTTTGAGGTCCCGGAATGCGAAGTGAAGCTGATCGCTCATTGGAAAGACACGACCACCGTTACCCCCGCGGAACCTCTTGACCCCGGCTTCCCCGTTGAGCCCGAGGCACCCGCAGACGGATCCGGTGCCGTGATCGGTGTGGCCGCAGCCGGTGTAGCCATCTGGGGCGGCTACGAGATCACCACCCGCGTCATCCTGAACGACCTGCTGCCCGAGGGCGCGGCCATCCCGACCAACCGCGGTGAACTGGCAATGCTCATCTGGACCCAGAAGGGCAAGCCCGAACCCGCCGCAGAGCCCGCTTTCACCGATGTGTCCGACACCGAGCTGGCCAAGGCGGCCCAGTGGTGCGTGGAGCAGGGCCTGCTGACCGCCGAGGACGGCAAGTTCGAGCCGGACGGCAGGACCCCGAAGTGGCGCGTCATCCAGGTTTGGAACCAGGCGTTCCCGAAGGAGTGAGCCCCATCCCCCGCGCATGACCCCTGAAGCATAAGCAAGACCCCCGCACCTGCAGCAGCGCAGATGCGGGGGTCGTTTTTGTGGTGTTTTCTGTTTTTTACGCAGTTTTCGGGGCGTTTCGTGCTATTTTGCTTCCGCTGTGGGGGCGGGTATGCTATACTTGTACAAAATACCCCCCCCCCTTTTTTTTTTCTTTTATACAAAATCAGAGGACCCAAAAGGAGGAAACAGAATGAAGCTTTGCAAACCTGCAAAACAGCTGACGGCAGCCCTTGTGGCAGGAGCCATGGCGCTGAGCCTGTGCGCCCCGGCGCTGGCTGAAGCCCCGCTGCCTGGTGCTGCGGCTGCGGTGGCGGCCCCGACAGAAAGCACCCCGGACGGGGCCGTGTTGCAGCAGGAGGAAAATGCCACGAACAGCGTAGAAGGCATTACCATCAATGATAAGGTTTATACAACGGACCCTTCTGCCGCAACGGGTGGTATCATTAGCTATGATATCGGTGAAGGCCAGGCGTTCTACACGCCTTCCAAGCAGCAGTTGAATCTTGTTGGGCCTTTCACAAAAACGCTGACGATCTCTGCACCCGGTGTGGATATCGTGATGACAAGTGACAACGGCCAGGTCGTAACTGCAGAAAACGGTGCCGCTCTGATCATTCAGAATGCACGCCAGCTGTCTGTAACGGGTAGGTCTGCGGGCCCTTTGATTGCGTGCAGTGCGGTTCGCATCAACTGCGCAGACGATGTATCCATTCAGAACTCCGGTAGCGGCATGGCCGTGAGCACCGGTGGCTTTGAAGTGCAGAACGCAAAGAATGTGTTTGTTAGTGGTGCATCCGAAAATGCGGTGGTGTCCAGCGGGGGCACAAACAGCATTACCTGCAGCGAAAAGCTGATCATCCAAAATGCGAATGGCCCAGCTACGGGCGGTGCCAAATTTACCGCTAGCGCGGCAGCAATTGAAATCACCGGAAACAGTAATTTCTACCTGATTGGCGGCGGCGAAGCTTCTTTGACCTGCAGCGGCGGTGACTTGGTCTTGACCAACACCGGTACGAGTACGATTGTGGGCGGAGGTAGCTTTACAGCAGCCGGAGCAAAAGACGTGACTATTACTGGCGCGGCCAGCTATAGCCTTCTGTCTAGTGGGCAGAGCAGCATTGATTGCACCGGCAATGTGATCTTGGAAAACACGGGTACCGGAGGCATCACGTCAGGTGGGACCTTTCAGCTTGTTCACGCCAATAATGTGACCATCAGCGGTGCATCCACAAATGCTCTCCTTGCCAGTGGTAGTGGAAGCTCCCTTGAATGTTCCGGTAAAATGACGATTACGAACACAAAGGGCGCTATCTCAAATGGCAACAGCTTTACCGCCATTGCCCACGATATGGAAATCACGGGCAATGCAACGGACAGGGGCTCCATGTTCAGCTGCACCACCGTCGATCTGACCGGAAAGGGTGGAGATCTGTCCCTGACTAACAATGGCAGTGCACCTATCGTCGGCGGCACTAGCTTTACAGTGGCAGGAGCTAAAAACGTGGCTCTTGTTGGCAATTACCCGAGCACAGGCTACCAGGAGATGCTCGCTGTCAGTACGGTGGATATCGACTGTACCGGTACGCTGGAGGTGACCAACCATGACGGCGGCACTATTTTCAGCAGAAACAGCTTCACGATTGAAAATGCTGCGGATGTTAAATTGACCACTGACGGTAAGCAAATTGCAGCAGGTGGGTCCTTTGTAGTGAAAAATGCTGGTAATGTGACGATTATTAACAATTCAAGCATGCTGCCTGCATTGGGCGGCGGTCTTGCTTCCATTGACTGCACAGGAAATCTTTCCATCACCAATACCAACGGTCCGGCGGTGCAGGCGAATTTCACGGTAACGAGTGCTGAAAATGTGTCCATCACCGGAAAATGCAACGGTTTCGGAATCGTACTCAACACTTACGACAACGCACACAGTATCAACTGCAGCGGTGAGGTGAAAATCATCAATGAAGGCTCAGGTATGGCGTTCAGAGGGGATGCCATCGACTTCCTGTACTGCAGCAAAGTGATGCTGACCACGGCGGGCACACAGGCCGCTGCCTCCAGTGGAATGAACTATACACCGCCTGCCGGGATGACCTGGAATGTCCAGCTGGACGATACGGTTCTCAAGGGTACAAATGCCGACGAGGTATGCACGCTGGGCAAAGGTGATGAACTGCAGGCTGTGAAGACGGTGGTTATCACCCCAGTCTATCCGCCGCATGACGCAACGCCAGAATGGAAGTCTGATGAAATCAATCACTGGCAGGAGTGCAGCATTTGCCACGAAAAGCTCACCGACCCCGAGCTGCACGATTTTGAGGACGGCATCTGCAGCGTGTGCGGTGCACCGGACACTGCTTACGTCCCGGATGTGCCTGGCGCAGGCGGCAGCAGCACGGTCGGCACCGTGATGGCAGGCGTAGCCATCGGTGGCGCAGCGGCCTTTGTGGGGTATGAAGTCGTGACCGATATCCTCCTCAGCAAGCTGCTGCCCGAGGGCGCAGCCATCCCGGCCAACCGCGGTGAACTGGCAATGCTCATCTGGACCCAGAAGGGCAAGCCCGAACCCGCCGCAGAGCCCGCTTTCACCGATGTGTCCGACACCGAGCTGGCCAAGGCGGCCCAGTGGTGCGTGGAGCAGGGCCTGCTGACCGCCGAGGACGGCAAGTTCGAGCCGGACGGCAGGACCCCGAAGTGGCGCGTCATCCAGGTTTGGAACCAGGCGTTCCCGAAGGAGTGAGCCCCATCCCCCGCGCATGATCCCTGAAGCATAAGCAAGACCCCCGCACCTGCAGCAGCGCAGGTGCGGGGGTCGTTTTTTGGCGGGGCGGCTCAGTCGGCGCTGCGCTCCTCTTTGAGGATGGCGGTCACCTTCTGCATGGTGTCCACGGTGCGGCGCAGTTCGTCGACGCCCAGCTCCGTGCGCAGGCGTTCGTAGCAGCGCTTCATGAAATCGTGCTCCTCGGCCATGAGCTCCACGGCCTTGCTGGAAAGCTCCACATAGGTGCGGCCGGCTTCCTTGTCGGTCTTCCAGGCAACGAAGCCCTTGTCCTGCAGCTTTTCCACAGCCTTGGAAAGCTCGGTCACCTTCAGGCCCATGGCTGCGGCCAGGTCGGCCAGATAAACTTTGCTGCCCGGGTGCTGCGCGGCCTGCTGCCGGATGTAGTACAGCACGAGGTAATCTGCCCGCTGGATGGTGCTGAACACCTTGTCAACGTCAAAATTGTGCAGGAAAAACCATTCTTCCGGTGCGTGGGTCCATTCTGTGCGCATGGTGCTGCCTCCTTTTTACCGCTCGGTGCGGCGGACGTATTCGTGGGTGCCGCCCAGGCTCTTGTAGGCCGGGCGGATGATCTTGTTGGCGCTGAGCAGCTCCTCGATGCGGTGGGCGCTCCAGCCCATCACGCGGGCCACCGCGAACAGCGGGGTGTACAGCTCCATGGGGATGCCCAGCATGTCGTAGACGAAGCCGCTGTAGAAGTCCACATTGGGGCTGACGCCCTTGAAAATTTTGCGCTCCTCCGCGATCAGCTGCGGGGCCATGCGCTCGATCTTGTTGTAAAGGGCAAGGTCCTTGTCGCGGCCCTTCTCGTGGGCCAGCTGCTCCACATAGCCCTTGAACACCACCTCGCGGGGGTCGCTCAGGGAGTAGACCGCGTGGCCCATGCCGTAGATGAGGCCCTTGCGGTCAAAGGCTTCGCCGTGCAGCAGCTTTTTCAGGTAGGCTTCCAGCTCCTCGTCGTCCTCCTGGTCGTGGAGGTTCTCGCGGATGTTCTGCATCATCTGCATCACCATCAGGTTCGCGCCGCCGTGGCGGGGGCCCTTCAGGGAGCACAGTGCTGCGGCCAGCGCCGAGTAGGTGTCGGTGCCGGAGGAGGTGACCACGCGGGTGGTGAAGGTGGAGTTGTTGCCGCCGCCATGCTCTGCGTGCAGCAGCAGCGCCACGTCCAGCACGCGGGCTTCCAGTGCGGTGTACTTCATGTCCGGGCGCAGCATCCGCAGGAAATTCTCGGCCGTGGAAAGCTCCGGGTCCGGGCGGTGGATGTACATGCTGCCATCCTTTTCGTAGTGGTTGTAGGCGTGGTAGCCGTACACCGCCAGCATGGGGAAGATGCCTGCCAGCTGGATGCTCTGGCGCAGCACGTTGGGGGTGGAAAGGTCTGCGGCCAGCGGGTCGTAGGAGGCCAGGGTCAGCACGCTGCGGGCCATGGAGTTCATGATGTCGTGGCTGGGGGCCTTCATGATGACGTCGCGGGTGAAGTTGGTGGGCATGGTGCGGCACTCGCCCAGCACACGGCAGAACTCGTCCAGCTTTTCCTGGGTGGGCAGCTCGCCGAACAGCAGCAGGTAGCCCGCTTCCTCAAAGGCGAAGCGGCTGCCTGCCGAGCCGCGGATGAGGTCCTTGACGTCGTAGCCGCGGTAAAGCAGCTGGCCGTCGGCAGGCTTCTTGACGCCGTCCACATATTGGAAGGCGCGGATATCGGAGATATTGGTCAGGCCCGCCAGCACGCCCTTGCCGTTTTCGTCGCGCAGGCCCGCCTTCACCCCGAACTCGCGGTAGAGGTCCTTGGGGATGCGGTCGTGCTCGGCGCACAAAGGCTGCTGCTGGTCAAAATAACCCATTACGTTCTGCAGATGATCCATCGGTGTGTTGCTCCTTTCCCATGTCCGCCGCACCGGAAGCCTTCTCCGCGGACACGATTCCATTCCATCGCCCGCCCTATTGCCCTATGGGCAACGGGGTCCCACCCCAGCGGACGGTCCTTGGAGAAACTTCCGGCACAGCTGTTGTCTGCTATGACAAAAATTAAGTACCCTTTCAGATTACAGAAAGGACATTTCTATGTCAAGGTACAGTTTGTAAACAAAAAGAAAACAAAACGTCGAAGGAAAAAACAAAAGCGGCCGGTACATCCGTAAGGACATACCGGCCGCTGGTTTCAGAGGGTTACAGACCTGCGTGACAAGATCTGCAGGGTGTTTTCGCTTTATTTTGCAATCATCTCAGTATAAGCCAGCACCAGCGGGCCCACGCCCTTGGCGTCGTTGCAGACTACCGGCTCGCTGAAATAGTAGGCCAGAGAGCCGTCACGGTGGTCCTTGCCGCCGAGGCCCGCCACAAGGCAGATGCCGTCCAGCTGCAGGCTGCCGTCCGGGTTCTTGGAGAGGTACTTGTCGCAGGTGCCGTAGAAGGCTTTCTCGGCCCATGCAGCCATGCGCTTGGGCAGGTAGCCCAGGCGCACGCCCTTGAGCACTGCGTAGGCGAACAGCGCCGTGCCGCTGGTCTCGAGGTAGTTGCCCTCCACGCCGGGGTGGTCCATCACCTGCCAGAACATGCCGGTCTCCTCGTCCTGGAACTTGTGCACGTCCTCGATGGTCTGCTTCAGCATGGCCATGATGCCGCGGTACTCGTTGTACAGCTGCTCGTCCATGCGCTCCAGCACGTCCACCATGGCCACCATGAACCAGCCCATGGCACGCAGCCAGAAGTTGGGGCTGCATCCGGTGACGGGGTCGGCCCAGTACATCTGGCGACTCTCATCGTAGCCGTGGTAGTACAGGCCGGTCTTTTCGTCCCGCATGTGCTTTTTGATGTTCATGAACTGCTTGTAGCTGTCGATGCAGCCCTGCATCTTGTTGAAGCGGGTCTCGTACTCCATGTAGAAGGGCTGGGCCATGTAGGTGCCGTCCAGCCACACCTGCCACGGGTAGATGTCCTTGTGCCAGAAATTCCCCTCTTTGGTGCGGGGCTGGGTGGCCAGCTGGCTGCGGATGGTCTCGATGGCCTTGCGGTACTTCTCATCCCCAAAGATGTCGTACAGGGTGAACAGGTTCTTGCCCTGGTTCACGTTGTCGAGGTTGTACTCCTTGGGGTCGTAGGTCTTAATGGAGCCGTCCTCCTGCACGAACCAGTCGATGAAGCTCTTGGAGAAGTTCAGATACTTCTCGTCGCCGGTGGTCTTGTACAGGCTCAGGCAGGCGGTGATCATGCAGCCGTCGATGTAGTTCCACTTGTTGGGCTTGCCGCTGCGCACCTTCTCGATGTTCCACATGGGTGCTTCGGCGCTGGAATTGGCGATCAGGTAGTCCACATAATCGCCCAGCATGGCGAGAATTTCTTCATGGGTCATGGTCTTAGTCCTCCTCAAAATGTCCGACGTTGGCAAAGCGCAGCCGTTCGCCCTCGTAGCCCTCAATTTTGACGTTGTGCAGGTCGATCTCCTTCACATTCTCGGCGTAAATGGCCAGCTTCTTCACATGGGGGCGGTTGTCCGCCATGGCGGCCTGACCGGCCTCGGCGTTGGGGTCAAAGGTGATGGTGACGTTCTTCATGGTAACGCGCTCAATGGGCTGCTCCGGCAGGCCGTCAAAGTAGCAGCCCGCGAACTGGGCGTCGGTGGCCACGATGTTCTCCATGGTCAGGCTGCCCAGCTTCGGGGTGTACTCGTCCACCGGCATGGCGTCGCGGCACTGCACATAGGGGCCGTGGCCGTCCGGGTCGCAGAAGTAGAACATGTTGATGACAAACGGTGCCTTGACGCCCCGCATCTCCACGTTGCGGAACACTAGCCCGTCGATGACGGCGGTGTTGCCGCGGCCGCGGCGGGTCTTGACCCGCAGACCGCGGTCAGTGTGGTCCATCAGGCACTGGGTGACCACCATGTCCTTCACGCCGCCGCTCATCTCGCTGCCGATGACGATGCCGCCGTGGCCCTTGTCCAGCAGGCAGTTGCGGATGACGGTGTGCTCGCAGCTCTTCTTGAGCTTCATGCCGAGGAAGACCTTGCTGGCCTTCATGGCGATGCAGTCGTCACCGACGTGGATGTTCACGCCAATGATGCGGATGTACTCGCAGCTCTCGGGGTCGATGCCGTCGGTGTTGGGGGCGTTGTAGGGGTTGTTGATGTTGAAGTTCAGCAGATCCAGATGCTTGACGAAGATGGGGTGGATGGTCCAGGAGTAGCTGTTCTGCACCGTGATGCCGTGCAGGCAGACGTTCTCGCTGTCCACCATGGCCACGGCGCGGGGACGCCATGCGATGCGCTTGATCTTGGGGTTTACCCACCAGTCGCCGTTTTCGGCGTCGCAGTCCAGGGTGCCCTCACCGGTGACCACCACGTCGTGCACCTGCGTGATGTTCAAAAGGCCCGCAAAGCTGCTCAGCGGGTTGCCTTCCCAGCCGGTGAGGTAGTATTCATCCACCTCATTCTCGCTGGGGATGACGCCGGGCAGGATAGGGTAGTGGGTGCGGTCGTTATCGCCCAGCAGTACGGCACCCTTCTCAAGGTACAGGGTGGTGTTGCTCTTGAGGAACAGGCTGCAGGTGCGGTAGCGGCCTGCGGGCACATACACCGTGCCGCCCTTGGGGCAGGTGGAAAGAGCTGCCTGCAGCTTGCCGGTGTTGTCGGTGGTGCCGTCGGCCACCAGACCGTAGCGGGAGGCATCCACGAAGAAGGTCTCGGCTTCGGTGGTGAAGGTGCAGGAAAGGCTTTCGCCTTCAGCCTGCACACCGACGGTATATTCGGTGCCGGGCAGCAGGCTGAACAGGGAGAACACGTTGGTCTCGCAGGCGTCGTAGACGGTCTCGCCGTTCAGCGTGACGGTGAACGGGTGGGCCGGGCGGTAGCACAGGCCGTTTTCCAGCTCGAAAACGGCGCTGCGCGTCATGGAACGAATGAGCGACAGATTCATGAGAGAACCTCCTGATGGTTTTGTCTTGCCCAAATGGGCTGAGCATGGTATGATGAAAGAAAAGGCTTTCGCGAGGAACTATGAAAACAGAACGTGAAAAAATCACCGGGAAGGTTGCGGCGGCTGCTCTGCGGCTGGCCGGGGAACCCTACACGCTGGAACCCGGGGAGGAAAACTGCTATCTGCTGCTGGTGTATGAGGGCAGCATTCAGCTGGAATACGGCGGCGAGACGATGCTGGTGAACCCCGGCAGCGCGGTGCTGCTTGGCCCGGGCGGCGGCAGGCTGCTGCCCCAGGGCAGTGCGGCGGCCGAACTGGTGGGCTGCCATTTCCCGCTGGAGGTGCTGCACGAGCTGCGCAGTGCGGCCGGGCGGGACTACACCCGGCGGTTTGCGTCCGGCCAGAGTGGTTCAGCCGCCTGCGCACCCTGCTGGAAATGATGCGCAGCGCCGGTACGGAGCAGGATGACCCCGGCCCGCTGTACCTGCTGCTGATCCTGCACTATGTGGAGCAGGAGTGCATCGCCGAGAGCAGCGCCGCAGCCCGGCCCCGCAACGAGACGGTGGAGCAGATCTGCGCCTACCTTTCTGCCAACTACCAGCAGAAGTTTTCCCTCACCGAGGTGGCGGCCCGGTTCTATATCTCGCCCTATTACCTCAGCCGCCTGTTCCGGCGGGTGACGGGCCAGTCCATTGTGGACTACATCAACAACCGCCGCATCGAGGCCGCGCAGAAGCTGCTGGAGAACACCGAGCTTTCCATCAGCGCGGTGGCCGAGCAGACCGGCTTTGCCAGCGCAGCCCACTTCCGCCGCGTGTTCCGCGAGGTGATGGGCACCGGCCCGCTGCAGTACCGGAAAGGACATAAGAAGAAATGATGTATTCCGCCGTGGGCGGAACATGATGTGTTCTCTTTGAGAACATGATGTGCTTCGCAATGATGAGCCGCTTCGCGGCAATGTGCCGCAAGGCACACATCATCTGCCGCAGGCAGACATCATGGCCCGCAGGGCTGCATCATGTTTCACGCAGTGAAATACATCATAACAAAACACCCCCTGCGCCAACGGGATACGGCACAGGGGGTGTTTCGTCAGTTTCAGGGGATCTTACGCCGTGCGGGGCAGGGGCTTAGCCCTTGACAGCACCGGCAGAGATGCCTTCCACGAACTGGTCCTGTGCGCAGAAGAAGACGATCAGCTGCGGCAGGATGGAGATCAGAGACAGCGCAAGGATCTTGTTCCAGGCAAAACCGGTATCACCGTCCATGGACAGCTTCACGAACAGGGACATCGGGTACTTGCCGGGGGTGCTGACGTAAAGCAGCGGGCCCATGAAGTCGTTGCAGCTCCACATGAACTGGAACAGTGCGCAGGACACCAGAGCGGGGCCCAGCATGGGCACGATGACCTTGTACAGCGTCTGGAAGGAGGAGCAGCCGTCGATGGCGGCAGCCTCGTCCAGATCACGGGGCACATTGCGCATGAACTGGATCAGCTGGTAGACGAAGTAGGTCTCAGTCGCAAAAGCGCAGTGGACCCAGATGGCCAGATAGAAGGGGCTGTCCAGCCAGCCGAACCGGTTGTACAGCAGGTACTGCGGCACGTTCAGAACGACCTGGGGCAGGAACAGGGTGGCCAGCATGATGTTGAACAGCAGCTTGCGGCCGGGGAAGTCGAAACGGCCAAAGCCGTAAGCTGCGATGCAGGCGGACACCACCGTGCAGATCACCTTGGGCAGAACGTAGCTGTAGGTGTTGAGCATGGCCTGCAGGATGTTGATGGAGCCGCCGAAGTTGTTCAGCGCACCGCGGTAGCCGTCCAGAGTGGGGTTCTTGATCCACAGGCCGATGCCTGCAAAGATCTCGCTGTTGTCCTTGAAGGTGGCGCTGATCATCCACAGCAGGGGATAGATCATAATCAGGCCGACCAGGATCAGGACGAAATACTTGAAGAAGGTTGCGATTTTATTCGATGCTTTCATTCCCATACTGGTCACCTTACCTTTCGTCAGAGTAGTAGACCCACTTCTTCTGGCTGGTGAATGCAATGATCGTCAGGACGCAGACGATGATGAACATGATCCATGCCAGAGCGGATGCCATACCCATGTCATACGACTTGAATGCGTAGTTGTAAACCAGCAGAGAGATCAGCGTGGTGGAACCACGGGGGCCGCCGTTGGTGATGATGTAGGGGCCATTGAACTCCTGGAAAGCCTGGCAGATCTGAGTGACCAGGTTGTAGAAGATGATGGGGGTGATCATCGGGACGGTGATGGAGAAGAACTGACGCCACTTGCCGGCGCCGTCGATGGTGGCAGCCTCGTACAGGTCTGCGGGCACGCCCTTCAGAGCGGCCAGGAACAGCACCATGGCGGAACCGAACTGCCAGATGCGCAGGAAGCAGATGATCCACAGTGCGTAGCTGGGGTCGGACAGCCACTCCGGACCCTTGAACAGGCCAAAGCTGACAAAGCGCAGCACGGTGTTCAGCAGGCCGTCCTTGCTGAAGACAGCCTTCCACAGCACGGCGATAGCCACAGAGCCGCCCAGAATGGAGGGGATGTAGTACACGGTGCGGAACAGGTTGACACAGGCGATCTTGAAGTTCAGGATGTAGGCGATGAACAGTGCGAAGATCAGCTTCAGGGGCACGGTGATGAAGGCGTACTTGAAGGTGATGATCAGGGCCTTGGTGATCTTGGTGGTGGTGAATGCGGTGATGTAGTTGGCCAGACCGACAAAATGTACATCCTTGGCGAAGAAGTTCATATCGGTGAAGCTGTAGTACAGCGACTGGCCGAACGGAACTGCCTTGAAGACGACGAAGCCGATGATCCAGGGGATCAGATAAAACAGACCCTGGTATTTATCCAGCCATTTCTGGAACGGGGTACGCCCAACAGCAGGCGCCTTGCTTTCTTTCATCTGGGAAATCCTCCTTTTTAAGGAATTTCGGAGTATGAGACAGACACAAACCAGATACAGCTTTGTCAAAAATTTGTAATATATCTCTGACAAAAAAGGGGCATCTGCCGGTTGGGCGGCAGGTGCCCCTTGTATCGGTCAAAGGGTGCCCTTTATGTACGATCTTTTACCGCACACAGCGGCACACGAAGCGGGGACTTAGCCGATGGTGTAGCCAACACCCTCCATGCCTTCCAGCAGGGCGCTGACAGCGCTTTCGGGGGTCTCATCGCCGTAGTCGATGCTGTCGAACACTTCCTGATAGATGCCGGTGCCGGAAGCCTTCAGGTCGTTGTTCTCGAACAGGGGATCCAGCTTGTTGGTGGTGAAGGCCATGACCTTGGCGTTTGCATCAGCAACCAGATCCTTGACAGCGCCGGCAGCCTGAGCAGCAGCCAGACCAGCCTTGGAAGCGGGGATGCCGCACTCGGAACCCATGATGGAAGCACCCTTCTCCTCGTTCAGCAGGAAGTTGATCAGGGTTGCGGACTCAGCAACGTACTGGCTGGTCTTGGTGATGGCCAGGCCCATGGAGACCTTGGAGAAGCCGCCGTTGAAATCGCCGAACTTGATCTCCTCGCCGACGGTGAAGCCGTCCTTGTTGTCGTCGTCCAGAGCGGAAGCGTACTTGGAAGCAGCGGAATCCCACTCGAAGATGCCAGCGATCTTACCGGTGATCCACTCGTTGGACTGGTGGGTAGCGGTATCGGAGTTTGCAGAGTAGTAATCCTTCAGGTTCATCATGACGTGGTCATCGACCAGGCTCTTGATGAAGTTCAGGCCCTCAACGATCTCATCCTCGCTGTAGTTCAGGGTGGAGGTGGTGGAATCAGCCCAGTCCTTGCCGTACTTGGACTCGAGGTAGAAGACCATCAGGATCATACGGTCGTATGCGCCCAGGTGCATGGGATAGTAGTCATTGCCCAGCTTCTCCTGGAAAGCCTTGCCGGCGGCCTTCAGGTCGTCCAGAGTCTTGGGAACTTCGGTGATGCCAGCCTTGTTGAAGGTGGTCATGTTCCAGAAGAAGATACGGCCGGTCATGGAAACAGGCACGCACTGCTGAGCGTTTGCGACGGTGCAGGCATCCAGAGCAGCCTGGTCGAACTGGGTCAGATCCAAGAAGTTGGTGGTGGTGTTCAGGTCCACGAACTTGCTGCCGTCGGCAGAGTAGTTGTACAGCCAGTTCCAGTTGACCTGGCAGACATCCTGTGCGTTGCCTGCGATGAAGGCAGCAGCCATCTTCTCCTCCCAGCCGGACCATGCGGCGAAGGTGGGCTCGATGGTGATGTTGTCGTGCTCAGACTCGAACTCCTTGATGGCGTTCTGGTAAGCAGCGTGACGGCTGTCACCGCCCCACCAGCTGATGGTCATGGAAACAGGGCCATCGGTCAGGGCCAGGCTGTCATCTGCGGAAGCAGCGGGAGCAGAAGCCACGGAAGAAGCGGTGGAAGAAGCTGCGGTGTTGCCGCCGCAAGCGGACAGCAGGCCGGCAGCGCCCACAGCGCCGGTAGCCAGCAGGAAGTTACGACGAGAAATTGCCATGCTCATTTTTGTTCTCCTCCTAAAATGTAAAAACATCATCTGTGAACGGGGGTTCTGCACACACCCCGTTGTATACAATTATGATAGCAAAAGCCCGCGCAAAAAGAAAGATGCAAATTGCAGATTTGCAGGACAAAAACGAACAAATATTGCTCTTGTTTTTGAACGGGAATTGACGCCTTTGCTGAAATGAATAAACTTCCGCTGAAAAACTGTGCAATTTGTATACTTCGCTGTTTTGCATAGAAAAAACGCCCTCTGCGCAGGCGGAACAGCGATTTTGCAATAAATTTGTAAACATTTCCGCGCGGAGTTCTGCCTGGTTGGATACATTGTAAAAGAACAACAAAGAGAATCTTCATTTTTTTGTTCAAAAAGCAACTGATATATCAATAGTGCAAAAAATGCACTCTCTGATATATCAATCTGAAGCAGAACATGCTTGCACGAGCACTTTCCCCGCATCTGCTGCCGGAAAAAGTGCAAAAAAGGCCGCCGCATCTTTCAATGCAGCAGCCTTGTATACAAGAACGAGACGAAAAAGAACGTGAGATTACGCGTTTTCTGACGCATTCCCGGTTTTTGCGGCGTAGAAGGCGCGCTTTGCCTTGAAGTAGCACTGCGGGCACATGCTGACATACTGCACGTCGTTCTCCAGGTCGATGGCCACCTGCTCACCCTCAAAGACGAACCGGCCGTTCACCTTGCGGCAGTTGCAGATGGCTTTGCGCCCGCAGGTGCAGATGGTCTTCATCTCCTCGATGGTGTGGGCCAGCTCCAGCAGGC
>ENA-UONX01001083-UONX01001083.1-human-gut-metagenome-genome-assembly--contig:-P74old-NODE-1083-length-29352-cov-19.726627_pt1 | contig 29352 bp, 24 predicted proteins | sample MGYA00242466_ERZ724013 | MGnify/ENA metagenome assembly ERZ724013 | reverse complement strand
AAGAATATAAATACGTTGCAATTCAAGAGCTCAATATATATTTGGAAACTAAATTAACAAATAATTTTTACGATGACGTGGGACATAATAATTTGGTTTCCATAGTTGAAAACAGTATTGCTGAAATACAAAACGCAGAGAAAAATACGGCAATAGATTTAATCAAATCCGAGGCACAAAGAGACATGGATTTTGTTGAAGCAATGGAAGAAATCACTTCTATAAGTTTTTTTGCACTGCAAGAAGTGTATGATGCCGGAGAAGTTTCTCAAGAAGATTTAATTACTATGGCTTATCTGGTTGGTCAAAATGAATCACTTTCTGTATCGTCTTTATCTATGCAGATAATGCAGCGAATCAAGCAAGAATATAGTTATTTAAATAATATTAAACTTGAAAATCTAAATTTAGAATATTTTGGTAACTATAATGGTTACTATGCAGTGATAATGTATGATATTACAACCGGCGTTGCAGCAGTTGTAACAAAAGTTGAGATTGGAGATGTGCTTTTTTATTATCCGACTACAGGCATAGAAATTATAATGTGCAAGATAAATTGACAAGGATAAGATATGAAAATTTATCAACCATTTACTTGTTGCAGAAAATATCATCTCACACATTATCAAGATTTTTATTTATTGACATTGGCATTAGCGATGTTGTTTCGTTTGGTGTTGCTAAGGCTCGTCTCTGTGAAATAGGAGTAATCCGCCGACAGTTCTGAAGTCGCTCTTGTAAAGGTGACGACAATATACGAATTTAATCTCCAAAACTCGACCTTGACAAATCTCTTTCATGAGGTTATAATAAATACACGATTGTTGCGCAACTTTGGTATTTTGGGATATAACAAAAATAAACGGTGCAGTGCCCTCGTGGTGGGTATGGTTGTATCGGATTTGTAAATTATAAGCGTAGTAAGTGTGTGTTTAATGCCGGGAGTGCAAGGGCTTGGAACAGCACTGCTTGCCGGTGGAAGCATAGGCTGATAAAAAATAATTTGGTTCGAAAATCGGTGGCGGATTAAGTAACGTTTAAATGACGTTGACTATTTTATATAAGTATTGTACATAATTTTTTAAACAACAAGAGATTTGCTTAGCATATAATATAATATAATAATTTTTACGGGGGTGAATTTTCATGAGAAAAAGACTAGCGTTTTTGTTGGTATTGTTAATTGTTTTTCTGCTTTCAGGCTGTTCGACCATTCCCTTAGAAGAGCAAAAGCTTGAAGAATATAAATACGTTGCAATTCAAGAGCTCAATATATATTTGGAAACTAAATTGGCAAATAATTTTTACGATGACGCGGGGCATAATAATTTGGTTTCCATAGTTGAAAATGGTATTGCTGAAATACAAAACGCAGAGAAAAAAACGGCAATAGATTTAATCAAGTCCGAGGCGCAAAGAGACATGGATTTTGTTGGAACTATGAAAATTGAAGGTGAGGTCCGTGGGGCGGGGGCTTTTTACAGTATATCAACAGTATATCAAATGAAAGGGTTGTCTAAACATGATTTGATGTCTATTATATTTTTTAAAGACGGAATAGTTTGGTTGGGGGATTCTTATGATTCAACGACTTGGCGCGATAGTCATTTCGCACCGCAACATGGTTGTCCTGATTTAAGTGACGAAATATCAAATGATATAAGAAGGAATTTTTTTGAATTAAATAAAGAAATATTTTATGATTCTAACGGCAATGCATTGGGCAACTATGAAAATTTATCTATAAATTATTATGGATATTACAATGGCTATTTTGCTGTTGAATTAGATTGTTCATTTATCTCGTATGGAACTAGTATAGAATACCTAATTTTAGATGAAATAATAATACAATATACCGGGCCCTATTTATTATTATTTAAATATGAATAAAAAATTAAAGGAGTACTAGATATGAATAAGACGGCTTTTAGAGGTAGGTTTGTTTCAATTTTGATAATACTGTTATTTGCGTTTATTATTGCAGTATTTATCTATAACAAGAATCCTTTGATGGCAGAAGCAAATGTAATAACTACTGATAATTATAAAATTCGCAGTTCGACATCTATAGAAGATGAATATTCAGAAGATAATGTTATTATTGTTTTACAGGAAACGCATAGTCAATATTCTGGCATATCTTCAGACCTTTTGACTAAATTGGAAAATGTTGGTATTGCCGCGGTAAGCGAGTTAACTGCTCTTCCATATGAATACATCACTGGAAACGGATTAATTGATGAAAATGCTGCTCCAAGTCTTGCGCAATACTATAATGAAAATCCATTTCATCAAATATTAAAAGCAACTCTTAAGGAAAGCGGAAAAGAAAAAGTTTTAAATATTATTTCTGTTATCGATAATTTTCCGGAAGTTCTTTATGTTGGACCGGATATGATAGTGAATAGTGATGCTCTTAGTAATGATGCGTATTTAGCACTTCAATGGTCAGTTACAGGAACAAATAATATTGATTTAATTAATGCTTGGAATTTAACGACTGGAAATAGTGATATCAGAGTTGGCGTTATTGATAGTGGGATTGCTAATCATAGCGACCTGAATGTTAATGTTGTTGAAGGATATGATTTTTATAATAATAACAGTATCACTTCTGATGTGGACGGTGGACATGGAACTCACGTTGCGGGAATAATAGGTGCTGTTGCTAACAACGGAATTGGTGTAACTGGAGTCTCTCCGAATGTATCATTAGTTCCTTTGCAAACGGCATATGACACATCAGGAAGTGGCACTCACCATATTTCTGAATTAATCGAGGCGATTAACTACGCAACAAATAAATGGGGTACTCAGGAGCAGATTTCAGTATTGAATTATAGCATTTCAGGATTTGGTACAAGTCTAAGTATTGCTTTAGCTGCACGTAATTTTCCTGGTTTATTTGTGTGGTCTGCAGGCAATAACAATCAGAATGTTGATATGCTTGCAGATATAGAACAGTTCAAAGCTGATAATATTATTTCCGTTGGTAATTTACTTAGTAATGATACACGGGCTAGTTCGTCTTCTTATGGTAAATACGTTAGTATTTACGCGCCAGGTGGAAACATATTAAGTACCTATCCTTCCGAATTGTGTGCTTTAGGAAATTGTAACAGTAATCATTATTCTAACGGTTATCATTACATGTCAGGCACGTCGATGGCTGCTCCCCATGTGACGGGTGTTGCTGCGCTATTGTTATCACTTGACCCTACTTTAACGGGCAGTGAGCTGAAATCAATAATAATCAATAGCGCCGACAATATAAAAATAGACAAAGGCGTTGTAAAAAAGTTAAATGCGTATGAAGCTGTAAAACAAGTTGGATATACTACAGACATATTTAATACGACTATTTTATCGGACGATGAAATTAAAATTGACGGTTTAAATGTTAATTATGAAGGTGTTTTGAGGATACCGACAATAATTGCCAACAGAAAAGTGACTCAAATTAATTCTGAAGCTTTTTCTCAACAAGAGCGGATTACTGAGATTGTAATTCCGTCTACTGTTGAATCTATTGGAAATGCAGCGTTTTTTAATTGTTCAGGATTGAAAAAAGTCACTTTTGAGGGTTATAGCAATTTAAATTATATTAACGGCTATGCTTTTCAACAATGCTATAATTTGGAAAGTTTAACGATTCCAAGCACTGTAACCAACGTTTCATCCGGGATACTTTCATTTGGGGAGAGATTAACAGTATACACCGATTTAGACAGAGACCCGTCTACTTGGGACAATTATTGGAATTATTCGGATTGGATTAGTATCGAACGTCCTGTAATATGGGGTTGCGAATTATCGGCAGATAAATCATATGTCGTTTCGTTTACTAAAACATCAGCGAGTATTACCAAACCTAATGCCGTAAACGGTATATCTGCCCCTTCCCGTGAAGGATATGTTTTTGGCGGCTGGTATAAAAACGATGATTTTACAGGAACTGCAATTGCGGCCGAAAATATTGCAACAGCAGAGAATAATGTCACCTATTATGCTAAATGGATACCGGATTGCGATGTTGTTTTTGATTTTGACGGCGGAGCAAGTACGAATTATGTAATAAGTATTCCTAATGGCGTTAAGATTGACGAACCTATTGAACAGCCGAATAAGGCAGGATATGTTTTTAAGTATTGGGCTTTGTCTACGAATTTAAATCAAGAGTACAATTGGAACACCGAAATTACAAATAATATTGTGATTGAAGCCGTATGGCAGGAAATCGGAAACAATTATGTTGTAACGTTTGATTTAAACGGAGGGGTCGGGGCGTTTAATACTCAAGTGTTGGTTGCAAACGGTTCGACGGTAAGCAGACCTACTTCCCCGAGCAAGGTTGGATATACGTTTGCAGGGTGGGCGCCGGAAGGACAAGCTTCTTATTATAATTTCAGCACTCCGGTGACGTCAGATATAACGTTAGTGGCTGTTTGGCGGACGACGCAAATATGTACAATTACATTTAATTTAAATGGAGGTTACGGAGATTTCCCTGACATAACGATTAATCGGCTTGAAAAAATAGAAGAACCGTCAGCAAAGCCTGCTAAGGCAGGAAATCATTTCAAATATTGGGCCTTATCGACTGATTTGACTAAAGAGTATAATTGGAATAACCTTGTCAGCGAAAATATAACTCTGATTGCTGTTTGGGAAAATTTTAATCGAGTTGTAAGTTTCAATTCTAATGGGGGAACTGCGGCTCCTGGAACTATTATTCTCAATGTGGGTGATTGTGTAAGTGATTTTGAAAAAATGTTAAACGAAAATCAGCCCGAGAGAACAGGTTATACGTTTGAGTTTTGGGCGACTTCTCCTACTTCAAACGTGGCATATAATTTGGATTTGCCCGTTACAAACAATTTGACGCTGTATGCAATTTGGAGAATCAACACTTATACTGTATCTTTCAATCTTGACGGAGGTTCAGGTTCGTTTCCCAATAAAACAATCAATTACGGTTCAACTGTAAGTAAACCTGCCGCTACTCCGACAAAAGACGGATTCACCTTCAAGTATTGGGCTTTATCGGGACAAACAACGGAATATAATTTCAGCACTCCGGTGACGTCCGATATTACGCTTGTGGCGATTTGGGAACAGGATAGTTGTGTGGCGGAGGGAACCTTAATCACTCTTGCCGACGGAAGTCAAGTGCCTGTCGAAAATCTAACAGGCGGAGAAATGTTGCTTGTTTGGAATCTTTATACAGGCTCGTTTGATATTGCACCCATATTGGTAATAGACAGCGATGCGTTGAAACAGTATGAAGTAATAAAGCTGACTTTTTCGGACGGAACAACAGTTGATGTTATATCCGAACACGGCTTTTTTGACGTTGATTTAAACAAATATGTATATTTGGATAAGTATGCGGAGGAATATATAGGGCATAGGTTTCTTAAACAAAATGAAAACGGAATGGTGCAAGTAACTCTTGTGGATGTTGCCATAACTTTGGAAAATGTCGCAGCATATAGTCCTGTAACATACGGTCATCTCTGTTATTATGTCAATGGAATGCTTTCAATTCCCGGCGGAATAAACGGATTGTTTAATATTTTTGAAGTGGACGCCGAAACGATGAAGTTTGATGCCGAGGCAATGGAAGCAGACGTTGAAATATACGGGCTGTATACATATGAAGAACTTAATTCTATCGTACCCATGCAGGAGATAATGTTTGACGCGGTAAACGGACAGTATCTCAAGGTCGCGATAGGAAAGGGTATTATCACGATTGAGCAAATAAGTGAACTTGTTGAAAGGTACGGTAGGTTGTTCGAGCAAGTCGCTGCCTGACAAAAGTATATAAAAAACATCGCAGTGGTTCTGTGACGATTTGGCAGGTTCAAACAAAAAATTTGTATTTATGTCAATCAAAGAGATTTGCTTTGCAAATCTCTTTTGTTTTGTGCCGGAGAATTTTTTTGAAAATTGACTTGCAATTTATCGGTTCACAGTTTAACAAAAAAGCCAAACAAACCTTTAAGGCAGTTTGGCGGTGGTGTACCCGACAGGAGTCGAACCTGCAACCGATGGCGTCGGAGGCCATTACTCTATCCGATTGAGCTACGGGTACGTATTTTCGGTCGGCTGTTTCCTTGTTTTAACTCGGATTGCGGACACGTTACATTATAGCAAAGCTCGGTCAAATTGTAAAACGATTGAAACCGTTGCGGCGGGCAAAATAATCTTAAAATCGAGAGACGGCGATGCCGCTTTGTCTTTGAGCTCAAATTTTCTTCAATTTTATCCGGGTATGCTTGTCCGACGGTTTGACAAGAAAGAGCTTTTGCATTAAAATAAACCCTATGGCGAAAACGGTTGTCGTCGGAATGAGCGGAGGCGTCGACAGCTCTGTGGCGGCTCTTTTGCTCAAACGGCAGGGCTACAATACAATAGGGCTTTTCATGAAAAACTGGGAGGAAACCGATATGAACGGCTGCTGCACGGCGGAGAGTGATTTCGAGGACGTGCGGCGGGTGTGCGACAGAATCGGCATTCCTTACTTTACCGTCAATTTTTCGCGTCAGTATTACGACAGGGTTTTCGCTTATTTTCTCGACGAATATTCACGCGGACGCACACCCAATCCCGACGTATTGTGCAACAGGGAAATCAAATTCGGTCCCTTTCTCGACAAGGCGAAGGAAATCGGGGCTGATTTTATCGCTACCGGACATTACTGCGGCATTTCCCACGTGGACGGCGTTCACAGGCTGCTCAAAGCTGCCGACTCGGGCAAGGACCAGACCTATTTCCTCAACAATCTTTCGCAGAAACAGCTTGCGGACGTTTTGTTTCCGTTAGGCAGTCTCGATAAAAAAGAAGTGAGGCAAATTGCTCAAACCGAAGGACTGTCAACGGCGGAAAAAAAGGATTCGACGGGCATTTGTTTTATCGGAGAACGAAATTTCCGCAGGTTTTTGGCGGAATACCTGCCGGGCAAAGCGGGAGATATCGTGGATTTGAGCGGCAGAGTCGTGGGACGCCACGACGGTCTTATGTATTACACGCTTGGACAGCGGCGCGGGTTGGGACTCGGCGGCACGAGGGAAAGTCAAAACAGGTGGTTTGTAGCGGACAAGGACTTAAAAAACAACAGACTTGTGGTAAGTCACGGCGACGAAAGCGTGCTCATGAGCGACGCTCTCGAATCCGACGAAATAAACTGGATTCCTTTTCCGCCGAAAGAAGAAAAATTCGAGTGCGCGGCAAAATTCCGTTACCGTCAGCCCGAGCAGCGCGTAACGGTGGAAAGGACGGGTTCGGGCGCGCGCGTGCTTTTTCATTCTCCGCAGCGGGCGGTCACGCCGGGGCAGTACGTCGTGTTCTACAATGAAAAGGAGTGTCTCGGAGGCGGAGTTATCGAGCGCGTATACAAAAGAAAAGACGGTATTTTAACGCCGATGTAGGCAACAATAAAACAAAGGGGAGCAGTTGAACGGTTTGACTAAGCAAAAGAAAGGATACGGGAACAGAGTGTGGGAGGTGGACCTCCTGCGCGGTATTCTCATACTTTTCGTCGTTTTCGACCACGTTATGTTCGATATCGGAGCCATGTTTGCCGACAGCTTTTCCACTCCGCTCGGCATACGTATTTCCGATTGGGCGGCGGGTTACGTATTCGAATCAAGCGCCTTCGGGCGCTGGCGCAGCGTGACTCACGACTTTTTCATCGGCTCTTTTGTCATTTTGTCGGGAGTATCCGTTTCCTTTTCCAAAAACAATGCGCTGCGCGGGCTTAAAATGTCCGTATGGGCGGTGGGATTGTCGGTAGCCATGCTGTTTTACGGCGAAATTACGCAGGACAACAGCGTTTGGATGAATTTCAACGTGCTTCACGTGCTGGCTTTGAGTATTTTGCTGTGGGCGCTTCTCGATTGGTTAAAAACAGACGGAGACTGGATTTTTCTGATTGCGGTTTTAGCCATAGCCGTCGGCAGCTATTTCAATATGGAAAACGAAATTAACCTTGTCGCTTCGCAGGGGCAAAAGCAATGGACGCGCGACCTTGTTTTCTGGTTGGTCAACAACAACCGCGTATCCAAGCTGTCTCCCGGCGATTATCTGCCCTTTCTGCCTTATTTCGGTTGGTTTCTGGCGGGCGCCCTCGCGGGACGCGCGATATACAAGTCTCCGCGCAGTATTATGGGCTATGAGGCGACGACATGCGTCAGACCTTTCTGCTTTTGCGGAAGGCATTCGCTGTTTATTTATTTTGCGAGTCAGGTTCTGGCGGTGGGACTGCTTTATCTTATTGTAGAGGTATGGGGCTGGCTTTAACGCTTGCCGCCCTCAGTTAAAGGAAAAATGTACAGGCATCTTTTTGAAAGCCAAAAAAACAACAGAAAAAAACCCGCCCTGCATTTTGTCGGGCGCGATATAACCTACGGTCAGCTTTTCAACGAAGTGGAGGCGCTGTGCTGCGCGTTCAGAAAATACGGCTGCAAAAAGGGCGACATCGTGACCATCGCGTTGCCCAACATTCCTTCCGCGGTGACTTTGTTTTATGCAGTGAACAAGCTGGGCATGACCGCAAATCTCGTCCACCCGCTTCTGCCTGCGGAGCAGATTATACGTTACGCTACGGAAACAAAGAGCAAATTTCTTTTCGTGTTCGACAAGCTGGCGGACGGATACATTTCCAAACTGCTGGATTGTCCCGTGCCCATTAGGATTTGTCAGGCACAGGATTACATCACGTCGTTTGAAAGAGTGTTTTACAATCTCTTTACCTGGCGGGACAGAAGAAATCTGAGAAAAAACCGCACCGATTATCTCAAATTCAAATATTTCCGACACGAGGGCGCGCGGCTGTCAAAGTACATGATAAACAGATTCGCGGGCGGGGACGACGATGTAGCCGCTATTATGCACAGCGGCGGCACAAGCGCGGAGCCGAAAAGCATAATGCTTACCAACGCCAATTTCAACTCGGTCGCCGTCAACACCAAACGCGCAATCGTGGGAGAAAAGGCGCGGGAGAAAGACGCTATGGCTATGGTGCTGCCCATGTTTCACGCATTCGGGCTGGGCGTGTGCGTGCACACCGTGCTTAGCGGGGGCGTCAAAAGCACGCTTATTCCGCGTTACGCACCGGAAAGAATCGTGCACTATCTCAAACAGGGGCACATTACCATGATTTCGGGCGTCCCTACCATGTACCGCGGGCTTGTGGACAAAAAGGAATTCAATTGCCGCAGTCTCAAAAATCTGCGATTCGCTTTCTGCGGCGGCGATATGCTGACCGACGAGCTGAAAAGGGATTTCGATTCCGTCATGGCAAAGAGGGGAAGCAGCTGCGTTTTGGACAACGGGTTCGGACTAACTGAGGTTACGGGCGTGTTTTCCGTCAACAAAGCGGGCGCCCGCAGAGAAGGCTCCTGCGGCAAGCCCATAGGAGAGGATTATCTCATAGAAGCCTTCGACGACGACGGCAACATGCTTGAAAGGGGCGGCAGCGGCGAGCTGTGCATAAGTTCTCCCACGGTCATGAAGGGTTATCTTAACGATACGGAGGCTACGGAAAAAACTTTTCTTGATTACGACGGCAAAAGATGGCTGAAAACGGGAGATTTGGGTTTTGTCGATAAGGACGGATTTATTTTTATTCAGCAAAGACTCAAACGCATAATCAAGGTTTCGGGCGTGCCCGTGTTTCCCGCCGAGATTGAACGGCTTGTCAATACGCTAAAAGACGTGGACGAGTGCTGTGCCGTAGGAATAGAGCACAAGCTCAAAGGCAAAGTAATCAAGCTGTACGTAAAGTCGTCCGCCGAGCCGACAAAGCTTAAAAAGACGGTCAAGGAGTTTTGCCGTCAGAAGCTTGACAAATGGTCCTGCCCGAAAGCCGTAGAGGTGCTGCCGGAGCTGCCCAAAACTCTTATGGCAAAGACAGATTATCGCCTGTTGGAGCGCAACGGCATGAAAAAATTCGTGCAGGAAGAAACGGACAATGATGTAAAAACGAAAAAATAATGTAAAATTTTTTCAATAAAGCGTTTACTTTCATTAAAATTTGTTGTATACTGCAAATACAGCGGCGGAACGTCGTCGCGGCGGATAAATGCTTTTTTGTCTTTGGGTGTTCTTAAAAACATAAATGTGGTATCCGAAAATATTTAAAGGAGGTCCATGTTTATGCAAGATATAGAACTCAAATGCAGAGACTGCGGCGAAACGTTTACTTTTACTGCCGGAGAGCAGGAGTTTTATCAGCAGAAAGGCTTTACAAATCAACCCACAAGATGTCCCGAATGCCGCAAAGCCAGAAAAGCTCAAAGAAACAATTTCAATTCAGACAGTCATTGAAAAAAAGCGTCCCTTTCGGGACGCTTTTAAAATTACTTTTATTCCACGACTACGATAATTTCGGTGGAAATATTGGCGTACAGCCTGACTGAAAGGGGATACTCTCCCGTTTCCTTTATCGGAGCTTTCAGCTCGATGTCCTTTTTGTCGATTTTTTCGCCCGCCGAAAGCAACGCTTCCGCAATTTCCTTTGCGGTTATGCTGCCGAAAATCTTGCCCTGCTCGCCGTGTCTTGCCTTCAAAACTATTTTTCTACCTTTGAGCTGCGCGGCTTTTTCAATCGCGGCAAGACGCTCCTGCTCCTTGTGGTAAGCAAGGGTTTTGTTTTTGATTTCCACGCTGTTTATTACGTCCGCGGTGGCGGGGCTTGCAAGATTTTTCTTAAAAAGAAAATTCTGCGCGTAACCGTCGCTTACGTTTATTATTTCGCCTTTTTTGCCCTGTCCCTTGACGTCTTCAAGCAAATAAACCTTCATGCCGCTTGTCTCCTTTTATTTTTCTCAAATTATTTTAACTCAAACCGAATAAAAAGTAAAGCGTTGACCAACACTAAAAGAGGTAAAAGAAAGGAGGATTTTGATTATGAACGATCAAAAAATCAAGTGCAAGGTCAAGGCTTGCAAGTACAATTCTCAAGGCTGCAACTGCGATTTGGAATCAATCACCGTTGTACCCGAAAGCGATTGCCCTACGGCTCATTTCTGCGGCGATTACTGCAAAAAAGAGAATTACTGAAATTTTACCTGAAAGGGCGGAGATACTCCGCCCTTTTTACTTGACAAAAAGCTTGCGCGGCTTTAAGATAGAGTTACAAAAAACCAATACAAAAGTTGAGGTGTGACAATGATAAATATGACGCACGGCACGGTCAAGATTTTCGCGGGAAACGGATGTCCCGACCTTGCCAAAGCTATTGCCGACAGGCTGGAATTGCCCTTGGGACAGCTTGAAGCCACTCGCTTTTCCGACGGAGAAATTTGCGTAAACATCAAGGAAACGGTGCGCGGCTGCGACGTTTTCGTGGTTCAGTCCACAAGCACTCCCGTAAACGACAATCTTATGGAGCTGCTCGTTATGATTGACGCTTTCAAACGCGCGTCCTGCAACAAGCTGACGGTGGTTATGCCTTATTTCGGCTATGCGAGACAGGACAGGAAAGCGCGCGCGAGAGACCCGATAACCGCCAAGCTGGTCGCCAACCTTCTTGAAAAGGCGGGAGCCGACAGAGTGCTCACAATGGATTTGCACAGCACTCAGCTTCAAGGCTTTTTCGATATACCAGTCGACAACCTGCTGGGGATGCCCGTTCTTGCGAAATATTTTCTTAAAAACGGCTTCAAAAACGACGATTTGGTGATTGTATCTCCCGATGTGGGCAGCGTGACGCGCAGCCGTTCCATGGCGGCGAAATTCAACGCTCCTTTGGCAATCATCGACAAGCGTCGTCCCAAAGCCAACGTCATGGAGGTCATGAACATCATCGGCGACGTAAAGGACAAGGTGTGCCTTATGCTTGACGACATGATAGACACGGCGGGCACAATCACGCAGGGGGCAAAGGCTCTTTCGGACGCGGGCGCAAGAGAGGTTTACGCCTGCTGTTCCCACGGAGTTTTCAGCGGTCCGGCAATGCAGCGCATACAGGACAGCCCCTTGAAAAAGGTGGTCATACTCAACACTATTCAGCAGCCTCAGGACAAGCTCATCGACAAAATCGAAGAGGTTTCCGTTGCGGAAATTTTTGCCGAGGCAATCGAAAGGATTTATTCCTACATATCCGTTTCTACTTTGTTTGAATGATTTCAGGCTTTTTGCGGCGCCCCTCAAAAGAGGGGCGTTTTTTTGTTTTTCCGAAATTTTAACCTTGTCAAAAATGTAATTTAAGTAGCCGCCTGTTCATAAAATTCATTATGAACAAAAAAAATATCGCAAAGAGGGCAGCAGTAATTTTGCTGTGCGCGTTTATGCTTGCCGCGCCCTTTGTCGTGCTCGGCAACCTGCCGCGCTCCGACCTGTTTGTAGCCGGCGCAAGATTCGAGGGCATACTGGAATTGTGGCATATCGAAAGCTTCGAGGGAGGAGTTGGCAGCAGAGCGGGATGGCTTAAAAAACGCAGCACGGCTTTTGAAAAACAGAACAAGGGCTGCCTAGTCAACGTCACCGTCCTGACTCCGGAGCAGGCGCAGGAAAAGCTTAACAACGGGGAGAGATTCGATTTGGCGAGTTTTTCCGCAGGAGCGGGCTTTGAGCTGCTGCCTTATCTGTCGCCGTACGGCGGAGACGTCTCCTGCGTGCGCGGAGATTATCTGAGGGGCGGTCAACTCAACGGCAAGGTTTACGCGCTGCCGTATATGGCGGGAGGATACGCGTTGGCGGCTATGAGCAAAAATCTTGCGGGTTTTGAAAACAAAAATCTTGCGGAAAATATATTCGGCATGGGATTTGAAAAAAAGGTGGGGAAAAAGACGGTAAGCCTCGCTTCCGTAGCCTGCGGCTACGGCGGCTTCAATCAGCCCTGCATGGCGCTTGCGCTCAACGCAACTCAGAGCAGGCGGAACGACCTGCTTGACGAGGGCTTGACGCAGTACGAGGCTTACGAAAAATTTCTTACCGGCAACAACCACACCGTACTTCTGGGCACGCAGCGCGACATTTACAGACTGACGAACAGAATAGAGCAAGGGCGGCTGGGAGAATGCGTTTTTGAGCCTCTCGGCGGTTTCACCGACTTAGTTCAGTATATCGCCGTGGGCGACACCGAAGCGAAAAAAGCCGTGTTCGCCGAAAAATTCGCCTGTTTTCTGACGCAGGAGCAGTCGCAGCAAAAGTTGACGGAGGTGAGAATGTTTACCGTCAACGCGCAGAGCATATATTCGGACGGAGCCATGTCTGCGTTGGAGCAGGCGCTTTCTTCCGTCAGGACGATAAACGCCTTCACCGACCCGTCCATTCTGTCCGCTCTGCGTTCCGAAACGCTCAAATCGCTTGAAACGGGGGAGAAAAAAAACCTTGAAAGGTATCTGTGCTGAATTTGTCAATAAATTTCACTTTAAAAATTACCGACCTCAATCGTTTGTAAATCTATCGGTTTTGGTGTAAAATAAGGAGAACCTTAAATGCGCGAATTTTTCCTGAATTCGGGAATTTATTTTGAAGAAAACGTACCGCTCAAAAAACTCACAACCTTCGGAACGGGAGGCCCCGCGAGGTACGTTGTTCAGCCCAAGGACGAGCGCGAAATAAGCGCCGTTCTGACTTACTTGAAGCAAAACGACGTTCCTTATTTCTGTCTGGGGGGAGGCAGCAACGTGCTGGCGTCGGACGACGGTTTTTCGGGCGTGGTGATTGTTGTCGGGCGTTTTATGTCTCAGATATTTTTTGAAAACGGTTTGCTTGTTGCGCAGGCGGGAGCCAAGGCGTGTCAGGTGGCGCATTTCGCCTGCATCAACGGACTTTCGGGGGCGGAGTTTCTTGCGGGAATCCCCGCGTGCATGGGCGGAGCGGCGTATATGAACGCCGGCTGCTTTGACAAAGAGATGTCCGACGTCGTTGCGGGAGTTAAGGCTGCGGACGAAAACGGAGAAAAGGAATTCGGTCACGCGAGGTGCGGCTTTGCGTACAGAAAATCCGCCTTTCAGTCAAACGGAATGATTGTCACCCGCGTTTTGTTGGCTCTCAAACCGGAAAAACCGGAAAAAATAAGGGCGGCGATGAAGGAGATTTTGGAAAAAAAGAAGCTAACCCAACCATTGGAATATCCGAGCGCGGGCAGCGTATTCCGCGCCGAGGGCGGCGCGCCCGCGGGACTATTAATCGACAGGGCGGGTTTAAAGGGGCTGCGCGCGGGAGGAGCGGAAATTTCTCTCAAGCATGCAAACTTCATTGTGAACAAGGGCGGAGCAACCGCAAAAGACATACTCGAGCTTATGGACGCGGCGGGCAACGCGGTCAAGCGCAAGTTCGGCGTTGTGCTGAGGCCTGAAATAAAATATCTTGGAGACACCGATGATATCGGGAGATTATCATATTCATTCACGTTATAGCGGACTATGCCACGGAAAGAACACTTTAAGCGAGCTGCGCGACGCCGCGACGCGAAAGGGGCTTAAAGAAATAGGAATAGCCGACCACGGCTTGAAGCATCTCTTTTTCGGCACTGACGCCAAAAGGCTTTTGAAGGCGCGCCGAGAGGCGGACGCTTTGAATGCGGAGCAGGGCGCGCGCGTTCTGCTCGGATTGGAGGCAAATCTGATTTCGGAGGACGGCTTGATTGACTGCGGCGACCTTTCAACGTTGGATTTTGTCGCAATGGGCTATCACAAGCTGGTTGCGGCGCCCTCCGCGGAGCAGGCGAGGCGTTTTACGCTTCCCGCGCTGTTTCGCTCCGAGTCCAAAAAAGACGCGTTTACTCGGGCTTATATAAAGGCGATTAAGCGTTATCCGTTGAGCTTTGTCACACATCCGGGCAGGGACATTTGCCTGAATGTGTTAGAGATTGCAAAAGCCATGTCCGACTACGGAGTTCTGTTCGAGTTAAACGGCAAAAGGGTGGACGTGTCGGACGGGGAGCTGTGCGACGTCGTTGCAAAAACCGAGGTGAAATTTATCGTCAACAGCGACGCGCACCGCGCCGAAAAGGTAGGCGAGGTTTCCGTCCCGCTGGAAACGGCGGAGAGAGTAGGCTTGCCCTTGGAGCGCATCGTGAATCTGGACAAGCCCGCAATTTTAAGAAAACCGTTTGAAGAGGAGACAAAAGAGTGACTTTTTCTCAGAACGTAAAGGAAGAAATCCTCGGCAGGCTTTCAGATTCTTTGCCGTGCTGCCGTCTTGCCTGTCTTTCGGCGCTGCTGCGCGGGGCGGGCAGCCTTGAAATCAGGTCGGGCAGTCTGGGCTGTTCGCTTACGTCGGAAAACAAAAGACTGCTTGAATTTGCCGGAGAAATCGTATATTCGCTTTACGGACTCAAAACCGAAATAAGGCGCGAGGAAACTAAAATCAAGGGCAACAGCCTGTGGTCGGTTTTCATTGCGGAGGAAAAGACGCTTTCCGACTGCGGACTTGCGTCGCTGTCAATGGAGGGCTATCTCAAAATCAACGAGGGTATAGACAAATACATCGTAGAGCAGGACTGCTGCAAAAACAGCTACGTCGCCGCGCTGTTTGCCGCCTGCGGCTCCGTAGCGTTCAGTCCCTTGAAGACTCTCGACCAAAGGGGTGGTAACAGGTTCGGCTATCATTTTGAGTTTTCGCTTACCTCCCGCCGTGCCGCAGACGACCTCGTGTGTCTTTTGGAGGAAAAGGGCTTCCGTTTTAAAATAGCGGAGCGGAAAAACGTCTGGGCGGTTTACATCAAGGACAGCGCGTCAATATGCGATATGCTTGCCTATATGGGGGCGGACAAAGCCGTGCTGACGCTCAACAATCTGCTTATCGAGCGGGAAATCAGAAACAACGCCAACCGTCAGAAAAACTGCATTACCGCCAACATAGACAAATCGGTAGACGCGAGCGAAAAGCACATTGCCGCGATAAACAAAATCCGCGCCCGCGAGGGAATGTTCGACAGGCTTGCGCCGCATCTGAAAGAAATAGCGGCGGCGCGGGTGGAAAATCCGTTTTCCACGCTTGACGAGCTTGCGGACAAGCTCGGGCTTACAAAAAGCTGCGTAAACCACAGACTGCGCAAGATAACCGAAATAGCTTCGCGCCTGCCTTGACGGCGGGACTAAACTTATTTATACAGAAGGTAAAAAATGTCGGAAAAACCGTTTGTACATTTGCATCTGCACACAGAATACAGTCTTTTGGACGGCGCGACGCGTATAGACACGCTGTTCGACGCCTGCAAGGAAAAAAACATGCCCGCCGTAGCCATAACCGACCACGGGAATATGTACGGCGCCTATCACTTTTATTGTCTGGCAAAGAAAAAGGGAATAAAGCCCATTATCGGCTGCGAGTTTTATATGGCGGACGACCTGACCGTCAAAAGCGGAGACGTAAAGCGGGAGTTCAACCACCTCGTGCTTATTGCCAAAAACAATACGGGCTACAAAAATCTCGTCAAGCTCAATTCCATAGGTTTTGTCGACGGTTATTATTACAAGCCGCGCATAGACTTCAAGACTCTGAGTCAACACAGCGAGGGGCTTATCTGTTTGTCCGCCTGCATTGCGGGGCAGCTGCCCCGTCTGCTGCGCGACGGCATGTGGGAGGAAGCGAGGAAGCTTGTCAAGCAGTACAAGGAGCTGTTCGGGGAAGATTATTACATAGAATTGCAGGACCACGGAATAGCGGACGAAATTTACGTCATGCCGAAGCTGATTAAGATAGCCGAAGAGTTCGGCGTGGAGCTTGTGGCTACAAACGACGTGCATTATCTTAAAGAGTCCGACGCCGAAATGCAGGATATTCTGCTTTGCGTACAGACGGGCAAGTTTTTCGACGACCCCGGTCGGATGCGCTTTGAAGGCACGCAGTTTTATCTCAAAGATTACGACGAAATGGCGGAAAAATTTTCCTATGTGCCGCAGGCTTTGGAAAACACGCTTAAAATCGCCGAAAAGTGCAACGTGAGCATAGAGAAAAAGCCCTTGCTGCCTCCTTACAAGCCGGACAACGGCATGACGCCTTACGAATTTTTGAAGGACCTTTTGGAAAAGGGGCTGAAAAGACGCTACAAAGAAATTACGCCGGAAATAAGGCAGAGAGCCGACTATGAGCTGGAAGTCGTGTCGAAAATGGGATTTGTGGAGTATTACCTCATTGTGTGGGACTTCATAAACTACGCGCACGAGCACGGAATACCCGTCGGTCCCGGACGGGGCAGCGGAGCCGGCAGCATAATTGCTTACGCCATAGGTATAACTCAGGTGGAGCCGCTGCGTTACGGACTCATTTTCGAGCGGTTTTTAAATCCCGAAAGAGTCAGCATGCCGGACTTCGACATAGATTTTTGCATGGACAGGCGCGGAGAGGTTATCGACTACGTCATAGAAAAGTACACAAAGCCCCGCGTGGCTCAGATTGTCACGTTCGGCAGGATGAAAGCCAAAAACGCCGTCAAGGACGTATGCCGCGTGCTGCGCGTGCCATACGCCGAGGGAGACAAAATAACCAAGCTTATTCCGCTCAACGCAACGCTCAAAAACGCTTTCGGTCTGGACGGCAAAAACGAGGGCGTGCCTGAGCTCATGGAAATTTACAAGGATTATTCCATGAAAAGGGTGATTGATTTGGCAATCGCATTGGAAGATATGCCGCGTCAGACGGGAATGCACGCCGCAGGCGTGGTTATATGCCGCGAGGATTTAAGCGACAACGTGCCCTTGCAGCGCAGCGGCGACGACATCACCACTCAGTACAACATGAAGGAGGTGGAGGAGCTCGGTCTGCTCAAAATGGACTTTTTGGGACTGAGAACTCTCACCGATATCGACAAGACGATAAAAATAGTCAAGGAAACCACGGGAGAGGAATTCGATTTCGAGGATTGCCAATATGACGACCCCAACGTGTTCGAGCTTATTGCTTCGGGAAACACCGACGCAGTGTTTCAGCTGGAAAGCGGGGGAATGAAGCGGGTGATGAAAGACCTCAAACCGGACTGTCTTGAAGACATAATAGCGGGAATTTCCCTCTATCGTCCCGGGCCCATGCAGTTTATTCCCGACTATATCAAGGGCAAACGCGATCCCAAATCGGTGCATTACGCGCACCCTATGCTGGAACCGATACTCGGCGTAACAAACGGCTGCATGGTCTATCAGGAGCAGGTCATGCAAATCTGCCGTTCTCTTGCGGGCTATTCCTACGGACAGGCGGACGAGGTCAGGCGCGCGATGGGCAAAAAGAAAATGGACGTCATGGCTTTGCACCGCAACTATTTCATCAACGGAAAGGTCAACGACAACGGCGAGGTCGAAATAGAAGGCGCCGTCAGGCGCGGCGTGCCCAAGGAAACGGCAGAGCTGCTTTTCGACCAAATGTACGCTTTCGCCCAATATGCGTTCAACAAAAGCCACGCCGCGGCTTACGCTTACGTATCCTATCAGACGGCTTATTGCAAGCGTTATCATCCCGTGGAGTATCTTGCGGCAGTGCTGAACAACCGCATAACCAACATAGACGACATAAAAAAATATATCGCTTACGGAAAGGAGAACAACATAGATTTTCTGCCTCCGGACATCAACAAGTCGGGAGTGAGCTTCACCGTGGAAAACGGGAAAATACGTTTCGCGCTTGCCGCAATCAAAAATATCGGCTCCGGCAGCATGGAAAAAATCGTTGAGGAAAGAAAAACCCGCGGAGATTTCGTAAGTTTGGAGGACTTTCTGAAAAGAGTGGAAAGTCAGTATCTCAACAAGCGGCTTGTGGAAAATCTGATTAAATCGGGTGCATTCGATTGCTTCAAAGTTTCGCGCGCGCAGATGGTTTCCGTTTTCGAGCCGTTGATGGAAATGGTTTACGCCGACAAAAAGAAAAAGGAAAGCGGACAGTTCAGTATGTTCGACCTTGTGGAAAACGCCGCGCCCGCAGTCGTCGCGCTCCCCAAAAGCAATATAAAGGAGTTTCCCAACAAGCTGAAACTTTCCTATGAAAAAGAAGTGCTGGGGCTTTACGTTTCGGGCAACCCTCTGGACGAATACAGAGAAAAACTCAAAGCGTTTACTTTCAACACGGGTATGGTGGCGTTTTCCGAGGACGACGACGATTTTGAAAGCAGTCAGAAGCAGAGCGACTGGGAAGGTAAGGAGGTCAGCCTTGCGGGCGTGCTGGAGGAGCTGAAAAAAATAGCTACGCGAAGCGGCAAAACCATGGCGGTCGGCAGGCTTGAGGATTTGCACGGCAGCATCGAGCTTACTTTTTCGCCCTGGTATTACGAAAAAATCATCAAGGACAAGGTGGAGCAGGACAGCGTTGTGACCGTGACGGGAAAAATCAGTTTTCGTCAGGACAAGGCTTCGCTCCTTGTGGACAAGCTTGAAGTGTGGAGCGAGCAGAAAATGGCGGAAACGGATAAAAACACCGTTTCGGAAAAGCTTTATCTTAAAATGCCCTTTAAGGACAACGAGCTTTACGCCAAGCTGTCGGCTGTTCTAAAGGAATACGCGGGAGACATACCGGTAATTCTGGTTATTGACGGCGACAGGCTGGGTATGCCTTACAAGGTGCGGAAAAACAACGGGTTGATTTACGAGCTGTCCGACGTGTTGGGAGAAGATAACGTCAGATTCGTTGACGTAAAGCCGAAATGAAGCAGGGCGACACAATAGAAATCGTGATTGAGAGCATAGGCGGCGGAGGAGAAGGTCTGGCGCGCTGCGGCGGACATACCGTCGTCGTGCCCTTTGCCCTGACGGGAGAAAAGGCTGCCGCAAAGGTCGTTCACGTAAAACGGGACGGCACGGTGTTCGCTTCCCTAAAAAACATAGAAAAACCGTCGGCAGACAGGGTGAACCCTCCATGTCCCTTTTTCGGAGAGTGCGGCGGGTGTCACCTCATGCACATGAGCTACCCCGCTCAGCTGAATTTCAAACGCCGTCTTGTCGCCGAAAATCTGAAAAAAATAGGCGGCTTGGACGTCGAGGTTATGGAAACGGAGCCGTCGGAAAACGTCACGGGCTATCGCAACAAGGTTCAGCAACCGCTGAGCTTTGACGGCAAAGAGGCGTTTACGGGATTTTTCAGAACGGGTACGCACGACATAGTGCGTGTTAAGCGCTGTCTATTGCAGCGGCGGGAGGCACGGCAGGCGGCGGAAATTTTCTGCGATTTCGCAAACCGCCGCAAAATATCGGTTTACGACGAAAAAACGGGCAAGGGGCTTTTGAGGCATTTTCTCGCGCGTTACGAAAACGGACAGCTGCTTGCAACAGTCGTTGTGAACGGAAGCTCGCTTCCCCGCTGGGAGGAGCTTTACCGCGCGTTGACGGAGGTTTATCCAAAGACGGGGCTTTTTCTCAACGAAAATCGCAAAAGAAGCAATGTCATTCTCGGCGAAAAAACCGTTTTTTTGAAGGGCATAAGTCAAATCGATTCAGTCATGTGCGGAGTAAAATTCTGTTTGCAGCCCGACAGCTTTTTTCAGGTCAATACGTCCGTTGCGGAAAAAATCTACCGCAAGGTAAAGGAGCTTGCCGTTTGCCGCGAAACGGACGCGCTGATAGAGTGTTTTTCGGGCGTGGGAGTGCTTTCCGCAATGCTTGCGGATGATTCTTACGACAGCTACGGCATAGAAATCGTGCGTTCCGCCTGGCAGGATGCGGAAAAAATCAGGCGAACAAACAATCTTGAAAGACTTACAAACATCTGCGGAGACGTGAACAGGGAGCTGCCCTTGCTTGCGGAGCGTTACGCGGGGAAAAACGTGACCGTGGTGGTAGACCCTCCGCGAAAGGGATTGGATGAAAAAACGCGGCGTACCTTGATTGAATTAAATCCCCGCACGCTGATTTACGTTTCCTGCGACAGCGCGACCTTGGCCCGCGACGCGGCTCATTTCGTTTCCGCGGGTTTTTCTCTCGACCTTGTCCGCCCTTACGATATGTTCCCCAACACCAAACACGTCGAGACATTAGTCCTCCTTTCCAAAAAAATTCACGACTGTCAAATTGGTATTTTGAAGTAAAACAAATTTTAAGACATTAACCGCGCGAGGGGAATAAAAATATTCGGAGAGACGGCTGCGGAGGAAAATTTGAATTTATTTTAATCCGCAAAGGAGCTTTAAAGTGAAAGTCGAAGTAGTGGATTACAGACCTGAGTGGGCTGAAATGTACGCGGCTGAGGCGGAAAAAATAAGGGCGGTGTTGGGGGAAAACCTTATTGAAATCCACCACATCGGCAGCACAGCCGTAAAAGGTCTCAAAGCAAAGCCGATAATCGATATTTTGGCGGTTGTTTCGGATTTGGTCTCTTTGGACGGCAAAAATTCCGAATTCGAGAAAGCGGGCTACGAATGTATGGGTGAATTCGGAATAAGGGGAAGGCGTTATTTCAGAAAGGGGGAGGAAATACGCACGCATCAGATTCATGCGTTCGGCGCGCTTAGCGCATACGACATCGAAAGACATCTCGCTGTCAGAGATTATCTCAGAGCGCACGACCGCGCCGCCGAAAGCTACGGAAAGCTCAAAGAAAAGCTTGCTGTTCTTTATCCCGACGACATAGAGGGCTATTGCGACGGAAAAGACGCTTTTGTCAAAGCTCTCGAAAAAACGGCGTTGGATTGGTACAGAAAAAATATAGAGGATAGAAAAATATGGAAAGAGAAATAAGGGTATATGCGACGGGCACGCACCGCGCCCTGCCGGATTGTATACGCGCTACCGTCAGGCTTGCCGGACTTAAAGATACTTACGAAGCCGCCGCGGAGGAATTTAAAGACAGCTTTGAGTTTTTGTTGAAGGAGACAAAACAATTCGTTTTCAAAACTGCGGATTTTTCAATCAACACGCATTACGCGGACGAGCGCGACGGCAACAACGTATGGAGAAAAAAATTAGCGGGATTTATGTTTTCCCACACGCTTGTCTGCGAGTTTCCTTTCGATACCTCCGCGCTTGGCGCATTTGTATTTGCGTTGGGGCGCTGTAAGTGCGTGGACAGCTTCGGTTTCGATTACGCCGTAACGGACGAAGACGGAGCCTATGACGCCGCAGCCGCCGACGCGGTCAAAAAAGCGGTCAAAAAGGCAAATGTTTTGGCGGCGGCCGCAGGCGTAAAGCTCGGCGATATTGCGTCGATTAGTTTCAACGCTTCTTCAAGAAATATATTTTCGCCGCGTATGTGCAAAACGAACGACCGCGCGGCGGTCATGACGGCGTCCGTCGACGTTGCTCCGCGGGAGTTGAGCTTTTCCGAATCGGTGGAAATGGTTTGGGAGCTTAAATAAGCGCGTAAAAAGGCTCAACCTAATAGGTTGAGCCTTGAATTTTTATACCGAAAAAAACCGAATTTATCTTTCGGCTTTGTTGAGAGTCCTCATGCAACGCGTGCAGATGTAATCGTTTATTTCCTTGCCGTCTATTTCAAGCTTGACCTTTTTGAGATTCGCGTTGTAAGTTCTCGGTGTTTTTCTGTTGGAGTGACTTACCAGATTGCCGGACATTTTCGCCTTGCCGCACACCACACAAACTTTGGACATAATTAAGCACCTCCTCATATCAGAGTGTCGTTTTCAACCTGTTTATATTAGCACCGATTTAAAAAAAAAGCAACCGTTTTTAAACAAATTTTTCCTGTGGCGGCGGATTTTTTCGGTCAGTTATGAAAAATGTTCAAGTTTATTCGGGAAATTCCGCCTAAACAGTTGTAAACTTGCTCATAATATTGTAAAATAAAACGGTCGAATTAAAATTCGCGGAGGGAAAAATGTCACTGCGCACCAAAAACACTTACGGGGAAATCACAATAACCGACGAAGCCGTCGCCAATGTGGCGGGCAGGCTTGCGTTGGATTGTTACGGCGTGGTGGACAAAGTTCCGCGCAAATTTTCCGACGCTTTGGCGGACCTGTTCAGACGCAGCAGCTGGGGCAGGGGCGTAAAGGTGGTCACGAAAGAAAATCGTATTTATGTTGACATCTATGTTGTTTTTCGTTTCGGTCTGTCCATTTCCGCCGTTGCGGAGTCGCTCAAAAGCACAATCAAATACGGTCTGGAAGAGTTTTCGGGCATGGTTGTGGACAGCGTCAACGTACACGTCGTAGGCGTCGAATTGTAAATAAAATATCGAACCGCTTTTGACGTCGGTTTTAGGAGTATATATGGCAGCAGCACGCTTGGCGCCGGACAAATCCGTTTCGGCGGTTGTGTTGAGAAAAATGTTGGTTGCGGGCAGTAAAATGCTCGAAGTAAATAAAGAATCGGTAAACGCTCTCAACGTGTTCCCCGTCCCCGACGGCGACACGGGCACGAATATGTCTCTGACAATGATTTCCGCAATGAAGGAAGTCTGCAAAAACACCACCAACACCATGGAGGCGCTTTGTCAGGATTTGACCAAGGGAGCTTTGAGGGGCGCGAGAGGCAACTCGGGCGTCATTTTGTCTCAGATATTGAAGGGCTTTGCCAATGTGGTTTCTCCGCAGGAGGAGCTTGACATAAAGAATTTCGCGCGGGCGCTCAAATCGGGAGTGGAGCTTGCTTACAGCGCGGTAGCCAAGCCCAAGGAAGGCACGATGCTTACGGTTATCAGAGTTATGACCGAGCACGCGCTGGAAATTTCCAAAAAGCCGTTGACCTACGACAATTTCCTCAGCGCGCTTATAGAAAAGGGGGAGGAAATCCTTGCTCAGACTCCGGAAATGCTGGACGTGCTGAAAAAGGCGGGCGTGGTCGACTCCGGCGGCTACGGGATAATAATGATTTTCAAGGGTATGCTCAAAGGCTACCGCAACGAGGAAATAGAGGGCGCCGAAGACTATGTGCCCACACCCGTTTCCCTTAATCTTGCGTCCGGCTCCAACAAGCTGGTCGAGGATATTCAAATCGATTACGAAAATCTCGACGATATTGAGTTTGCCTACTGCACCGAGTTTTTTATAATAAACCTTAAAAAGAAAACTACCGTCAGCGACATCGACAAGCTGCGCGAAAAACTCAACAACATAGGCGACAGCACGCTTGTCATAGGCGATTTGTCCCTTGTCAAGGTGCACGTGCACACCAACAATCCCGGCACGGCGCTTTCTTACGCCTTGCAGCTGGGAGAGGTGGACAAAATAAAAATAGAAAATATGCTGGAACAGAACCGCGAGCTGAAAGCCAAGTACGAGGCGGAGCGCAAGAATATCGGCATACTTACCATTTGTTCCGGCGAAGGAATGGCGTCCATATTCAAGGACTTGGGAGTGGACAGAGTAGTCGAAGGCGGTCAGACCATGAACCCGAGCGCCGAGGACATCGCGCTTGCGGTCAATAAAATAAACGCCGAAAACGTCATTATCCTGCCCAACAACAAAAACATAATTTTGGCCGCCGAGCAGTCGCGCTCGTTGGTTAAGAAAAAGACCGTGTACGTAGTGCAAAGCACGAATATACCGCAGGGCTTGTCCGCCACGCTTGCTTTCAACACGGAAATCAACATAGCCGAAAATATAGAAAACATGAACGAGGCGCTTTCCACCGTCAAATCGGGTTCGGTCACGTTTGCGGTACGCACCTCCAAAATCGACGACGTCGAGGTCAAGGAGGGAGATGTAATCGGTCTGTTTGAAAGCAAAATCGCAGCCGTCGGTTCTTCTCCCGAAGCGGTGACAAACGAGCTGATTGACAAAATGATTGACGAGGACGACGAAATCATGACGCTTTATTACGGAGAGGACGTAACCGCCGAGCAGGCGGAGGCTTTCTGCGAGGAGCTTGCCGAAAGGTATCCCGATTTCGAGGTGAGCGTACACTGCGGCGGTCAATCGCTGTACTATTATCTGATATCAATAGAATAACAAGAACATATAAAAACCCCCTTTGCAGAACGCAAAGGGGGTTTAATATCAGTTTTGTTTTTCAGGGGCGAAGCTCGTTGCTGACGAATGTGAAGGCTACGGCTCCCGGACCGACGTGACAGCCGATAGTGGGACCCATTATGCGAATCTCCGGCTCTATACCGTACTGCTTTTTTATTTCCTCGGCAAAAATCTTTGCTCCGTCGAGGTCGCCCGTGTGCACCACGGTAGGGTAGGCGTCCTCCGCGAAGGTATATTTCTTTATGTTTGTCAAAATGTATTTCAGCGCTCTCTTTTTTCCGCCGGAAATTTTCTGAATTACGCGCAGCTTGCCTTCCCTGTCAAAGTCCAGCATGATTTTGAGTTTTATCAGCGTGCCTATTGCCGCCGCGGTTCCGCCTATTCTTCCGCCGCGCTTTAAGTGATACAAATCGTCCACAACGACGAAATGCTGAATTTTGTGTTTTTTGTCCTCCACAAAATCGACTGCCTCTTGAAGAGTTTTGCCTTCGTCGCGCAGCTTTACCGCCATTTTTACGAGCATACCCTGACATACCGTCGTGGTGTGGCTTTCTATCGGCACGAGATTGAAATCGGGATATTTTTCTTTGACCATTTCCGCCGCCTGAACGGCGTTGTCGCGCGTATTTGCAAGCTGATATGATATGGTAAAGTGAATGATGTTGCGATGTCCCGCTTCCGCGAGCTTTTCAAAATATTCCCTGTGTATTTCGGTGTTGTTTTTGGAAGTAAATATGTTTAGCGCGGGATTTTTCAGCATTTCAAAAAAATTGACGTACTCGTCGTATGTCTGAAATTTGTCCTGCATAAATCTCGTTTCGCCGTTTTCCTCTATGGTGATGGTGAGGGGCAGATAACCTATGCCCATTTTTTCTATTTCGTTGGCGTATAAATCGCATGTACTGTCGGTTGATACGAAAAAATTTGTCATCCAAGATATTCTCCTTGTCATATAATAACATACGGCGGCTTTTTTTTCAATAAATTGATACAAATCTCTTGATTTTTTCTATTGTTTTTGTTAATATGTTTAAGCTGACAATTCGCGGGAGTGGCTCAGTGGTAGAGCGTTGCCTTGCCAAGGCAAATGTCGCGGGTCCGAATCCCGTCTCCCGCTCCAAGTAAAGGCGCCATAGCCAAGTGGTAAGGCACAGGTCTGCAAAACCTCTACTCCCCAGTTCAAGTCTGGGTGGCGCCTCCAAGAGCAAAGTCCTTGACTGCAAGGACTTTTTGTTTTTTATCTTGTTTTTTAATCCGCGTCGGCAATTGACAAACGTCTTTGCGCGTGATATACTATTTCGGTAAATTTGTGCCGGTATGGCGGAACAGGCAGACGCAAGGGACTTAAAATCCCTCGATGGCAACATCGTATCGGTTCGACCCCGATTACCGGCACCATAACAGGGGTATACGAACACCCCGACGAGAGAGAAACCGAATTTTCGGTTTCTTTTTCTTTTGCGCTGTTTTCCTCTGTGCCGCCGCTTTCCGCGTTGCCGTCGGGATAATCGGGAAAAATCAAATTCAAAAGTAATTCGTTCCTTTGCCCGTTTTTGAGATGAAACAGCACTTTCATTTTATCGTCATACAGTACTACTTTATAAATAAATGTATCGATGTTTTCTCCTTTGCGCCGTCCGTTGTGTCGCGGACTACGGCTTAAATATTTTGGCGTTCGCTTTTGTGCTTAACCGCCTTAATTGCCAAAAAACACCGCCGCAGGGAAATGTCAAGGGTTTGCGCCGCAGGCGACGGCGGTTTATGCCTAACGGGAGATAAATAGCCGCCCTTGACATTTAACAAGGCGGTGATACCCACTTTCAAGGCGGTTAAGCACAAGCGAACACAACTAATAGCCATAAATTAGATTATTATAGCATTGTAAAATGATATTTTAATAAGATATAATGTTGCAAATGCTACTATGTTGTCGAAAAAAACTGCCTTGTTAAAGAGATATTTTGTTTGACTTTTTTTGAATTAAGTCGTATAATAAATAATAAGGAAATGAAGTTCTTCCGAAGAATATAATTCTTGAACCGCTTTTAAGCTGATGACTTCTGCGAAAATTCGCAGGGGCATCGGCTTTTTTTGATGCCTCGCAAGGAGAGTAATTTATGTCATTTCTTACAAGTTTAGGTATTATCTTCCTTTGTGGGTTATTACTTGGTTCAATATGCTCGAAAATAAAGTTACCTCCATTACTTGGAATGTTAATTACGGGCATAATATTAAGTCCATACTTATTAAATTTAATTTCACAACAAATACTTGATATTTCCGCAGACTTACGGCAACTTGCGTTAATCATTATTTTAACGCGTGCGGGATTTTCGTTTGATTTTAATGAAATGAAAAAAAAACGGCAGAAGTGCTATAATGCTTTGTTTTATACCTGCCTGTTGTGAAATTGTTGGATATATTATATTTGGAACAATATTGCTTGATTTACAATGGAATGAAGCGGCGATTTTAGGCTGTGTAATGGCGGCTGTTTCGCCTGCGGTTGTCGTTCCTCGTATGCTCCGACTACAATCTGAAAGATATGGAACAGATAAAGGCATTCCGCAAATGATTATGGCTGGCTCATCTGCCGATGATGTTTTTGTTATTATTTTGTTTACTGCTTTTTTAGGAATGCCTAATAGCGGAAGTTTTGATTTTAATGTTTTGTGGAAAACCCCTGTTTCAATTATATTAGGTATAGGAGTGGGTTTAATCATCGGCTTTTTGTTTTCTGTATTGTTTCGTAGAATACATATACGTGATACAATAAAAGTTTTATTGTTTTTAAGTTTTTCGTTTTTATTTGTTGCGTTTGAAAATGTTATAAGTGATTATGTTCCTTTTTCAGGTTTACTTGCGGTAATTGCAATGGGGGCTATATTCTATGCTCGAAATAAAGAATGCACGGCAAGACTTTCATCACGATATTCTAAATTATGGGTTGCAGCAGAAATATTATTATTTGTGCTTGTTGGGGCAACGGTTGATATACAGTTAATTTTTAATTCAGGTGGTTTAATTATTGCAGTAATAATCATTGCTTTGATATTTAGAATGATAGGCGTGTATTTATCTGTAATTGGAACAAAACTAAACTATAAAGAACGTTTATTTTGTATGATAGCATATACACCAAAAGCAACCGTGCAAGCGGCTATCGGTGGTATTCCGATTTCAATGGGGCTTGCTTGCGGGGGGATTGTATTAACAGCCGCAGTACTTTCTATTCTTATAACGGCACCTATTGGTGCTTTTGTAACGGATATTAGTTACAAGCGGCTACTTCAAAAAGAGGAGTGTGTATCTTTATGAACTGTTTTTGCCTTGCAGGCTGAGCATATTTTCAATATAAAGCATATAAAGAGATTTGCGGGGCAAATCTCTTTTTTGTTTAAAGCATTGACGATATAGAAAAGATTATTATCGGGAAGACATTTTTAAAAAAACCGTAAACGAAATTGATTTGATTTTCAGTTCATTAAATATTATTTACTTAACTGAATTTAACAGTTACAGATTTTCGTTTCAAGCTTATGTGAACAAAATCGGAATTTCAAGCCGTTGGATTAAGTGAAATATAGCGATTTTATAAAAATTATGTTTTATATAAATAAATTTATATTGACAAAAAAGAAAATCGGATATAAAATATTTGAAAACAAAAGATTTATTACTAAACAAAGAGGGTTTTATTTAGGGATAGGCATTTGACGAGCGTTTAAATAAAAGGAGGGAAATTATTATGAATTGCAGGGTTTTTTAGCGCAATGTGAATTTGTTTTGCATTGCGCTTTTTTATATGCTTTGAGTATAGAACAACTTGCGGCAAGCAATGAATTTTGCCTTTGTGCGGCAAGAAAGAAATTGAAAGAAAAGAAACTTAAAATCGGTTGTGTTGGTTTAATCGGTTTGTCCCGTGTCAGGGAACATACTTTAAAAAACGGAGGTAAAAAAAATGAAGAAAAGAGTGATTTTTATTGTTGTGACAGCTTTGCTTTGCTGTCTGCTTGTTGCGTGCGGTTCGAAGACGCGGCTTCAAGCGCCCCAAAACATAAGGCAGAACGGTCCTTTTCTGATTTGGGACGAGGTGAAAAATGCCGAAGGGTACATAGTGTTGGCAGACAACGAGGAGTACGTGACTGCCGAGCCTTCCTGCAATCTCTCGTTTCTGGGCGGGGAGACCGTTTACGTCGTAAAGATAAAGGCAGTGGGCGACGGCGAAAATTTTGCCGACTCCGATTGGTCTGAATTCGGCTTCAATGAAATTTTTAAATACACGTTGCTTGCCGACGGAAGCGGCTATGAGGTAAATCTGAGCGTTTCTTCTGTCGAGCTGCAAGACAGAAAAGTAGTCGTACCGTCAACTTACGAAAATTTGCCCGTCACGCGTATTGCCGACAAAATGTTTTACAAATGCGCAAGTCTGACGGAGGTCGTGCTGCCGAATACGCTTAAAGAAATCGGAGCAAATGCGTTCTACAACTGCAAGGCTTTGACAAGCATAGACCTGCCTTCAAGCGTGACGGCAATCGGTT
>ENA-UONX01001069-UONX01001069.1-human-gut-metagenome-genome-assembly--contig:-P74old-NODE-1069-length-29635-cov-33.559060_pt1 | contig 29635 bp, 12 predicted proteins | sample MGYA00242466_ERZ724013 | MGnify/ENA metagenome assembly ERZ724013 | reverse complement strand
CGCGCTTGCTTCGGGAGCAAGAGGTCGTGGGTTCAAGTCCCGTCGCCTCGACCAACGTCGAAACTCGACTGTTTTGCAAAGAGAGTGCGTTTTTACGCACTCTCTTTGCTTTTTGTCGGTTTCTCCTCCTCCCCGAAAGCTCGCTTTCGGGGGTTCCCTTTTTTTTCAAGCCCTTTTTGCTTGTTTGGCTTTTTTGTTGCGTAAGACTCACAAAAAAACCAAACGTCGCTTTGGGGGCTGTTTGGCAGACTTCTTTTTACGGGATGTTGAATTTTGTGACGCTTCGGGAGCTTTCCTCCCTCGCTGCTCCGTCGCTGCCGCTCCTTGCAAGTCCCGTCGCCTCGACCAACGTCGAAACTCGACTGTTTTGCAAAGAGAGTGCGTTTTTACGCACTCTCTTTGCTTTTTGTCGGTTTCTCCTCCTCCCCGAAAGCTCGCTTTCGGGGTTCCTCTTTTTTTCAAGCCCTTTTTGCTTGTTTGGCTTTTTTGTTACGCTCCCATCTAAAACAAGCAAAAAGCGCCCTCGAAAAAGCAAAAAAATCTTTGTACCCCAAATGTACCCCAAAAAAAATTTAACGTCAAAAACCCGTTTTCAGAGATAAAAAAGAGAACCGCCTGACCGTAAAAGTCGGGCGGTTCCGCAGCTTAGCAAATAAATTACAATTTAAATTCTATCGCGGCATATTTTTACGCTCCAAAAAACACGGTCTTTTTGACTGTGTTTTTGAAAAAATCTTAGTCGACTTTATTTCTCATCGGTCAAAACCCGCTCCGTCGCTTCCGTTTTTCCTTGTTCGTACTCTATGGCTTGCTCCAAGCCGAGTTTAACGTCGTCAAAAATATTCATGTTCTGTCTCCTTGTTTGCCTTTGCCGTTCACCAAACGGGAACATCCATGTTTTTCGTCGTCACCTTGACTACCCTTTCGTCTACAAGCGTCACCTTTACGCTGCGCACGATTGTTCCGCCGCGCAAAAATCCCCGCCACTGCGTTTTTTCGTAGATGATTATCAGCTTTCCGTCTTCCTCATCTTTTAAAGCCGGCTGTTCTTCGAACATATTTTGAAGTTCCTCTATTGACGCGCCTTGCTGTATGGATTTCGTTTTTTTAATAAAATTAAAATGCCTTTCGGCAGTCAGGGACAAAATTAAAAACAACACGCCGAACCCAATCAACGCGCCTAATCCCGTCGGAATCGCAATAATATTCGCAACCGAATATTTTACAGCCAAAATTACAATATAAATTGAATTAAGGTACAGAAGTACGAATGCGCCCGTCAAAGACGAAAACACGCCGAAAAACAAAAACATAATCGGTACGCTGCATAAAAGAGAAGTAACAAAATTCCGAATAGGCATATTTGTTAAGTCGGGTATACACACAACGACAACCAAATACGTCAACAAAACAGCAAGCAACAAAACAAAAGAGGAATATTTGAAGGCATTTATGCGTTTCATTCCTTTATTTTTGTTTTTGCTCACAAAGTCGCTCAACACCAAACAGGGAACGGTTAAAGCAAGACAGAATACAGCCACCGCAATTATAACAATCCACATTTTTCGCGCCTCTCCTTACACAAACAATTATCCATAAATTCCTTCGTTTTGTCAAGTATTTTAACAAAAAAAACATAAAATCGAAAAAATCAATTCAAGCAAAACGAACACATTTTGCACCGTTTTGTTCAATTTTCGCATAATCGCTCGTTTTTGGATTTGAGCGCATAAAAAAAGCGAAGTCTTTTAAATTTCTTCGCTCTGTTTTTCCGACGGCAAAATGAAATCCGACAAATTGTTTAACGCTTCCGGATTGCCGGAAAAAATTTCTCCGACAGTTTTACATTTTCTCATTTCGAGACAATCCGCGCAGGTTTGATATTTTTTGGCGAAAACGCATTTTCTGACAGCGCAGAGATTTTCGCAAAAATACGTCTTAACTCCGCCCGACCTGCAACCGTAACAATTTATCATTTCGGGCGTAATGTCTACACCGTTGAGGCTGCTCCACAGTTTTGAAGTTTTTTTTCTTAATTCATCGTCATCGTTAACGGTTGCGAGTTTTGCGTCGCATTTTTCACAGTTTAAGCCACAGCAGCCGAGCTTGTCCTTCATTGCCTCACTCCTTCTGTTTAAGTAATTTATTTACATATTCCGTCGGAACATCCATTCGCTTTGCAATCTGCCCGGGCGTCAATATTACGTTTTCACTCTCTGTTTTCCGCATGATTTTTCATGTAATCGTTTCCCCAATCGGTCATGGCGTCGAAAATCGGCCGCAGGGAATTGCCAAGCTCCGACAGGGAATACACCACCTTGGGTGGGATTTCGGCAAAAACTTCGCGTCTCACTATTCCGTCCCTTTCCAACGAGCGCAGATTTTCTGTAAGCACCTTTTGAGAAATGCCCGTCACTCCTTTTTTAAGTTCGGTGAATCTTTGCGGAGCGGAAAGCAAATTTCGTATGAGCAGAAGTTTCCATTTGTTTCCAATTACCCTTACCGTCACAGCGACAGGGCAATAAGGCAATTCTTCCTTGGTCAGCATTGTTTTCTCCTTTTTTTTGATTTTAAAGCAACGTTAGCAAAAAGTCAAGCATAGGTTTCCAAAAGAAAGTCTGTTACAAATTTATTACCTAATAATAAAAAAGTAACCTTGTTGCAATTTTTTCGCGCGTCTGTTATAGTTTTAACGGCAAAGGACGCGGGAAACAAGCGTTTGCCATACGAAAACAAACGGAGGTATATTCGATGAACAACTATTCCAAAATCAGTTTGAGCGAAAACGGCAGAACCGAGCTTCACGACGCGCTGAGCCTTACCGGCGCGGAAATCAGCGTAAACAGCCTGCCTGCGGGCGCAAGCGTGCCCTTTGTGCACGTGCACAGGCAAAACAAAGAAATTTACGCCGTTCTCGAAGGAAAAGGCAAGGCGGAAATCGACGGCGAAAGCATAGAGATAAAAGCCGGCGATTGGGTTCGTATTGCGCCCAAAGCCAAAAGACGCTTTTTCGCTGCCGACGACGAGGGTATCAAATATATCTGCATACAGGTAAAAGAAAACTCCCTCGGCGGCTATTCTATGGCGGACGCGGAAATTGCGCAATAACGTACATTCGATTTTCAAACGCAAAAAAGACGGAGTTTTCTCCGTCTTTTTTGCGTTTCATGCCATGATACCTACATTCAACAATTCGCCGAAGAGCATTCTTTCGATAGGCTTATCGGTGCGCACGGATATAAAGTCCACGTTGCGTTTGGAGCAGAACGTCTTTATATCCTGCTTAAAGTCTCTCAACGCCTCCTCGTATGCTTTCTGCATACTCCGCGTGATTCGGATTTTCATATTCTTTTGGTCGGACATATCCACCGACTCAGAGTCTATCAGGTTCACTCTTCCGTCGTACGTCGGGTCTGTTTCCTCCGGCGACAGCACCTGCACCAACAGCACCTGACGCTTTTTGTAGCACAGGTAGTCCACCGCCTTCTTCCAGTCGCTTTCCGTGAAAAAGTCCGAGATTATTACAGACAGTCCGTTGTTCGTTCCTATCTCCTGACAGCTCGCTATTCCTTTCTCTATGTCCGCCTCTTCGTCGAAACCCATCTCTCCTATCGTGCTTATTGCACGGAAAAACGCGTTCTTTCCTATTATCGTACCGAACGGATTCTCCGACCTGTCTCCCTTTATCAGGTGAAACGACACCTTGTCCATGTTGTGCACCGCCAGATATCCCAGCGCCGCCGCCGTCGCCACCGCATACGAGCCCTTCTTCGGATTGTCCTTACCCATCGAGGCAGAGCAGTCCAGAAATACCTGCACCTGCATCTGCCTCTCGTCGGTAAACAGCTTCAGATAATGCTTCTCGAAGCGCGAGTACAAATTCCAGTCGATTCTTCGGATGTCGTCCCCAAGCTGATACTCCCGGTAATCCGCAAACTCCACCGTCTGTCCGTAGGTGTTTACCAGATGCTTACCTCCGAAATATCCCGCAAGGCTGCTCCTCAGATTCAACGCCAACGTCTCCAGCCGACTGAAAAACTTGTCGTCCAAATGAGATATTTTCATCTTTTTCTCCCATTCTCCGTCTTATTTCGCCGTCTTCGCTATCTCTTCCAATATCTTCTCTATCGCGTTGTCCGGTGTCACTCTCTCCGCTATCGCTTCGAAGTTCATCTTTATTCTGTGTCTCAGTACCGGATACGCCAGCTCGTTTATATCGTTGTACGCTACGTTGAACCTGCCCTTGATTAACGCTTTCACCTTGGCAGCAGAGATTAATGCCTGCCCCGCTCTCGGACTCGCTCCCACTCTGATGTACTTCTTCGCCGTCTCCGTCGCGCACTCGCTGTCCGGATGCGTCGCAGACGTCAGATACATCGCGTATCTCATTACCTCCGTTGCTACCGGTATCTGATTCGCCGTCGCTCTCATCTCCAACAGCTCCTCCCCCGTGCACGCCGCGTCTGCTACCTCCTCCATCGTCTTCTGCGTCATGTCCACGATTTCCATCAGCTCGTTTAAGCTCGGATTGGGCACCACCAGCTTGAACATGAATCTGTCCATCTGCGCCTCAGGCAACGGATACGTTCCGTCCTGCTCTATCGGGTTCTGTGTCGCCAGCACGAAAAACGGCTCGTTCAGCTTCCTCGACTCGCCCATAACCGTAACCGTGTGCTCCTGCATCGCTTCCAGCAATGCCGACTGCGTCTTGGGCGTCGCTCTGTTTATTTCGTCCGCCAATATTATGTTGCTGAATATCGGTCCCGGCTGAAATTGAAACGTCGAATTGCCGCTTGCGTCCTTCACTATTATATTCGTTCCCGTTACGTCAGCAGGCATTAGGTCAGGCGTAAACTGAATCCTCTTGAACGGCAGGTCGAATACCCGCCCGAGACTCCTCACTAGCCTCGTCTTCCCGACTCCAGGCACGCCCTCCAAAAGTACGTTTCCGCCCGCTATCATCGCTATGATAGTCCCTTCCACGACCTCCTTCTGCCCAATCACGTCCCTCGATACCTGCGCAAATATATTCGCACACTGCTCCCCGAATTTTACTACTTCTTTCTCTGTTACCATGTCCTATCTCCGTGTTTATTTGATTTTTTTGCAGATTTGATTCAGTCGTTGTTTAAGGCTATGCTCACCCTTTCAACCTCGCCGTCCTCGTTTTTGTGAACGGTAACGGTATAGGTACCCTCCGACGTGACGACGGTAAAGGTTCCGTCTCCGTTGTCGGCGCACGACAGCGCTTCAAAATAAACGTCGTCCACAATCAGAGCCGTTATTTCAAGCGCCTCGCCCGTTTCCTCGTCGCAAACGACGCGGGCTGCGTCGCCAAGCGCCGACGCGATGTTTCTTTCCGCATAACGCACCAGAACGCCCGACTCGACGTTGCCCTCTCCGTCAGAAACGAACTCGAAACAATATCTGAAATCCGAATATGCGTTCCCCGCGTACTCTCTCGAATAGAATATCCACCGAGTTTCGCTCTCCTCCTCGAAATTGTAAACCGCGACGGGTTCCCCTCTGTAGCTTAGCGTAGGATAAAATGCGTCGCCTTTGGCGTAATACTCCACCTCGCCCGTGAGCGGGTTTTCTCCCTTGACGAAACGGAACGCAGACGAATAAAGGAAGGTTTCCCTGTACACCGCACTGCCGTCGTCCGACCTGAATATCTCCTCCGCCAAAGTGCAGGAATGAATTATATACACGAATTGCTGCACGTTTCGGTTGTACGCCAGATAAAAATTCAGGTGGTAAGTGTTGCCGTCCGCCGCAACAAACTCTGATGCGAACAGATTGCCGAAGCCTTCGACCTGCGCGTCTATAAAGCCCGCTTTGCTCAGCGTACCGTCGGTGAATCTCAGCGGATTGCCGTCGGAGTCCTTTATAAAATTGAAGCTTCCCGAAACGGAATAAACCGTTTTGCCGTCCGCAACGTCCGCAACGACGTTGATATATCCGTAAGCTCCTTCAAACAAAAATGCGAGGCCGGAACCGTAAACCGTGAGCAGCTCGACATAGGTGTAGTCGTAAGCCGTCAGACCGTAAATATACTTTTCGCTGTCAAAGGCGAAAGTTTTTTCGGTCAGGTTCACTTCGATGAAATAGTTGACGGTGAACAGATAATCCGAAACGCTGCCGTTCAGCGCTCCCGTAGCAAGACAGGCAAGCATGGTCTCGACGCCGGAATCGCCGTAATAAACCAGAAAATAATACTGAGTCTGTTTGCCCGTCGAGTCGGTGTAAACCGCGTCTACGGTAAACTCGGCTCCTCCGACGGACTGAAATTCGAGTTTGCCGCCCTTGCCGTCCTCTAAAACGGTGTACTTGCCGTCAAAGCGCATATATGTTCTCGTGACGTTGTCTGCGGGGTCGGTATAGGTTATGCTGCCGTCCTCCTCGTCGAACTCCTCCGCTACAAAGCCGTAAGCATTTGCTTCCGAAGAGTCCGACGGCGTGTAGGTGTAAATTTTTTGCGAACTTTCGTCATAGCTGTAAAACATTGCGGAAGCGTTGTTGAACAGCACCACTCCGTTTGAATAAAAGACGATTGAGGCGAAATCGCTTGCGTAGTAAGTCGCGGAAAAGCTCGACCTTGACACCTGTCCGTCCGCACAGATTTCGTACAGCGCAGAGCTGCCCGTTTCCGACTCGAAATAGAAAAGTCCGTCGCTTAAAACCGTGTATCTTCCCGTTTCGGAGCGTCCGTCCGAATTGTATCGCAAAGCGTTGCCCGTTTCGTCCAGTCTGACAACCGAAAGGTCGTCGCAGTCGAGATACGCGCCCGCAATTTTGTCCGAATAGAACAGAAAAGCGTAATACTCGTTTCCGTCGGCGGCAAACAACCCCGTTTCGCCCACGTACTCGCCGCCGTCGAAGGCAATCGTATACAAACCGTTTGCAAACGTGTAGACGGCTTGAATTTCCGAGTCGTCGGACTTTTTCAGCGTTGCGTTGCCGTGTCCGTCAAAAACAATCACCTCGCCGTCGGGGATATTGTTTTCCACTTTGAGGTAAGCCCCCTCTTCTAGCCCTCTGATGCTGAACGAATTGTCCGAGCCGTTCAAATCAAAAACGCGCTCCTCTCCGTTTATCGACATGGCGACGGCTTTTTCGTTTTCGTCCAGCACGTTGAGCGCCGCGACGTAATAGCCGAAATACTCGTTTTCGGTGTCCCAATATCTCGCCGTGTGCGTTGCGCCGTCAAGCTGCAGCGTGCTGCTGTCTGCCGCCGTAAACGACGAATCGGGAGCGCAAACGCGGAAATACGAGTCAATCAGCGTAAAGTCGAAGGTAAAATCTCCTTCCGTTGCCTTAAAGGTGTAAACCGTCTGCTTAAACCTGTCGAAGGCAACAGTTTCGCGGGAAGCGAACGTGCCCTTTATGTTGTTTTCACCCTCGACGTAAACCAATATCGCTTTTCCGTCGTCATACTTTTCGTCGGTGAGCTGCAATTCCGCACGGGAGGTTGCCTGACTGTCGTCGGACAGCTCGTCGTATTTGCCGAACGTTATCACCTCGTCAAGCTCGAAATAATGAAAATAAACTGCGGAAGACGACGCGCTGACGACAAATTTAAATGTTTTTTCCTCGGAGCGGAAGGTGTAAACGCCGAACACCGCACCCGCCGTATCCACCGTTTCAAGCGTATAGTATCCGTACACCGTTACCGAAACGCCGTCGATTTTTTCGGTAAACGCCGCTTCGTATCCGTCGCCGTACTTTACTCCGTTTACGGTAAGCATGGACGACGAAACGGTCGAACCGTTTTTCTTCATGAGCAGCACCGCAGGCTCGTAAGCAAGCCGCACAAACGTGCCGTTTTGCTCGTCGATACGGAAATAAATATAACTTTCGCCGTTGCCCAGCTTTATGAAATCCGGTCCCTGACTAAACACGCCGGACACGACGTTTCCGTCCGCGTCCTCGAAAACGGCAAAGCAGGAAACGATTGTCAGCTTGGCGCCCTCTCCGTCCAAATAAATCGTCGAATAGTCCGTCGTTTCCTCTCCGTCGTCGGAGCCTACCACGTAATACACGTCGTAAGAAGTGGAATGTGTGTCAAAATTTACAAGCAGTGCGGCAAAACGGTTGACCGACCAATCGGCGGTCTGCTCCGTCACGGTGTAAAGATAAAAGCCGTCCTTGCTTTGTATAACTCCCGAAGAAGTCATTTCCGTATTTCCCTGCGCGTTCTGCTCGTACATTGCCGCAGTTCCGTCGCCGTTGACTACAAGGAAGGGCACGCCGTCCAGTCTGCCGTCGTCGCTTACGTAAAGATACTCGGCGTAATCCGCGTGCTTTTCTTCAAACGTGAGAACGGCTCCCGACGCGCCCTGCTTTTCAAAAACTCTGAACACCCTTACGCTTCCCGACGACGAAACCACCCTTATCAGGCTGCCGCCCACAAGGGAGCTTTTAATCTCGTAGCTGCCGACAAAGGAATCTCCGTTTTTGACAAAAACCGCGTTTGAACAGCCGTCGGTAGTAAGCGTCGCGCCGTCTTCGCGCGTAAAAGTCGTATCAAACTCGGCGACATAAGGCTCGTAGCCCATAGTTCCGCCGTAACTGCCCGCCCTTGCGGTGAGAATTACGCTTCCGCTTGCGGTGTCGTAAAGCGTAAAGACGTCGCCGTCGATAACGTAAGCGGCGTAAGCCGTGCTGTCGGGCTGCTGCGAAACAAGGGCATAACCGAACCCGTCAAGCGTGACGACGGGATAATAAACCGCCTTGTAAGGCAGCACGCCCCAATTCGCTTCTTCTCCCCTTATTCTGAAAACATTTGTTTTTGCGCCGTTTGCAGGCTCCGTCGCCGTTCCCAGCAAAAACACAAAGCCCGTTCCGTCGGAAAAGAGAGCTTGATAATAGCCGTTTTCGTCTATAAAATACTCCCCTTCGAGATACTGTCTGTCGCCCTCTCCCGTGCGGTAAAGCTCTATGCCGTTCATGTCGTCGAGAGCGAGCGTCACGTTTCTGTCAATGCCCGTCGGCTCGAACAAAAAGTATTCGCCCTTTCTGTTGGCGTAAAAAACAAAGGTTCCGTTGTCGTTTATCCGCGCGTTAAGCACATACCCCGTCGTGGGGCTTTCAAATTGGTACCAATCCTTTTTTTCGTTGTAAGAGCCTTCAATATCCACTCCGCCGCGGCACAAAACGGCTTTGCCCGTGCCGTCGCGCATGAGAAAAATTTCGTCCTCTCCCGAAAACATATCGGTGTAGCCCTTGTTCCAGATTGCGTAGAGCACCGTGTCCTCCGCAAGCTCGAAATTTTCCTCCTCTATCGCCTCGTCAAAGTCCGAATTCGTGTAGGCGCCCCAGCCGAAAAACCTGTAACCGTCCGCCTCGAAGGGCACGGACTTAGGGAAATCTATTTCCTCCCCGTAAAGATATGTATAGGCAAGCTCCTCCTCGTTCCGTCCCGAGCCGTCGGGATAATTGGAGACAAACCAAAGCCCGTAGCTGTTTCTGTCAAATCTAAGCTCGAAAACATTTTTGGAGGAATCGGAGTCTATTACGCGGGACTGCTCCGCTCCGCCGCTCAAAGAAAAGCCTTTTACCGAAAGCTCGGGAGAAAACTCCTCTCCGATTAGGGCATAGCCCGAAGAATAGCCCTCCTCGAAAGCATAGTCGGCAAGATTAAGCTCCTGCAAATATACGTTTATTTTGTACTCCGCCATGTATTTGGCTGTCAGCACAACGTCCGCCGCAGGCATTTTGTCCGACTCCGCAAGCGCTCTGCCGTTGATATACCAGCCGCCGAAGCGGTACTCACCCTTGACGGGTACAAGTCCGTCCAGCGCGGCAAGAAGCTCTTTCCCCTCGGGCAGAAAAACCGAAGCGGTTTCCATAACGCCGCCGTCAAGCTCGAAGGTGACGGCATACGTCTTTACCCATTTGGCGTAATACGTCCTGTCCTTTTCAAACACCGCCTGACCGACGGGCTGACCGACAAAGTTTTCGTCCTCATACCAGCCTTCGAGCGCGTATCCGTCGCGCATAACCGCGGGGAAATCCGCAATTTCTCCCGCTTTGCCTTCCAGCACCGTAAAATTGCCGTCATACGTCACCAATTTGAGCGTTACCTTGCTTTCGCAGCCCGCAAGCAGCGCGCACGCAAGCAGCAACGCCAATGCGACAATCAAAAATGCCGTACATTTGCTCCTTCTTTTCATTTTTTCTTACCTCCGTCTGAAAAGTGAATTGTATAGTTTTATGCTTCGGATTGTTCCGCAGCAGTATCCGTTTCATTTTCCGAATCGGTCGCGGCTGTTTTCCACACCGCGACCGCAAGCGCGCCCTGCGGCAAATCCGCCGTAAGGGACGCGGCAAAGGTTTTTTGTCCCTCCGCCGTACTTACCGTCCAGCAGTCGAATCGGTATCCCTCTCTGTAAGGTGCGGAAAATCCGTTCCTTGCCGTTTTGTTTTCAATTGACGACTCGCCTACCGTAAACGACAGCACGTAATCGCCGTTTTCGGACAAATCGCAGCCCCACACTACGGGACGATAGCCCGAGTTCCAGCGGGCGCTCCACTTTCCTCCCGCATTTTCGCCCTCGCAGTAAAGCGTGAGAAATTTGCAGCCGTTGAACGCATGGCTGCCTATTTCCTCCACGCTTTGTCTGAGTGTAACCGATTTAAGCGACGCGCAGCTTCTGAACGCGTAGCTGCCCAAGCTGCGCAACGACGCGGGCAGAACAACGCTTTCAAGCAAATTGCAGGAGTAAAAGGCATATTCGCCTATTCTTTCGACGCTGCCGCCCATTGTCACCGAAGCAAGCGACGCGCATTTGTAAAAGGTCTTGTCGGCGATTTCTTTGAGACTGTCGGGCAGAACAATGCTTTCGAGCGCGGCGCAATTGTAAAACGCGCCCTCTCCGAGTCGGGTCAGATTTGCGCCCAACGCAACCGAAACAAGCGACGAACAGCCGGAAAACGCCTTTTCTCCTATGTCGAAAACGGAAGACGGGACGGAAAACGAACCGAGCGACGCACAGTTTGCAAACGCATAGTCCGACACGGTTTCCAGCCGCGCGGACTGTCCGAAGCTCACTTCGATGAGGTTTCCGCAGCCGTAAAAGGCATACGCTCCGATTTCTTTCACGTAATCGGGAATTTTCGCCACCACAACTCCGCTTTTGTAAAACGCGGAGCGTCCGATTTTTTCCACTTCGAGCGGAATGTCTACCTGCTTCAAGCTCGAACATTTGTAGAAGGTGTAGTCGCTTATTTCAAGGAGATTGCTCGCCAATACGTCCATGTACACCCTCGAAAGAGACGAACACTCGTAAAACGCGCCGTAGCCTATGTATTTTACGCTGTCGGGCACCGTCACCGCGCCTAAACCCGTCTTTTTGTAAAAGGCGTAATCGGATATACCGACCGTTCCGTCGGCTATGGTTATGCTCACGCTTTCCTGCCCGTCCTTAAAGCCCACTACCCAGTTGCCGACGTAAATCAATCCGCTGTCTACGGCATTCCACGCCGCAGTGTTGTAAAAGGCGTAGGTGCCTATGGATTCTACCGACGAAGGCAGTCTGACGTCGCCCATATACGCCTTGTTGCCCAAATCGGTGCAGCGCGCGAAAGCATAGCTTTCTATGTTTTTAAGGCTGCTGCCGAGAGAAAAATAGCCCCTGCCCAGCACCTTGCAGCCGTCGAAAGCGTATCTGCCTATGCGCTCCACGCCGTTCCCAGCGTCAAGGGACATAAGCTCTGTGCATCTGTAAAAGGCGTAGTCTCCGATAAACCTGACGGAATCGGGAATCACGGCTTCCGTGATTGCGCGCCCCGCAAATGTCATGTCGGCGATTCCGCGCGTGCCCGCCAAAAGATTAAGCTCCGAAAGCGTCGCGCTGCAAGAAACAGCCCACCCGTCGGCGTAAACTATGCCGCTTGCGCTTTGACTCAAAGCGGTAGAATCGAAAGCCAACGCCCCTATTTGCTTAACGCCCGAGCCGATAACCACGTCCGACAGGGACTGACACCCGAAAAACGCCTGTTCGCCGATTGAAACGACGCTGTCGGGCGTTTCGAAACAAGCCAGCTTGACGCAGCCGTTGAAGGCGTTTGCTCCGATAGCGGACAGTCTTTGGTTTAAGGCAAAGCTTTTTAAAGACACGCAGGAGGCAAACGCTCCCTCTCCTATGCTGTCGACTGCGGCGCCGAGCGTCACGCTTTCAAGCAGATCGCAGCCGTAAAAGGACTTTTCGCCCAGCGTGCGCACGCTGTCCGGCACCTTAAGCTCGGAAAGCTTGTCGCAATCGGAAAACGCAGACGCCGCCACAGAAAGGATACCGCCGCCCAAATCGACGGACGTCATGTTTCTGCAATACTGAAAAGAACTCTTTTTCACTTCTTTGAGACTGTCGGGCAATTTTATGCTCTGCAATGCGCGGCAGCCCTGAAAAGCGTGCTCTCCAAGCTCGCTTAACCCGTCGGGCAGCGTCACGGATTGGAGATTGGAGCAGTTGGTGAAAGCGTAGTCTCCGATTTCCCTGACGTTTTTGCCGACGACTATGCTTTTGACTCCGCTTGACGAGTAAAACGCCTTTTCCGCTATGCTCGTCACAGGCTTGCCCCGATAAACGTCGCCTATTTCTATATCTCCTCTCGCGCTTCCCACACGGGTAACCTCGTATTCGGTGTTGGCGTTTGTCAACGTGTAGACAAGCCCGTTTTCGTAAGGCTTGGTAAACACAAAGGCGTCCGACCATTTGGAGTCTCCCGTCTGTCCCAACGCGTCGGTTGCTTTCACTCTGATTTTGTAGCTGCCCTCTTCGAGTCCTTCGAGCGAATAAGAGGTTTTGCTGCTTACGTATTCCCTGCCGTCTATTTCCACTATGTAGGTCGTGGACGCCGTTGCGTTTTCGACGGGCGACCAGGACAATACCCAATCGGTTTCGTTTACCTTCAAATCCGACGGTCTGCCAAGCCCTCCCGAACAGCCCGCCAGCGCAAGCATACAAAAAATCAAAATCAAAAGATAAGGCGCTCTAAGTTTTTTCATCATTTTTTCCTCGCTTCGTTTCGATTTGAAGAGTCGTTTGCGTCCCGCAGTTTTTCTCTGCGCTCTCTTATCAGCTCGTGCGGCCATTTCCATTTGAATTTTCTTGCCGCTATGTCAAGCAGGAACAGGCAAAGAGCCGTTATTATAAACAGGAAGCGCGGGTCGAAGCTTTTTTCCAGAGTTTCCTTAAACCCCTGAAAGACCGTTACCGCGTCCTTTTCCGACAAAAGCTCGTATTTGCCGTTTCCCGATACGGCGATTGCTTCCATCACCTCGGCTCCGTCCGTGTCGCTTGCAAGCAAATTAAACTCCTCCGAATAGGAAAAGGTTTTGTAAACCACGCACGGATTGCCCGAAGGCGCGTTGTCGGCGCCTTTTTTCTGCACCGTTATTCTGTACACGCCCGCCTCCGCGGCAAACAAAGTTGCGCGGCTGTATTTTTCCTCCGCCAAAGGCGCGGTAAGCTGCGCGGACGCGTCCGAGGAGGTCATATTTTCCAGCAACACCTCCACGCTTTCCCCCTCTTTAAGCTCGATTTTGGGGTAAATGCTTATCTGAGTGGTATAGTTTTCCTCTCTTAAAACCACGTCGAGATTTTTCGGACGAATGTCCTCAGTCGGAAACAGCTTGTTTATTACGCTCAGCAGAAATTCCGAGCCCTTGCCTTCCGCGCTCAGAAAATCCGCCGACCAAGTGCCGTCAAGGTCGCACATAAAGCTGCCAACCGTCCCGTTGCCGTATTTCCACTGCGCGTAAACGGGCACGTTGTACTCTCCCGAAAGCACCAGCTCCGCATCGTCTTTTTTCTTTGTTCCGTAAAAGCCGTAAAGCGCCGGCATTTCCTCCTGCGATATGACTGTCGCGTAATAGGAATCGGGGTTTATATTCGGCACAAATTCCCTGAATTCCACCTCTTTTATTTCGGGTATGCGTATGTCGTCTTTAAGCACGCCCGTCAAATCCGTCGCGTCCGCATTGTACGCTTTGCCGCCGCCAACCTTTGCCGCTTCGTTGAGCTGCTCCATAGACGCGCTTGTCGCCTTTATCGCGATAAAGGAATATGTAACTCCAAGACTGTTGAAATGCTCCACTCTGCTTACGTAGTCCTCATAGTCCGCCGCCCCTCCGTCGGTTATCATGACGACGTGCATTTTTTCGATTCTTCCGCTCGTGTACAAGGCTCTCAAAGCCATGCCCGCATGATTGACCGCCGGCGTAAACAGCGTTCCGCCGCCCTTTTCCACGCCGTAAATGGCTTCTATGATTTCGTCCTGACGCGTCATGGGCAAAAGCGATGCGTCCTCGGTATAGTCGTCGCTCAAAGTCATAACCCCGCAGTAATCCCTTTCGTTCAGACAGGTGTAATCTCTGACCATGCTGACCGCCGCGTTTTTTGCGGCGTCGATTTTCTGAACCGTGCCGACGTCCGTACCCGAAGACATACTGCCCGAAACGTCTATGACTATCATCATGCCGAGAGGCGGCGTATAGTCTATCGCCTCGACGGGCAACATACGCTGCAAAAGCGTGCCCGCCATATCCTCTCTGTTGTAGGCGTGCGCCTTTTCGGAGTCGCCGCCCTCGCTTCCGCCCACGGTGAACAGTCCGCCGCCCGCCTCGTAAACGTAACGGTTGAGTATCTCGTCAAAGCCCTCGGGCAGGTCGGAGTTGGCTATGTTGTTGAGTATTACCTCGTCAAAGGCGCACAGCTCGTCAAGCGTCTTGGGCAAGCTGCTTTCGTCGGGACGAACCGTCGTCACCTCGTAGCCCTCCAACAGCGCGCAAATCTCTTGGGAAATACCCTCGCTGCTCTCCACAATGAGCACCTTGTCGAAAAGATTTAGATACATATAGGAATAAAGCTCGTTGTTTTGCGAAACGGCATCTGCGTCGGCGTCTACCCTGAACCGCAGCGCGTGCAGCCCCTCCTCTTCAAGCGAATGGGGAATTGCGATATCCTGCACGCCCTCCCTGACGGAAGCGGACACGCTTTGACACTCCTCACCGTTGTCGAACAACGTCACCGTGACGGGCGTTTCGCCTTTTCTCGAGCTTGCAACGGAAAGAGTAATTTCAAACTGCTCGCCTCTCAAAATATTGCTGTCCGGCAGCCCCACCGAGAGCGCCTGAACCTCGTCCTCTCCCGACAGGGAGCCGCACAGAACGCTGTCTATGCGCGTGCCCTCCGCAACAATCGATTTGACAACGGAGGAGGCTTTTCCGTCCGTTTCCACGCCGTCGCTCAAAAGCACTATCTTTGCGGATTCGGGATGGGTAAGCATATCCCTTGCAAAAACCAACGCCGACGAAATGTCCGTCGCAGTGACGTCCGGCTGCAAGGAGTTTTGATACAGATTGAAAGCGTTGCGCAAGTCGTCGGTAAGAGGCACCGCGCACACGGGCTTCAAGCCGAAGGTGACTATGCCGAGGCTGTAAACGTCGGTGTTGGTCATTTCTATGACGCTGCGCACGAAATCGTCCTTCGCCTGTTTTTCTTCGGCGGTGCTGTAAGAAGCGTCCACCACCAGCACAAGCTCGTTTTCCGAGTTGTGCACCTCGTAATCGAATGTCATGCCCGACAGCACGAAAATACACAGGACAAGCGCAGTCAGGTGCAGCACGACGGAGGAAATTCTGTTTCTTGTTTTTCTGAATTTTTTCGACAGCTTGAAGTAAGGCAGAAGCGTAAGAAGCACGGCGGGCACAATAAGCAGCAGCAGCCATGCGCAGGAAAAATTCACTTGTAAATTCAACATTTTTCAGCCTCCACGGTCACAGCCCTTCAATCGAGTGCAGCGCCCACTCCAAAAACATAAGCGCGACGATTGCCGCGGCAAACCAGACAAGCAAATCCTCTATGATTTCCTGCGCGGCGTTTGCGGCAAAGGGAACGCTCAAAACGTCCTCCCGCGTTATGTCGCTTTGCGACGCGGCAACCTTGGCGTAAAATTTTTCTTCCACGATTTCTCCCGAAATGAGCTGTTGACGCAGGGTGTAGGTTCCGAAGCTTTCTACGTACAGCTTTGCGGGAAACTCCCCGAAGAGCAGCTCCGTGCCGTCAGGGGCGGTAACAATCAAATCTCTGCCCCTCGCGTTTACCTCTATCGTGTCGTAAACGTCGCACAAATCCTCCGTCAAGGTAGACGGCAGGTAATAATTGAACATATTGTAAATGAGAATGGGATAATACACGCTGAGCGCCAAAGTGGACATATTGAGACTGAAAGTCATCACGGCGATTTTTGAATCGGCTTCGTTTCTTGCAAAGAACACGGGATTGCCCTCGTAATACATCAGCACGTCGTATCTTTCCAGACTTGCTTCGTCCACCTGAGAATATTGGGTTACCTTTATTCCCTCGACGTCCATGTAGCGCACCAGAGGATGCTCGCCGTCTCCGATAGCAAGAGACGCGCCGTCTCCGTCGTAATCGGTCACCTGCACGTTTCTTCTCACAATCGAGAAGCCCGCGTCCGCCGAGCTGTCGGGATTGACCAAAAAAATTATTCCGTCCTTTGGCAGAACTTTGGGCACGGTGTGCTCGAATATGTAAAAATCAAATCCCTCGGTTGCAGGCGTATCCTTGCCCTTGACCTCGGTTATTTCTATATTCCAGCTGCCGAAAGTCTTTTCCTTGAGCGTCCTCAACACGCCGCCGAAAAAGACGTTTGACGCCGTGCTGTAATACTGAATCTTTACCGTCGGCCTTAATCCGCCGTAAATGAAAAACTCGTTGTCCAGCAAAAGCGAATCCGCTTCGTCAATATGTATATACGCCTCGTCGAAAGAATAAATTCTTTCGTTTTCGGTGAGAAGCACGGGAATCACGTCCTGTCCGAGATTGCGCGCGGCGGAGGTGTAAACTATTTTGGTCGGAATGCCGTCCAGTCCGTTTACCGTCTGCACGGGGAGAGTTATTTTTTCTCCCTTTCCGTTTACGTTGCTCACCTCGCAGAACACCTCGAAAGCCTTGTCCAAGCCGTAACACGCAACCTCTATTTCAAAGGTATAAAAGTTGTCTTCGAGTCTCGCCGACGCGCTAAGCACGGCTACGTTCCACTCGTATCGGTCGGAAACGTCCACGATTGTCACGTTTTCGGCGTCGTTGACGTAGGTCGTGCCCGTCAAAAGCAGAATTTCGGAATCGGCGTTGTAGCGCAGCGTTTCCTCCGCCAAAAGCATGGCTCCGTCCACGTCTCCCTCGCACAGAGAACACTGCATTCCGTTTATGTATGCGTCTATTTCCGACAGCTCTCCCGCGCCCGCGCGCCTAACCACGTACGACGCTTTTTCTCCCGCAAGAATAACGGTTACCGTTCCGTTGTCTTTTAAGGTTTCGTCCGCGATTTCGCGCGTTTTTTTCAACGCCCTGTCAAAGCGCGTGTCGTCGGAGCTCTCGCAGGAAGCGAGCATGCTCGCGGAAGCGTCCACGATTATTATTTTTTCGTTCTGTCCGACGCTTGTCTCGGCAACGACCGCGGGCTTTGACAAAATCAAAGCGGCGGCTATGCAAATCAGCACCTGACAAAGCAGAATAAGCAGATTTCTCAGCTTGTTTATCGGGATTTTTTTCTTTCTGTATTTAAGGCTTAATTTCCATATATAAGTGCTTGAAACAAATTTCTGCTGATAATTGGGCTTCAATATGTAAATAATCAACAAAATCAACAGCCCGATTAAGCCCAGCAAGCCTATTGGAACCAATAAATCCATAATGTCTCACCTTGTCCGTTTTTATTTTCAAAGTCTCAGCTTTTTTTCGCGTAAAGCGGGGAGCGTTTCGCGCTCCCCGCCGCAAGAATCTTTCAATCTTAATGAGAAGCAGCCCTCTTTTATTCGATTGTTCCGTAGTACGACTCGATAAATTCCCTCAAATCGTCGGGTATTTCGCCGTCGTTTTCCAGAATTTCCTCTGCCAACGCCAGATATTCTTCCAATCTGTCGCCGTAGTACTGGTCGCCGTCTATGACCTTGTTGGAGTCCTGATACTCTCCGCCCTTGCCGTCGCCGTCTTTGCTTTCGCCGTCGCCGTCCGTTTGCTGCTGCTCTTGCTCCTGCTCCTCGCCGTCGGAGGGTTGGTCCTGAGCCTGATCCTGCTCCTGCTGTTGCTCGTCTCCTTCGCCGCCGTTGCCGTCCTGCTCGGACTCTTCAAGCTCCGTGAACACGGCAAAATAGGTTATTATTACGTTGCCGTCCTCGTCCACCTCGGAAAACTCTCCGTCGGGCATTACCTCCTTGTCATGTCTGTAAGGCTCCTCGCTGCCGTCCGACCAGCACAGAAAAGCCCAGCCGTCTTCGGCAACAGCCAGCACAGGCTCCGCGTCTCCGCCTTTTAGCACAAGCTGATCCGCGTTGCCCTCGATTTCTCCCGCTCCCTCGACTTCGTAAATAATCGTATAAAAAACCTCGGGATTGAAAATAGGCTCCACTATGCCGGGCAAATCTCTGATAATGCCCTTTGCGCTGAGCGCGCTCGCGGTGGTCGCGGCACCGGCAGTCAACAGCATCACGCAGGCAACGATTATGCTTGCCGCGGATACGACTATTTTTAAGCTTCCAGATTTGACGCTTTTAAGCTTTGCCGCAGCGTCCTGTCTTTGCTTTTTGGCGAAAAAGTCCTCCTTTTTCTCATATTCCGTCATGGTGATAACTCTTTCTTCAAGTCCCAGCCCGTCTACGCGCCGCGCGACGTCCTTAAACGTGGGGCGGAATTTAAGGAAATACAGCAAAGCCGACGAAGCCGCCCAAACCGCGACGAAAACGCCGAGGGACACGCACAAAACGAGTTTCAAACTCTTTACTCCCAGACACCAGGTCGCAAGCGCGGCGACGGCGTTTGCGCCAAACGCAAAAACCGCGCCCCAGACAATCGATTTCAACCATGCTTCTTTGGATAATCTTTTGCGATATTCGGACAATAAATTTTTTACCGACATTTTTTTATCTCCTTTATTTCAAGTCAAGCCGCCCGTAGCAAGCGGCTTAGGCGGAACGGGCAAGCAAGCAGTCCGCCCCGCCTTTCCCCTTTAAGCCTCTGCCTCCGTTTCGGCAGATTTCCAGTAAATCGTTGCTTTCATATCTCTGTTCCAACCCTCCGTCCAGTCGCAGTCCTCCTCCGACATGTCAATGCGAATCACCTGCTCCTCCGTCCAGCCGGCAAACGCGCCTTCGCCCACGCTCATTGCGCCCGACGGTATGACAAGCTCCTTTATTTGAGTCAAACCGGCAAGTGCATATTTGCCGACGGACGTGACGTTTGTCAAATCCAAGCCCGTCAACGGACAGCCGTTGTAAACGCTCGTTCCGTCCTCCGACTCTGAAACCTCGCAAAAAGCGTAATCTCCTATTGAGCTCAGGTTGGGTGCGACAAATTCTTTGAGGGACGAGCAGCCCGCAAACGCGCTTTTGCCCAAAGTTTTCAATTCGGGCAGGCTTATGCTTTCGAGCGAAGCGCAGCCAAAGAAGGCAAAGTCCCCTGCTTCCGTTGCGGCAGCCGCAGACACGGTGACGAGGTTGACGCAGTTCATAAACGCATAGTCGCTTATTTTCGCCACTTTGGGAATGCTCGCTTCCTTCAAAGCCGAGCAGCCTTCAAAGCTGTTTGCGCCGAGCGTCGCCGCCTGCGGCAGATTGACGTATTCCAGCGCGGCGCAGCCCCTGAACGCATTGTTGCCGACGGAGCTCACCTGCGACAGGTCGATTGTGTCCAGCGCGGCGCAGCCGTCGAACGAAGCGTTTCCAATCTTTGTTACGCTGCCCTCGAAAATGATTTCTTTGAGTGAGGCGCAGCCGACAAATTCGTTGTTTTCTATTGCCGTCACACCTGCGGGGATTGTAAGACTTACAAGAGAGGTGCAGTTTTTGAACGCGCCGTAGCCCGCCGAAAGACGCTGCAACGTCGCAGGCAATTTGATTGTCGTCAAGGAAGTGCAGCCCTCGAACAGATAATTTTCAAGTCTCAGCAATCCGTCGGCAAACGTCACCGTTTTAAGGGACGTACAGCCTTTGAACCAACCGTTCCCCGCCGTACCGCTGCTTGACACCGTTCCGTTTAGATTTCCCACATTTACTTCCGCCGTTTCAAGTGCGGTGCAGTCCCTGAATGCTTCGTTTTTCAAAGCTATTACGCTTGCAGGCACGGTCACGTGTTTAAGGGATGTGCACCCCTGAAATACATACATATTGATAAATTTTGTGCCGTCAAGCTTGATTTCTTCAAGCCCCGTGCAATTGAGGAACGCTTTGGAATAAACAACCTCCGCAGTGAGCGTCACGGTAGTCAGCCGCGCGCACCCCTCAAAAGCGTTTCCGTCGATATAATCCACGTTTTCGAGATTGATTTTTCCGACGGCGGAGCCGGCAAACGCAAAGTCGTCGATATACTTCACCGACGCGGGCAAAACCACTTCCTCAACAACGGAATTGTTCCTCAACGCAGCCCTTGCGACGATTTCCGTGCCGTCCCTTACCGTCAGCGTCGTCTCTTTGCCGAAATAATGCACGAGAGCCGTGCCGGTAATCTTTTTGGAAGTCGTGCCTGTACCTTTGTCGTTCAGTAAATAGAAGGAGTCGGTATATTCGGCATATATGGCGTTGTCCTCTATCTCGGTTTTGACGTTGCCGTCCGCGACACAAAATTTGACGTTGCCGCACCCCTCGAAGGCGTCCTCCCTTATCAGAGTAAGAGCGCCGCTTACCGTCACTTTTGCAAGCGACTCGCAGTTTTTGAAGGTGGCGACGTCTATTATGCTGACGCCTTCGGGCAGCGTTATCTCCTTTAAGGAAACGCAGTTTTCAAATACGTTGCCGTAACCGGCGTTGCTTGTCGTCGAGCCGTTGCCAAGCTTAATCAGGCTTTGCGGCAGAGTTATTTGTTCAAGCGCGGCGCAGTTCAGGAAAGCTTTTTGCTTGATTTGGGTGATTCCGTCGGAAAGCGTCACGTTTTTAAGTTTGACGCAGCCTGCAAACGCGCTTGCTCCCACCGTGCCCGCCGCATCGGAACGCATAAGCACCGTTTCAAGGGAAACGCAGTCGAGAAACGCGTTGTCGGGTATTGTCTTGACGTTGTCGGGCAGGGTAATGCTTTCAAGCGACGAACAACCCGAAAACGCGCTTGCGCCCAAAGTGAAATTTGACTCCACATTGGCGGGGAAAACAAACTCTTCAAGCGACGAACAGCCGAAAAACGCATTGGATGCGATAAAACCGAGCGTATTGGCTGCAAATGTCACCTTTTCCAGCGACGTGCAGTTTTTGAACAGTCCCTGTCCTATTTTTGTGACGCCCTCGGGCAGACTGATTGACAGCAGCGACTCGCAGCCCTCGAATGTACTGACATAAGTAGTCGACGACGTGTAAGACGCGCCCGTGTAGCCCAGCTGAGTGAGCGTTGACGGCAGAACAATCTCTTTGAGAGAACGGCAGTTGAAAAACGCCATTCTGCCAATCATTTTAACCTTGCCGTTTTCCTTGAACACTACGGACGAGAGCGACTCGCAGTCGGCAAACATACAGTCGGGAATTGTCTCGACGTTTATTCCGATTGTGACGGTTGCAAGCTGACTGCACCCGTAAAAAATGCCGTCCTTTGCGCCCGTTGAGGACGCCGAGCCCGCTCCGAGCGTGTCTACCGTATCGGGAACGGTAAATTGAGTAATCGCCGTGTTCTGAAAAGCGCCCTTTCCTATCTCGGCAAGCACATTGCTTTGCATATTGACCTCGGCAAGAGATTTGCAGCCGGAAAATGCAAGAGCCTTTATGCTTTCCGTCTCCGCTCCTATGGTTACTTTTTTGAGGGAGACGCACCCTAAAAACATATTTTCGCCGACATTCGTGCTCTTTACCGTTGCTTCTTCGAGAGCGGCGCAATTTTCAAAGACGGATTTTCCTATCGTCGTCACCGTAGACGGAACGGTTATCGATTTAAGTCCCGTTTTGAGTCCCGTCTTTTCGAAATACTGACCGCACCCCGAAAATGCCTGAGCGTTCAACGTAACAAGCCCTTCGGGCAACGATATTTCGCTAAGTTTGACGCAATTTCTGAACGCATACTGTCCTATGCCTTTGAGCCCCTGCGGCAGCAAAACCGTTTCAAGCGCGTCACACGATTCAAAAGTATACATCGCAATGTTTTCAACAGCGCAGGAGGACAAATCCGCTTTTTTAAGCGACTTGCAGTTGTAGAACGTGTAGGACGACGTGGTCACGAGCACCGTGTCCGTCGTCGAAGGCTTGCCGAGGTTTACCAGCGTCTTGGGCGCGGTAAATTCGACAAGAGCCGCACAGCTTCTGAACGCGTTTTGACCGATGTTGATTAGCTGGCTGTTTTCGCTGAAATTGACGTTTTTAAGCGACGAGCACTCGGCAAACGCATAAGCGCCTATGCTTGTCGTCAGGTCGGGAAGCGATATTTCCGTGAGAGACGCGCACTTTTCAAACGCCCTGTCTCCTATCGTCGACAATTTGCACGAGTCTCCGAAAGTCACGGTTTTGAGAGACGCGCAGCCCGAAAACGCGTACAGCGCAATCGAAACAAGTCTGTCGGGCAGAGTCACGGACTCTATTGACGAATTTTGGAAAGCGTACTGACCGATTTCCAAATCTTTGTCCGCGTCGGCAAACACGACGGATTTGACGCCTACATTGTCCTTGAAGCTGTAATCGCCTATCTTCCGCACCTCGGCAGGCACGGTGTAAACCTCCGCGACCTTGTCGGCGGGACAGAAAACCAGCTCCGTTCCGTCTTTAGAGAAAAGCGCTCCGTCAATTGTCGTGAAATTTTTGCAGGTAGAACGGCACTCGATGCTTTTGAGTCCCGATATGCCCGCCACAAGGTCGGTAAAACCGTCCGACGCAAGGCTGTCGGGCACCACAAGCCGCGCTATGCTGCACCCCTCAAAGGGCTTTGAGCCTAATTTCGCAACGCTTGCGGGCAGCTCTATTTCCGTAATTTTGCAGTTTTTGAACGCGCTTTTTCCTATTTCGTTCAGTCGGCAGTCCGGTGCAAACGTCACGACGGAAATGTTGTGGTTCGAGCGTCCCGCAATCGCCTCGCCCCAATAAAGCGCGTTGTCGCCTATTTTAACGAGACGCGCGGGGAAAGCTATGGAGGACAGCTTGTAGCAATTGTAGAACAGCGCGTCCGTCGTATAGGTGAAGCTGCCGCTTACCGACGGCAACTCGAAATCCGCCGTTCCTCCCTCCTCGAACTCTATTGCGGAGAGAATCTGACAGTTCCAGAAGCAGCCGACTCTGAAAGTCTCCGCTTCTTTGGCGATTGTTATCGTGCCGGACTTTTGCTGCGGGCAGAACACAAGCATCTTTCTGCCTGCCGTATACAGCGCTCCGTCGTAAGAGGAGAAGTAAAGACCTCCCTCCTCCACGTTTATGCTTTCGACTGCGGCGCAGTCGCGTCCGTCGTATTCGCTGAAACACATGACGGCGTTGGGATTGCTTAAACCTCCCGCGAGTTTAAGCCCGAACTGAAAAGCGTCGTAGTCGTTTTCCACTCCGCGCAGTCTGTTGGGCAGATTGAGAGTTTTGAGCGACGTGCAGCCCCAGAAAGCTCTTTCCGCAAAGGAAAGGTCGCCCGTGCCGCCAAGCCCGAACTCGATTTCGGCAAGGCTTTCGCAGTGATAGAAGGCACGCGGACCGATTGCGCGCGCAAAGCCGCTTACCCCCGCAACCACGTCGTCGCCGTTGGCAACGGTTTTGGGTACGTAAACATAAGTGAGCGCGGCGCAGTTGTAGAACGTGGAGTCTGGTATGCTCGTCAGTCCGTCGGGAAAAGTCGCTTTTTTGAGCGACGCGCAGTATGTGAATACGCTTTCGCCCAATTTGAGAGGTTCAAAAGGCGTTTCTTCCTTCCCCGTCGCCCTCGGAGCGAATTTGATTTCGGAAATTGCCGAGCTGCGGAAGGCGTATTTGCCTATTTCCGTCACCGACGCGGGTATTGTGAGGACGGACAAGCTCTTGGTGTTGCCGAAAGCGTTTGCCGCGATTGTGCGGACTCCGCCGAAATCTATATCGGACAGGCCGCTTCCGTCGAAGCAGTTTTCACCCAATGACAGCGTACGCTCGGGCAATTTGATGCTCTTTAACGCCGTGCAGCGGTAAAACGCCTTGTCGCCTATGGTGAGAAGCTCCTCTCCCCCCTCAACGAACAACACCTCCGCAAGATTGGCGCAGTTTTCAAACGCGCTGTTGCCTATGTTGACAACGCTTGCGGGTATGGTGATTTTAACTATATTGGTTTTGCCGATAAACACGCCGCCGCCGATACTCTTGATTGTATTCGGTATTACGTAGTCGCCCGTCAGTCCTTCGGGGTAATAAGCGATTTCTGTCACGTCGGCGTTGTAAAGCACCCCCTGTTCGTCCGCGTAATAGTTTGGATTGTCGGGGCTTACAACAAAGCTTTTAAGCTTGGTGCAGTTGTAAAACACCGAATTGAAGGGTATATACCCCACATTGTCGGGGATTTCCACGCTTTCCAGCATACGGCAGTTTCTGAACACGTATTCGCCGAATTGCAGGTCTGAACGCACGTGGCTCAAATCTATGTCGTTAAGTTTCGAGTTGTCGGCAAAGGCGTTTTTGCCTATCGCCGTGAGCGTGGACGGCAGCAGCAGAGATTGCAAGGAGCAGCTCTCAAACGCCTCCTCGCCGATTTGGGCAACGCCGCAGCTTTTGGTATATTCGAATTTAAAGCTGACCTTTTCTCCTTGTTCCGTCGTTTCCGTAACTCTTGTCATTGTCCCGCTTTCTTCAAAAACCAGCTCGGCAAGCTTGGAACAATCGGCGAAAGCCCTTCTGCCGATAACCATTGTGCCTGCGGGGCGCTCGCTCGCGACAAAAACAACCTTTGTCAGACTGTCGCACTCCGCAAACGCTTCCGCCCCTATCGTGCGGACGTTGGCGTGTAAATACACCTCTTTGACCGTACTCTTGATTTTGGTTGAAGACGGGTTGGTATAAAACGCCCTTTCGGCAATGTTGAGCGCCGCCGTCGGCAGCGTGTAAACGCCGCTGTCCTTGTTGTGCGCGGCGGGATAATAAAGCAGGGTGTCCTTTGCCGCGTTGAACAGCACTCCGTCGATTGACGAATAGGCTGCGTTGTCGAAGGAGCCGACGATGTTTATATTTTCAAGTTTTCCGAACAGCGAAAAAATCTCGTGCTCTGCCTTTTCAAACTTTTTAAGTCTTGCGGGCAGCGTGAGATTTACAAGCGCGGTGCAGGAAACGATTGCTCCGTCGCTCATGGTAAGCGGAATTTCCTCCGTTATCGACTGCTCGAAAACGATGGATTTAAGCGTCGTGCTGTTTGAAAACGATGCGCGGGCAACCGTCTTGACGGAAGCGGGAACGATGATTTCTTCCAGCTTGGTTTTGGCAAAAGCGTTCTGCGTTATTTTTGTCACCGCGTCGGGTATGCGGTAGCTTCCGGTAAACGTCGCGGGCACGAGAGCTATTTCTACCTCTCCCTGCATGACGATGTTTTTGTAAAGAAGCGTGCCCTCCTGCGCGAAGTAAACGGGGTCGATTTCCCCCTCGATTTCACGCACTTCATAACGCTCGATATATCTGCATCCGTCAAACGCGGTCAAAGAAATTGTCCTTACCGTGTTGGGAATGCTTACGCTCACAAGCTTGGTGCAGTTGAGAAACGCATAGTCCTGAATAGAAACCACTTTTAGCGTTTCGGGATTGGGATTTTCGTCCGTCGGCACGGGAGTGTACGTCGCGGGGATAATAAGATGGGTAACCTGCGAGATTCTCGGTCCCGCCTTGACGGCGTAACCGTCGCCGTCTCTGACGTAATCGATTGCGTCGACGTAATAAGCGTAAAGAACGATGTCTTCCGAGGTGTGGGACCATTTTATCCTGCTGCGGCCTTCGGAGTCAGTGTAAGCGACGCCGTAGCCGTCGGCGCTCGCGCACCAATACGTAAACACCTTTATTTCGTAATTTACGTCGGGCACGGGCAGAACGAAATCGCTGCCGTAAGCCACCTCGGCGGTAAGCGTGCGCTGTCCGTCTACCGTGCCGAACTCGCCGCAGTCGAGAGTTATCGTATAAACGTGGGCAACCCAGTTTGCATAGAGAACAACGTCGGCGTTGAACGGGAAATATTCTTCGGAAAACTCCGCGCCGTTTGCCGCCGCGCCGCCCTCTTTGTTGTACCAGCCGCCGAAGTCATAGCCAGTTTTGCTTGTTTCGGCAAGCTCCACTTTGTCGCCCACCGCCAGATAAAGCGGGGCGACCGCTTCGCCTCCCATAGCGTTCAAGCTCAACGTATGCGCCCACACCTTGAGAGAAGTCCAAACCGGCTCGCTTTCGTCCTCGGTGTTTTCGTCCGCGCATCTGACCTCTATCAGGTTTTCGCCCGCTTTGGTCAGTTTTATCTCGGCGAAGTTGACTCCGCCCGCAACACCGAAAGCGGAACCGCCGTTTATCCTCACTTCATAGGAGGAAACGCCCGCGACATAGTCCCAGGAAATTACGTTTCTGAAATAGCGCAGGTTTGTAGCTTGCGTCTGCCAGCCGAAAACCGTTTCGTCGCTCCACTTGGATTCGGATTCTCCCGCAGCCTTGATTTTGAGGGAATAATATCCGCCCTTCGACCATGCAACGTCGGTGTCCGAAAACGGCAGGCAGGTCTCGTCAGTCTCGAAGTTTTTGCCGTCGATGCTCACTATGTACGACGTAGCGTCGGCAACGGCGTTCCAGCTTATCCTGTCGGCGGATACGACAATACCCGACGGAGTGGCAAGCTGATTTTTTTCAAAGACAAACGTCGCCTCGTCCGAAGGAACGAAACCCGGCGTATACGCGCGCACGACGACGGAAATTTCGCCGGAATACTCTTTGAGGCTGAAACTGTTTCTGCCTCCCGTGGATACGGGCGCGCCTCCGTTTACCGACACGGTATAATCCGAAGCGTCGTCAAGCGCGTCCCACACCAAGAGGTCGCTCTCCGTGTCGAGATGCAGACCGCTTACGACGGGCAGCTTGCGCAGATAGACAAACGCTCTCGAAACGGACGAAGCATAGCCCTCCGCAGTAGCGGTAACAACAAACACAATGCCTTCGGAACGCATTTTGCAGTTTGAAAAATCGAAATATACGGAAGCGCCGTTGTCAAAATGAGTGTGAACGTGATTTTCGTCACCACACACGACGTCGACGTAATATCTCGCAGCATTGGGCACGGGACGCCAAACAAGCAATCCGTTGTCCGCAACGGAAAAATCGGACACTCTGTTGAGCGCCTTGTTTTTGTAGTATCTTGAAACCGTGACGTCGCCCGCGGTGAGCGTGATTTCATAGTCGCCTGCAATGCCGTTGGCAAAATCCAGCTTTTTGGAGCTGCCCGCCGTCGCGCCGATAGTTTCGTCCACAATGACTGCGCCCAGCGGGTTGACTACTTTAAGCCTGACCGCCGTGCTTACGCCGTCCCAGGAAACACCCTCCGCGCTGACGTAAACCAAAGGCAAAGCCGCGCTTCCCTTTTCCTGCCAGAGGGCGAAAAGCGTGGTATCCTCGCAAAAAACCATTCCGTCCGCGTACATATAGGACAGTCTGTCCCTGTCCTCGTACATACTTATCCACCAGCCCTTGAATATATATCCCTCGCGCTCGGGCGACGGAACTTCAAGCAGCTTGCCGCCGACAGTCTCCGCTTCGCTCGGCTTGCTGCCGTCGTAATTCAAATCAAAAGTCACGGCGTACTCCGACTGTCCGTGAACTACCGCGGCAAATCTTGCGTAAACGGTTGTGTCGGAGACGATTGCGGAACCGAAATCATAAGGTCGGGTAAAGTTTTTGTCGCTATACCAACCGACAAAAACACAATCCGTCTTTTGCGGCTCCGCGACAGGTCTGTCAACAGTCCTTCCGTTTACCACGGACACGGCTTCAACCGTGCTTCCTCCGTCGGTGTCGAAGGTCACCGTATAGGTAATTTTGGGCAGGAATACAAACAGCTCTCCCTTGTACGTCAGCTCAATCCCGCCGTCGGAATATGACGCGGTGAGCTGCCCGTCCTCTTCTTTGAGAAAAGTCAGGGTAAGAACTCCGTTTTCAAGAACGTAAGTACCCGACTTGTTGTCGCCCAAAACAACAAAGGAGAATCTGTTGCCGCTGTTTAAGACAATTTGATACTCCTCTCCGTCGGCGTCGCAATAGTAAACGCCCGTTTCCGGACCTTCCTCGATAGGTTTCGGCTTGCAGCCGCCCAGCGCGAGCAGCACAGCCACCGCCACGCAAACGAGTAGCAGCAACAAAAACCGTTTCTTTTTAGCCATAGGATTACCTCCTCGATATTTAAACGCCTTCGGCGTTTGATTTACATCAATAGGAGTCGCTTTCGTCAGGATTTCACATTACGCCAATCCGCGACATATCCATAAGAAAAAATATGCTGTTTTAATATATTATGACTTATATGCAATAAATGACTTAATCATTTATTCGGGTATTATTCATGATTTTGTCGATTATTCTCAGTCTATGAAAAAATCAAGATAAACTTATAATAATAGTAGAATTCTACTTTGTCAAGACTTTTCAAGTAGGTTTCTACTAAAATATTCGGGATGGAAATTTTAAGCAGCAGGATTAAAGAACTCAGAGAAGAAAATTTTCTTTCGCAAAAGGCGCTCGCGCAAAGAGTAGGCGTAACTCAAAAAGCAATCGATTTTTGGGAAAAAGGTCAGAACGAGCCCAAAGCAACGTATCTCAAAAACCTTGCGCTCGCCTTCAACGTCAAGGCGGGATATTTGCTTGGACTTGAAAACAGAGACGATTGAACGCTTTGACACCCGTCAATTAAGCGATATTTGTCGCCCACTCCCGTACCGTGCAGCCTTCAAGGCTTGCAATGCTTGTGCGCCGAAAAAACGCCGTCACTCAAATCAAAGCGGAAAATCTATTATTCCATACAGCATGGTTTTTGCTTTTTTCAACACACTCATAAATTTGAAAAAAATTTAAAAACAAATATTTTCGCAATGTCAAAAAGTATAAAAAAAAACGCCTGTCTACACTTTAAAGCGCAGACAGGCGTTTGCAATCAGAAAGCCCAATAGAGATACGACATAGCCCTGCCCAAACTCTCCGAAGCATAAACAATTATAATCAATCAAAATCAAGTTATAGTCCGTGCATATTCTACACCAAAATTTTTTCAAACATACTCAAATGTATTTGTACAATTGTCCAATAATAATTGTAAAATAATTTCATTAGCCTGCTCGATTGGCTTAAACATCAAACCGTTACATATTTTCCCTAAAACAATCCTTGCAGCAAAATTTTTTTCAGGTTTAATCCGATTTTGTTTTTTCTCATGCGGAATTTTTTCAGGGCAGGCTGAAAGGGGCGCTCCCCTATCGGGAGCGCCCCTTAAATATCGAATTTTTCAAGACGCGAACTTATTTTACGAAACAACCAACTAACTTTCCGGATTTCGACCACAGCTACGTATTCAGTCTCAGACGTCGCGAAAATAAACCGTTAGGATTTTCAAATAATCAACAGATTTTATTGTTTACAAAACGATTCCTGGAAATAAAAAACCCCGCTGAACACGGGGCTTTAAAGTAAGTTTTATTAAGCGTTTTCGCT
>ENA-UONX01001040-UONX01001040.1-human-gut-metagenome-genome-assembly--contig:-P74old-NODE-1040-length-30261-cov-80.585413_pt1 | contig 30261 bp, 22 predicted proteins | sample MGYA00242466_ERZ724013 | MGnify/ENA metagenome assembly ERZ724013 | reverse complement strand
TGGTGCGATGGAAGGGACTCGAACCCCCGGCCTACTGATTCGTAGTCAGTCACTCTATCCAGCTGAGCTACCAACGCATACGTTCCGTTCGGAACATGATGTATTTTATCACGCGCAGCCGGGTTTGTCAACGGTTTTTTGCAATTATTTTTTGATTTTTTGAAAAAGAATGTCTTCTGCACGGTTCTGCGCACATTTTCGGTGCCGGGTGCTCTGCCCGGGGGCTGTTTCCGCAGGCAGAACGGCCGCCGTTTTCTGCGGCGGCTGCCTTTCAGGGTGCGCCGGAACGGCGCGGGAGCCCCCGCTAAAGTGCCGGTTCAGCCGGGAATTCTTTTCTTTCGGCCGAAAAAACGGCCCAAAATACAGCCAATCGGCGCTTTTTATGATTTTTCTTGTATCGCTTTTGTCATTCTTGTGCTATAATAACCTTACTATATGTTTTTAGAATGTGCTTTTGCGGGGATGCAGGTTTCTTCCCCGGCGAAAAGGCACCACGGAGGGTAGATCCTATGAAACTGGTAAGCGTGGAAACTCCTGAAAAGAGTGTCTGCAAAATGACTTTCAGCGCCAGTGCTGAAGAACTGGAGACTGCATCCAATGCGGTTTACGAGCGCACCCGCGCCTCTTACACGATCAAGGGCTTCAAAAAAGGCGAGGCTGACCGTGCACAGATCGAGGCTGACCGCGGCGAGCACACTTTCTGGTATGACGCCATCAACGATCTGATGGACAAGGACGTGCCCGCACTGTACGACGCCGCTCTGGCAGAGCATGGCTTTGTGCCGGTGGACGCTCCGGTCTACGATCTGGTCAGCGTGAAGAAGGATGAGGGCTTTGTGGCCACCGCCACCGTCGCCCTGCAGCCGGAGCTGAACCTGACCAAGACCACCGGCTTTACCACCGAGTGCGTCACCCCGGAAGTGACCGACAAGGAGATCGACAGCGTGCTGGAGCGCCGCCGCAATGCAGCCGCGGAGCTGGTGCCCCACAAGGGCCCGGCCGTCAAGGGCAACATCGTACATATCGACTACGAAGGCCTGCTGGAGGGCAAGCCCTTCCAGGGCGGCACCGCGCAGAACCAGACCCTGCAGCTGGGCAGCGGCCGCATGATCCCCGGCTTTGAGGAGGGCATCCTGGGCCACAAGGCAGGCGAGGAGTTCGACATCTTCGTCACCTTCCCGGCCCGCTACCACGCAAAGGACCTGGCCGGCAAGCCGGTCATCTTCAAGATCAAGCTGATCGACGTCTGCGTGCGCCAGATCCCGGCCCTGAACAGCGACTTTGCCAAGAAGGTCGCCAATGTGGACACCCTGGACGAGCTGCGCGCACAGGTCAAGCAGCAGCTGCACGACGGCAAGCTCGCCAGCGCGCTGAACCGCGCCAAGGATCAGATCCTGACCCAGCTGGCCGACGCCGCCGAGGGCGATCTGCCCAGCACCCTGGTGGAGAGCACCTATCAGCTGCAGATGCAGCAGATCCAGCAGCAGCTGCAGATGCAGCGCCTGAGCCTGGACCGCTACCTGAGCCAGATCCACGAGACCCGCGAGAGCTTCACCGCAAAGGTGCGCACCTCTGCCGAGAAGACCGCCCGCGTGCGCATGGCTCTGCTGCAGATCGCACAGCAGGAAAACCTGGTGCCCACCGAGGAGGAGATCGACAAACAGCTGGCTGAGCGTGCCGAGCGCACCAAGAAGACGCTGGAAGAAGTGAAGGCGCAGGCCAACGTCCACGCGATGCGCCGCAACGAGGGCATCCGCAAGGCCGCTGACTGGGTCATCGAGCACTCCACCATCGAAGACAAGTAATTTCATCCTGATACAGCAAAAACCGCCCGTGCATCTGCTGCACGGGCTTTTTTATCGAAACTATGAATTTTTATGGAAAGCCCTTGACTTTTTTGTGTTTCGGCATATACTAAAAGTAGCCAAAACTCGATGATGTACATGGCTGTTCACAAAACGACCCCCGGAGAGGTTGCTTCTCTCCGGGGGTCTTGTGCTTACTTGCCCTTCTTGTCCGGGTCAAGCCACTTGCACAGGAAGTAAGCCACTACCTGCGCTGCGACCGAGACAATGAACTCGATGATGTATGCCACAGCCATTCACCTCCTCCTGCTGCATAGCACTCGGAGTCGGGGGACGAAGGGCAGCATAGACAGTATAACACAGATTACGACACGAAACAACAAAAGGCGGCTCGCAGGAACACGAACCGCCTTTTTGCATTTTATGCCACCAGCTTGAAGCCCATGATGACTACGCCCAGCACCACCAGCACCACGCCGGTGGCGCGATTCAGGGTCTTGGGGTCGGCCTTGTTGGCGAAGACAGCCGCGATGCGGGCCCACAGCAGGGTGAACACCACGCACAGCGCCCAGACGAACCAGTCGGGCGTGCCGCCGATCATGAAGTGGGAGACAGCGCCGGTCAGGGCCGTGAAGGTCATGATGAACACGCTGGTGCCCACGGCGGTCTTGAGCTCGTAGCCCAGCACGCTGGTGAGGATGAGCAGCATCATCATGCCGCCGCCTGCGCCGATGAAGCCGCAGATAAAGCCGATGAGCACGCCGCACACCACCGACTGGATGGCGCGCTTCTGGGCACTGACGCCCTGCATGGCTTCCTTGGTGGTCATGACCGGCCGCACGATGAACTTGACGCCCAGCAGGAAGGTCATGAACACCGAGAAGCCGCCCATGGTGGCCGAAGGCACCTTGCTGGCCACCCAGCTGCCCACCACCGTGAACACCAGCACGCTGGCCATCATGATGAGGCCGTTCTTGATATCCAGGTTCTTGTTCTTATGATAGGTATAGGCCGAGACGGCGCTGGCCAGCACGTCGGACGAAAGGGCGATGCCCACGGCCATGTAGGGGTCCATGTGCAAAAAGGTGATGAGCATGGGGCTGATGACCGCCGCCGCGCTCATGCCGGCAAAGCCGGTGCCAAGGCCGGCCCCCATGCCGGCAAAAAAGGCGACCAGCACCGTAAACAGCACGCTCATTTTATGCATTCTCCTTTAAGATGTCGTCCAGATTTTTCCCGATCAGTTCCATCGTCCGGAAAAAGACCTCCTGATCGGCTGGTTCCACATGGTCCAGCAGGCGCTTGAAGAAAGCGTTCTGCACGGCACGGCCCCGCGCGATGATGGGCCCGGCCTTTTCGGTGCAGAGCAGCTCGGTCTTGCGGCGGTCGCCCGGCACGGCGCGGCGCTCCAGCAGCCCCTCCTGCACCAGCTTGTCCACATTCATGGAGACGAGGTTCGCCTTGATATGCCGCACCTCCACGATGTCCCGGGCTGTTTTATAGTCCGGGTTGTTGGCAAGAAACAGCAGGATATCCAGCGCCGTCTGCGACAGGCCCAGCTCCTGACACAGCGGTTTGCAGACGGCATTGTACGCCTGCGAGGTCTTGATGGAAAATTCGATGTTCGGGTTCACGGCAGGTCTTTCCTTTCACCTTTGAATGATTCATTTTTGAAATATTATAGTGCAGAGGAGGGGAGATGTCAAGTGAAAAGACGCTCCGCTGGGCCAGAGGCAGGGAGGGGTGTTCCGACTCCCCCCTCCCTACCTCTGGACTCCACCCACCCCGCAACGCAACAACTGCGACCGCCGCCAGCGGCGGAAACAGGGAGCGGTTGTTGGGGCAGCGGCCAGCAAGACGCGAGTGCCGTCCAAGGCACGAAGCGGATGCTGGGTGCCGCAACCCGTCGCCAAGGGCTGCTCGCCCTTGACAATCCTAAAGAAGAAGTCGAAGCACAAAAAAGCTAGCGCTGCGCCAGTCGGCGCTATCGCTTTAACGCTTTTTTCGCTTCTCCATCCATAGCCCCTCAGTCGCTGCGCGACAGCTCCCCCGGGGAGCGAGCACACCCGCAGCGCCGCGCTTTCGCAGAAAGCGGCGCTGCAAATGCCGTTTTCCTCTACGTCCCCTCCCATGAAAAAGGGTTTCAGGAAAGTCCGCAGACTTTCCTGAAACCCAAAATTAAAAATATTCTTTCCGCTGAATATGCGCAAAGCAGTGCGGCGCGCATTCAAATCGTTTTTTCAGAACACCGCCACGGCGACCAGACGCACCAGCAGGGCGCACAGCCATGCCACGGCGCACTGGTTCACCACCATGATGGTTGCCCACTTGCCGCCAAGCTCCCGCTTGACCGAAGCCACCGCCGCGATGCAGGGGGTGTACAGCAGGCAGAACACCAGCAGCGGTGCCGCCTGTGCCGGGGTGAGGGCTGCGGTCAGGGCTGCGGTGGAGCCGAAGAGGATGAGCAGCGAGGACACCACGCTCTCCTTTGCCATGAAGCCGGAGATGAGGGCGGTGGAGATGCGCCAGTCTGCAAAGCCCAGCGGGGCAAACAGCGGGGCGATATCGCCCGCGATGCGCGCCAGAATGCTGGCCTGCGGGTCAGCGGTCAGCCGCAGCTGCAGGTCAAAGTTCTGCAGGAACCAGATGACGATGGTAGCGGCAAAGATGACCGTAAAGGCCTTCTGCAAGAAGTCCCGGGCCTTTTCCCACAGCAGCTGCGCCACGTTCTTCAGGCCGGGCAGGCGGTAGTTGGGCAGCTCCATGACAAAGGGCACGGCCTCGCCCTTGAACACGGTGCTCTTGAGCAGCAGCGCCGCCAGTACGCCCACCAAGATGCCGGTGAAGTACAGCAGCACCATCACAAGCCCTGCGTACTTGGGGAAGAACGCCGCCGCAAACAGGCTGTAAATGGGCAGCTTTGCGGAGCAGCTCATGAACGGGGTGAGCAGGATGGTCATTTTGCGGTCGCGCTCCGAGGGCAGGGTGCGGCTTGCCATCACGCCGGGCACGGTGCAGCCAAAGCCGATGAGCATGGGCACGATGCTGCGGCCGGACAGGCCGATGCGGCGCAGCAGCTTATCCATCACAAAGGCCACACGCGCCATGTAGCCGGTATCCTCCAGCATGGAGAGGAAGAAGAACAGCACCACGATGATGGGCAGAAAGCTCAGCACGCTGCCCACGCCGGTAAAGATACCGTCGATGACCAGCGAGTGCACCGCCGCATTGACGTTCCAGCTGGTCAGGGCGGTGTCCACAACGCCGGTCAGGGCGTCGATGCCCAGTTCCATGAGATTCTGGAAGAACAGTCCGATGACGTTGAAGGTGAGGAAGAACACCAGACCCATGATGGCGATGAACGCCGGGATGGCGGTGTACTTGCCGGTGAGGAACTTATCGATGCGGTTGGAGCGCAGCTGCTCCTTGCTTTCGTGGGGCTTGACCACCGTCTGCGCCACCAGCTCCTGAATGAAGGCAAAGCGCATATCCGCAATGGCGGCGGCGCGGTCCAGCCCGCGCTCCTGCTCCATCTGCACGATGATGTGCTCGATCATCTCTTTTTCGTTCTGGTCCAGCTTCAGGGCTTCCTCAATGCGGTGGTCGCCCTCCACCAGCTTGGTGGCGGCAAACCGCACCGGGATGCCCGCCGCCTTGGCGTGATCCTCGATAAGGTGCTGGATGCCGTGGATGCAGCGGTGCACCGCGCCGCCGTGGTCATCCTCGCTGCAGAAATCCATCCGCCCGGGACGCTCCTGATACTTTGCCACATGGACGGCGTGGTCCACCAGCTCGTCCACGCCCTCGTTTTTGGCGGCGGAGATGGGGATGACCGGGATGCCCAGCATGGCTTCCATCTTGTTGATGCGCACCGTGCCGCCGTTGCCGCGCATCTCGTCCATCATGTTCAGGGCCAGCACCATGGGGGTGTCCAGCTCCATGAGCTGCATGGTCAGGTAGAGGTTGCGCTCGATGTTGGTGGCATCCACGATGTTGATGATGCCGGTGGGCTTTTCGCCGATGATGAACTGCCGGGTGACGATCTCCTCGCTGGAATAGGGGGACATGGAGTAGATGCCCGGCAGATCGGTGACTTCGGTCTCCGGGTGACCCTTGATGGCACCGCTCTTGCGGTCCACCGTCACGCCCGGAAAGTTGCCCACGTGCTGGTTGGAGCCGGTGAGCTGATTGAACAGGGTGGTCTTGCCGCAGTTCTGGTTGCCGGCCAGCGCAAAGGTCAGTGTCTGGTTTTCCGGCAGGGGGTGCTCCCCTTTTTTGATGTGATACCGACCGCCCTCGCCAAGGCCTGGATGCTCCACCATTTTATCCTGCACCGGGACGTGCACCGCCGGGGCTTTTTCGGTGGGGGTCACGGTGATCTGTGCCGCGTCGTCCAGACGCAGGGTCAGCTCGTAGCCGTGGATGCGCAGCTCCATGGGGTCCCCCATGGGGGCCAGCTTGATCAGGGTGACCTCTGCGCCCGGGATCAGGCCCATATCCAGAAAATGCTGCCGCAGCGCACCGGTGCCGCCCACGGTATCCACACGGGCACTTTTGCCGATCGGCAATTCGTTTAACGTCATATGCTGTTTCCTTTTCTATCCGCTCAATCTGTGATTGTTAGCTTGTGTTAACAATAGTAATATAGGCTAACTGCAGGTGGATGTCAATAGAAAAAGATACAAAAAGCGCCCTGCACTCCGGGTGGAGCGCAGGGCGCAGGACAGAGCGGTGTTTACTTTGCAGTATGGTAGCCGTCGGGGTTGTTCTTCTGCCAGTTCCAGCTGTCGGCACACATTTCCTCAATGCCGTACTGCGCCACCCAGCCAAGCTCGTTCTTGGCCTTGGTGGGGTCGGCGTAGCACTCGGCGATGTCGCCGGGGCGGCGCGGGTCGATGACGTAGGGGATCTCCTTGCCGCAGGCCTTGGAGAAGGCGTGGATGACATCCAGCACGCTGTAGCCCTTGCCGGTGCCCAGATTGCAGATGAACAGGCCGCAGTTCGTCTCCAGCTTCTGGATGGCGCAGACATGGCCGCGGGCCAGATCGACGACGTGGATGTAGTCGCGCACGCCGGTGCCGTCCGGGGTGGGGTAGTCGTTGCCGAAGACGTGCACCTTTTCCAGCTTGCCCACGGCCACCTTGGCGATGTAGGGCATCAGGTTATTGGGGATGCCGTTGGGGTCCTCGCCGATGAGGCCGGACTTGTGGGCACCGATGGGGTTGAAGTAGCGCAGCAGGGCCACGTTCAGGCTGGGGTCCGCCTTGCAGACATCGGTCAGGATGCGCTCGGTGAAGGCCTTGGTGGTGCCGTAGGGGTTGGTGGTGGCACCCACGGGGAACTCCTCGGTGATGGGCACACTGGCGGGGTCGCCGTAGACGGTGGCGGAGGAGCTGAACACGAAGTTCTTGCAGCCATACTTGCGCATCACATCCAGGATGACCAGGGTGCAGTTGAGATTGTTATAATAGTATTCGATGGGCTTGGAAACGCTCTCACCCACGGCCTTGTAGGCCGCGAACTGGATGACCGCCGTGATGTCCGGGCACTCGGAGAAGATCTTCTCCACATCCTCGTGCTTTGTCATGTCGGCATTGTAGAAGCGGAAGTCCTTGCCGGTGATCTGTTTCACACGGTCCAGCACCACCGGGGAAGCGTTATAGAAATTATCAGCCACGACCACGTCGTAGCCTGCGTTCAGAAGTTCGATGCAGGTGTGGCTGCCGATATAACCGGCACCGCCGGAAACCAAAATTGCCATACTTCATACCCTCTCTCACGGATCACTTGTTCGAGCACTGCCGGGTGGGTCCCGGTCTGCCTAAAGGATACCGCGTTTTGCGGGCAGAATCAAGGGATGCGTTTTTTATTTGAATGTATTTTTGTTGCATATTTGGATTTGATTTTTTGATTTCAAAGGATTTTTCGCATCTTCACCATGGAGAGATAGCCCTCTTTGTGCAAATGGGAGAAAGAGAGGGAAAATGATGTGCTGCGCAATGATGTTTGTCGCAGGGCGGCAAAATGATGTTTTCGCTAACGCGAAAATGATGCAGCCGCCTACGGCGGCCATGCAGGGGAACGCGCCTTCCGTTCGGCTTCATGCGCCCGCAGGGCGTACATCATTGGTTTCGGAGAAACCACATCATTCTGCCGCAAGGCAGACATCATGCCGCAAAAAGGCCCCTGTCCGTCTGGACAGGGGCCTTTGCGGTGCATCATTCTTATAACTTCCCGCACTGCTTGCCGGTGAAGAAGCGCAGGGTGGTGGTGGCGCGGAACACCTTGCCCGCCCGCAGCACCGTGGAGGGGAACTCCGGGTGGGAGGGGCTGCAGGGGTAGTGCTGGGTCTCCAGTGCAAAGCCGCCGTACTTCTGCATGGGCTTGCCGCCCTTGCCGGGGGCGGGGCAGTCCTGCAGGAAGTTGCCGGTGTAGAGCTGGATGCCCGGCTGGGTGGTGTAGAGCTTCATACTGATGCCGGTCTTGTCGCTGGTGGCCCAGGCGCAGATGCTCTGGCTGGAGCCGCGGGCGCGGTCGATGACAAAGCAGTGGTCGTAGCCGCCGCCCACCATGGTGGTCTGAGAGAAACCGGTGTCGATGTCCCTGCCGATGAGCTTGCCCGCCGTGAAATCCATGGGGCTGTTCGCCACGGGCAGGATCTTGCCGGTGGGGCAGGTGGCGTTGTTGCCTTCCAGATAGTTGGAGGCGTAGAGCCGCAGCTTCTGGTTCAGCACGTCGCCCTCGCCGTCCAGGTTGAAGTAGCTGTGATTGGTGAGGTTGACGATGGTGTCCGCGTCCGACGAGACGCGGTAATCCATGCGGAAGGCGTTATCTTCGGTGAGGGTGTAGCGCACCGCGATCTTCAGATTGCCCGGGAAACCGTCCTCGCCGTCGGGGCTCTCGGCCTCCATGAGCAGGGTGTCGCCGAAGGACTTCACCCGGTAAAGCTTGCGGGGGAAAGTGCCGTGCAGGTGGTTCTCGCCGTTGTTCTTTTCCAGCTGGTAGGTCTTGCCGCCCACGCTGAACACAGCATTCTCGATGCGGTTGGCATAGCGCCCCACAAAAGCACCGCAGCAGGTGCTGCCGGAGGACGTGAAGTCGCTCTCATAGTCTGCCATGGTGTCGTGGCCCAGAACGACATCCACCGGGCCGTTTTTGGCCGGTACGATGATATTTTTGATGATGCAGCCGTAATCCAGGACATGCACCGTCAGTCCGCCGGGGTTGGAAAGGATGTACTCGGTAACGTTGGCGCCCTCTTTGGTCACACCGAAGGGCTTGGAGCGGATCTGTGCCATTGGGCATTCGCCTCCTCAGTTTTTTCTCGGAACACAGTCGGGCAGACTCCCACTGTATTTGTATTGTATTTATGATTATATCACAGTTTTGTGCCGCTGTGTAGGAAACATTTTAGAATTTGCATCCAATTTTTCAGGCAATTTTTTGTTCGATTTGGAAAAAACGCCGTACCACGCCGGGCGCAGCGCCGCAGGCACCGGCCCGGGCGGGCGGGGGAGGTTCTTTCTTGTATACAGCAAGCTGGAATCTCGATGCCGGAATCTGCACTTTTTTGCCTTTTTCTGGTCATTTCCTCCAAAGCAAGCGCTTCATCTTTGTGCAGTCGGTACAGGTTTGCAGGAATCGCGCGGTTTTTCGGCACCGGGCGGCCGGTTTCGCGGCTGGGCCGTTCCCGGCGCAGCGGCGGGTAGAAGCGGCGGAAATGCGTTCCTGCCTTGTATACAGGAGCAAGAACTTTCTGGCCGCAGGCATTGACATTCGTCTCTGTACGGGGTACAATGGGTGGTACACCGCTGCCGCAGATTTCAGGCAAAGGAGGAAGGGTGCGCATGGCAGTACAGCAGAATACCGATGAGATCTATCATATTCTGGAGGATGAGATCTGCTCACTGGCGATCCTCCCCGGCGAAGCGCTGAGCGAGAACCAGCTGTGCAAGCGGTTCGGCATCTCGCGCACCCCCATCCGCAGCGTGCTGCAGCGGCTGGAGCAGAACCACTTCGTGCAGATCATCCCCTGCAAGGGCACCATCGTCACCACCATCGACCCCAGCGTGGTGGACCAGATCATCTACCAGCGCGTGGCCGTGGAGTGTATGGTCTTCCGCGATTTTGTGCAGATCTGCTCGCCCATGGAGATCATCGAGATCGAGCACCTGTACGACCTGCTCCAGCAGGCCGCCGAGGGCCGCGAGCACCCGGAAAGCTTCGACTTCAACCACTTCCTTGCCTGCGATCTGGAGATGCACCACTACTGGTTCCACAAGACCGGCAAGGAATACCTGTGGCACCTGCTCACCCTGCCTCAGGCCGACTACTCCCGGTTCATCCGGCTGGACGTGGTGGGCGCGCGCAATGTGCCCAGCGTGCTGAGCGAGCACGCAGAGATGCTGCGCATCCTGCGGGAAAAGGACCTGAACGCCATCGAGCCGCTGTTCAAAGTACACCTGTACGGCGGCATGACCCGCATGGGCGGCAAAATCTACTCGGACGAATACCGCATCTATTTCAACCACAGCTGAACCAGACAAAAAAGCGTCTGCGCCCCACACCCGGCAAGCCCGGGCAGGGCACAGACGCTTTTCTTTTTTCTGCTTTTCTGCGGGGCAGGGGCACTCACGCCTCGGGCAGGAGGTCCGGGCTTTCGGCCGCTTTGCTGGCCGCAATGAACTCGGCCGCATCGTCCGGGATATCGTCCAGGTCGTCGCCGCCCACATCCACGTTCAGCGGCGGCTTCTTGAACAGGATATCGTACAGGATGGGCACGATATACAAGGTCATCAGGGTGGCGTAGCTCAGACCGCAGATGATGACGATGGCCATGCCGCTCATCAGCTGGCTGGCCATATCGTTGCTGAAGACCATCTGCAGCATGGCCAGCACGGTGGTGAGGGTGGTCATCAGGATGGGGCGCATACGGGTCTTGCCGGTGGCCACCAGCGCGGCGCGGCGCTCCATGCCGCCCATGCGCAGCTGGTTGGCGTAATCCACGAAGACGATGCCGTTGTTGACGACGGTGCCCATCAGCACGATGAAGCCCATCAGGGAGATCATGGTCAGCTGCTGGCCGGTGACCAGCAGGCCCAGCAGGCCGCCGGTGAAGGCCAGCGGCACCGTGAACAGCACGATGAAGGGGGACAGCAGGCTCTGGAACTGTGCCACCATGACCAGATACACAAAGGGCAGGGCCAGGGCCATCCACTGCACCATCTCCTCAACCATGAAGTTGACGTTGTTGCTCTCGCCGCCCATGGAGAAGGAGCAGCCCTCCGGCATCTCGTCGCTGAGGGCAAACTCGTTCAGCTTCTTTTCCAGCGCGCGGGCCTGCACGGTGGTGTTGTAGCCTTCCACCGTCTCGGCCGTGACCGTGACGTACTCGGTCTGGTTCTCGCTGGTGATGGAGTCCGGCGCGGTGCCAGTCTCCAGCGTGGCGATATCCGCCAGGGTGCAGGTGCCGGTTGCGGTGGTGCCGTCGGTGGACAGGACGCTGGTCTCAAAGGTCATGTCCATCATGTTTTCCTTGGTCAGCGGGTCCAGATCGTCGGTGATCTGCACATCCATGGTGGTGCCGTTCACGGTGACGGGGGTCTGGGCCGTGGTGGTGGTGGTGAGCTTGGCCGCGATCTGCTGGTACACCTGCGCCACGGTCAGGCCGTAGGCACGCACCTTATCGCGGTCGATCTTCAGGATGATGGTGGCGTCGCCTGCGCCCAGGCCGTTGGTGGCGTTCTGGAAGCCCTCGGTCTCGTTGACCAGTTCCACCACCTTCTCGGAAAGGGCGGTCAGGGTCGCGGAGTCGGCACCATAAATTTTGACCGACAGGCCGCTGGACAGCTGGCTGGTCAGGTCATCGGTCATGCCGTACTGCTTGACCGTGGCGGTGCAGTCCTCGATGCCGGCCACCGCTTCTTCAATGGCGGTGCAGGCTTTGTTCAGCTGGGACGAAGACAGGCTTTCGCTGAGCATCACGTTGATCTTATAATTGCCGTAGCTGTTGGCGGCGGCCAGCAGGCTGGTGATCTGCGAAGGCAGACCCAGCTGGCTGATGTCCATGCCGGCCACGCTGGTGTCGGTGGTGATGCCCACTTCCTCCACGCCGTCCACGGCCATCACGGCCTCCACGACCTTCCCGGCAACGGTGTAGGACTCCTCCTTGGAGAGGGTGTCGGTGGTGGAAAGGGTCACCACGGCCTCGTTGCTGGTGCTGGTGGGCAGCAGTTCAATGCCCATGGACAGCACCTGCACAGCGCTGAACACCAGCAGCACCACCGCCGCCAGCAGCGGGATGGCGCGGTGCTTCAGGCTCCAGTCCAGACTGTGGGCGTATTTATCCTGAATTTTCTCGAACCAGGGCAGGCGCTTGGGCTCTGCCTTTTTCAGCACGGTGGAGGCTGCCGCCGGCACCACCGTGACAGCCACGATGAGGGAGGCCATCAGGCAGTAGCCGATGCACAGGGACATGGGCTCCAGCAGGCTGCGCACCATGCTGGAGGAGAATACCACCGGCAAAAAGACGCACACCGAGGTGAGGGTGGACGCCACAACGGACATGCTCACCTGCTTTGCGCCCTGCACGGCTGCACGGGCGGCGGGCACGCCGCGGCTGCGCAGGCGGTAGATGTTCTCGATGACGACCACCGAGTTATCCACCAGCATACCGATGCCCAGGGAAAGGCCCGCCAGCGTCATGACGTTCAGGTCGAGACCCGTAAAATACATGAGCACCACGGCGAACAGCACCGACAGCGGGATGCTGATGCCGACCACGAGGGTGGGCTTGACGTCCTTCAGGAAGATGGCCAGCACGAGGATGGCCAGCGCCGCGCCCACCAGCATGCTGGTGAGGATGCTCTTGATCAGCACATTGATATAGTTGCCCTGGTTGGACAGCACCACCACATGCAGGCCGTCGTACTGGGCTTCCAGCTCTTTGAACGCTTCCAGACAGTTGCTGGAAACGGTGCCGGCGCTGGAACTGTCGTCCTTATAAATTTTCAGCACCGAGGCCTGCTCGCCGTTCAGGCGGGTAAAGCTGTCGGCGGCGTTGTCGATGACCTCCACATCCGCCACATCGGACAGGCGCACGTCGCCGTAGCCGTCCACATGCAGCAGCAGGGCACCGGCAATGTCATCCACACTGTCGTATTCCTCGCCCACCTTCAGCAGCCAGGACTCGCCGTTTTTGTCTTCCACGTAACCGGCGGGCATGGAGAAGTTCTGGGCATAGATCAGGTTTGCCAGGGTGTTGATGTCCAGCTGCTTTGCCACGTCGGCCTGGGCCAGGGCGTTGGCCTTGGCGGTCTCGTACTCCTGCTTGGCCTCGTCCAGCTGCTTTTCGTACTCGTTCAGCATTTCACGCGCTTCGGTGAACTGCATATAGGCGTTGAGCTGCTGCTGGGAGAAACTGCCCAGCGCACTGGAGAACTCGGTCATCAGCTGGGGCACATTGTCCATGGCCTTGATGGTGCTTTCCAGCGTGTTGTAGACCACATTCAGGCTTTCCTGCAGCTGCATCTCGTTGGCAAGGTCTTCCGCCGTGCTGCCCTCGGAGCCGGTCTCGGTGTTCATGCGCTCCTGCAGCTTCTGCAGGGCAGTGGTGAGCTTATCGGTGATGGTGCGCAGCTCGCCCACGATCTCGATCAGGGAGTCGATGTCCCGCATACCGGTCTCGTTGAACTTGTCCATCACCTTCTGCAGGCCGTCGCGCACCTCGATGAGGGCCTGCTGGATCTCAGGCTCCTTGACCACGGCGATCAGGTCATTGACGCTTTCCAGCAGCGCCTGGGCCTGCTGGCGCACCGTCTCCACGGCGGCACCCACCTCGGTGCTCATGGAGCCCATGACCGAGTTGGACACGGTGTTGCCGAAGTTTTTCAGCTGCTTTTCATATTCCTGCCGTCCGGCTGCGATCTGGGCCTCGGCGCTTTCCAGCTGGGCGTGGGCCGCCGAAAGCTGGGTGTCGATGAGCTCCAGCAGCTGGGCGTTGATGGCGTCGATCTTGTCCTGATTCAGCTGCACCTGCACCAGCTGCTCCACAAGGCCGCTGGCCGAAGCGCTGGAAACGCCGCCCTTGCGCTGGACGTAGGGCACCAGCGTGTTCTTGACAAAATCCGACAGCGCGTAGACATCGCTGCCCTCGCGGCTGACGGCCACCGTCATGAAGGCGTTCATGTTCAGGCTGTATTCGATGATGGAAGGGGTCAGCGCCGTGCTGGGCAGGTCGCTTTTGGCCTGATCCAGCTTGTTGGACACCTTGACCAGCGCGCTGTTCATGTCCGTGCCCTCGGTGAAATGCATCAGCAGCAGGCTGTAGTTCTCGGCCGAAGTGGCGGTGATCTTCTCCACGCCCGGCACGGTGAGCGAATTCTGCAGCACATCCGACACTTCGCTCTCCACGCGCTCCGGGCTGGCACCGGGATACACCGTCACCACCATCAGGTACGGCGTGCTGACGTCGGGCAGCAGGTTCGTCTGCATCTTTGTGATGGCCACAAAGCCCAAGATCAGCACCATGATCACGGCCACCAGGACCGTGAATGGCTTTTTGACACTGAATTTTTCCATTATCTCCTACCGTTTCTCTGCCGGGCCCCTGGCCGGGCAGCCGTTCCCCTCGCCGGGAATGCCACACTTTAACAAGTTTTATTATACACGCAAGGGCCGCCCTTGCAAGCAAATGCCCGAATCTTTTGCTTTTCTTTTGACACTTTCGCAGTTTTTTAACAATTGCCGCTCCGTTTTTCCAGTTTCCGGCAGCGGATGCGACCAAATTCGGTCAGTCTCCCTTAGTAATACGCTGCAGAACGGCGGATTGTTGCACCCCGAAAAAATTTTGCCGCCGCGCTGCACTGAAATTTGCGTGGAAATGTGCATTTGAATATGTTATACTAAAGTACAGAATGGAGTAACAGGCCCTTTTGAGCGGGCCCTATCCGATAGATCGACATACAACACGAGGATTATTATGAAAAAAGTCATTTCTGTCCGTTTCAAAGAAAACGGAAAAAGCTATTATTTTGACCCCGCCGGGGCCGACATCAAGACCGGCGACTACGTCATCGTGGAGACTGCCCGCGGCATCGAGTGCGGCGAGGTGGTGCAGGGCGTGAAGGAGATCGCCGACGCCGCCGTGCCCAAGGCCCTCAAGCCCATCACCCGCATGGCCGACAGCGTGGACATCCGCCGGATGCGCCAGAACCGCGAGGACGAAAAGCGCGCCTACCGCACCTGCCAGGAGTGCATCGCCCGCCACGGGCTGGAAATGAAGCTGGTGGAGGCCGAGTACACCCTCGACCGCTCCAAGATCATGTTCTACTTCACCGCCGACGGCCGCGTGGACTTCCGCGAGCTGGTCAAGGATCTGGCCGGCATCTTCCACACCCGCATCGAGCTGCGCCAGATCGGCGTGCGCGACGAGAGCAAGATGATCGGCGGCCTGGGCATCTGCGGCCAGCCCTTCTGCTGCAGCCGTTTCCTCAAGGACTTCCAGCCCGTTTCCATCAAGATGGCCAAAGAGCAGGGCCTTTCGCTGAACCCCACCAAGATCAGCGGTGCCTGCGGCCGCCTGATGTGCTGCCTTGCCTACGAGGAAAGCGCCTACGAATACCTCAACAGCATCATGCCCATGGTGGGCAGCACGGTGCGCACCCCGGACGGCCTGGGCACGGTGCTGGAAGTGAACCCCGTCTCCGGCTACCTGCGGGTGCGCTGCGGCACCGAGAGCCTCTCGCCCCGTTATTATAAGGTGGGCGTGTGCGAGTATATCTGCGGCGGCAAGCGCGCCCCCCGCCGCCCGGACCCGGACGACGATTACTCCGGCGTGCGCAACCCCGCCCCGGTGGTGGCGTCCTCCGACGATGAGAACCGCCGCTGCCCCGGCTGCGCCCGGAAACGCGCCGCTGAAAAGGAATAATGCTGCGGCGGGATCTCCGGGTGGTTAGTCTGTTAAAACTAACTATTCTTCGTGATTTTTACCGAAAATCTCCTGCAATTTTGGCTATAAGTTAGCCCATGCTTTTGTGCAACCCAACAAAAAGTAATCATTCTCCTTTTACGCCGCACGGTTAGTCTTGCCTTTTCAATCCAGCTTTGTTAAAATGCAGGCAAGGATATGATTTCCGGAGAGGCGTGCACAGCCGTGCCAATGTGCGTTTCTTCATACATCACAACGGGCACGGGGATAAAAGGAGAGTTTATTATGGCACACAAGGTTTCTGACGCATGTGTTGGCTGCGGCGCTTGCGAGGGCGCTTGCCCGGTTGGTGCAGTCGCCGTTGACGGCGGCGTTGCAGTTGTGAACGCAGACGCTTGCATTGATTGCGGCGCTTGCGAGGGCGCTTGCCCCACTGGTGCAATTACTGCTGAATAATCGCAGCTGATTGCCGAAATAACGCATCAAAAGCAGCAGACCTGTCCAAAGCGGGTCTGCTGCTTTTTGTTTTTGCACAAATTCCGGGAGTAATTCCCCTGATTTTTTTGAGAGGATTCGGTACACACTCTATGGAACATTCTACGGAAGTTTTGTATAATAGGACCATGGTATATTGTACCCCGGCCCACCGTTTTGGCTCGGATGCACTGCTGCTGGCCCGTTTCTGTGCACCGAAACGCGCCCAGAAGGCGGCGGACCTGTGCTCCGGCTGCGGCATCGTGGCGCTGGAATGGCACGACCGGGGCCACCGCGGCCCCTGCACCGCGCTGGAGCTGCAGCCCGAGGGCAGCGTATTGCTGGCCGAAGCTGTAGCCCAGCAGGGCCTTGACCACATCACACCGGTGTGCGCCGACCTGCGCAGCTGGCGGGAAGGCGAGGGCAGTTTCGACCTGTGCGCGTGCAATCCGCCTTACTTTACGGACGGGCCCCAGAGTGCGAACGCCGCCCACGCCCTTGCCCGGCACGAGAACACCTGCACGCTGGAGGATGTGTGCACCTGCGCGTTCCGGCTTTTGAAGGACGGCGGGCGCTTTGCGCTGTGCCACCGGCCGGAGCGGCTGGCCGAGGTGCTGGCCGTGCTGCGGGCCCACCGGCTGGAGCCCAAGCGTCTGGCCTTTGTGAAGAACAAGGCCGACGGCGCACCCTGGCTTTTCCTCGTGGAAGCGCAGAAAAACCGCAAGACCGGCCTGCGGGTGGAGCCGGATATTTTGATTAGTACAGGTGCAGCTCTTTATGGAAGGTGAGAGCGCCCTCTCAGTCATTTTGCTCCGCTTCATGACAGCTCTCCCAAAGGGAGAGCCAAGAGCTTAACCGAAAAGTGCCTGCCTCTCCCCTCGGGAGAGGTGGCACGGCGCAGCCGTGACGGAGAGGGCGAGGCCGTTCGGGGAATTTCAGGAGGTAAATTATGGCAGGAACTCTTTATATCGTGGCAACGCCCATCGGCAATCTGGACGACATGCCGCCCCGGGTGGCCGCCACCTTTGGCGCGGCAGACTTCATTGCCGCCGAGGACACCCGCGTCACCATGAAGCTGCTGAACTTTCTGGGCCTGAAAAAGCCCATGGTCAGCTACTATGAGCACGCTTTGCAGAAGGGTGAGGCCATTTTGCAGCGCATCGAGGCAGGGGAGAGCTGCGCGCTGTGCAGTGACGCCGGGATGCCCTGCGTCTCCGACCCGGGCGAAGTGATCGTGCGGGACGCGCTGGCCCGGGGCATCAAGGTGGTGCCGGTGCCTGCCGCGTCTGCCTGCGTGACGGCGCTGGCCGTGTCCGGGCAGGACACCTCCCGCTGGGTGTTCGAGGGCTTTCTGCCCGTGAACCGCAAGCAGAAAAAGGAGCGGCTGGCCGATCTTCTGCGGGAAAAGCGCACGGTCATCTTCTACGAAGCGCCCCACAAGCTGCGCACCACACTGGACGACCTGACGAACGCCTTCGGTGCGGACCGCAGCATCACCCTCTGCCGCGAGCTGACCAAGCTGCACGAGGACATCTGGAAGACCACCCTCGGCGAAGCGGTGGAACATTATAAGGTGAACGACCCCCGCGGCGAGTATGTGCTGGTGATGGCCGGTGCGCCGGACTCTGCCGACCCGGAACAGGAGCTGACGCTGGAGCAGGCCGCGCAGCGGGCACTGGAGCTGACCGGCCAGGGCTTCGGCCCCACGGCCGCCGCCAAGGCAGCGGCCCAGGGCACGCCCTATTCCAAGAGCGAAGTGTACAAGCAGCTGCTGGTGCTGCAGCAGGGGCAGCAGGAACAGGACTGACAGGCCATTCAGCCCTTCATGAGAGCAAATGATATCTGGTAAATAGAGGAGGACCCCTTTCGTGACAAAACTTCTGGTTCTGAGCGACAGCCACGGCGGACGCGACGCCATTGAGCGCATCCTGAAGGCTGAGAGCAAAAACATCGACGCACTGATCTTTCTGGGCGACGGCCTGCGCGATCTGGAGCTGGCGCTGACCAAACACCCCCGGCTGCGAGCCTACTCGGTGGCGGGCAACTGCGATTACGGCGCGCTGGAGCCCACCGACGGCCTGGCCGCCTTTGACGGCGTGGTCATTTTCTACACTCACGGTCATATGTACGGCGTAAAATACGATCTGGATACGCTGGCCGACGCGGCAGCCGCCCGGGGCGCGGATGTGGCGCTGTTCGGCCACACCCACGTCCCCCACGCGGAGGACCGCGGCAGCGTGTTCCTGTTCAACCCCGGCTCCTGCGGCCGGTGCTACACCGGGCCGGACACCTACGGCATCCTGACGCTGGAAAACGGCAAAGTGACTGCCCACGAACACAAAGAGGTACCGAAAAAATGAGCATCAATGAGGTGCGCTATCTGCCCGAATGCGGCAGCACCAACGCGTATGTGAAAGAGCATTTTGAGGAGTTTGGCCCCGTGGGGGCTGTGTACACCGAGAACCAGACCGCCGGGCGCGGGCGGCTGGGCCGCAGCTGGGTGAACGCCGAGGGCCGTGCGCTGTACTACACGGTGGCCATCCGGGAGCCGCTGGCCCAGCCGTCCACCCTGCCGCTGCTGGCCAGCCTTGCGGTGCGCACCCAGCTGAAGCTGCGCTACGGCGTGGACTGCCAGATCAAGTGGCCCAACGACCTTTTGCTGAACGGCAAAAAGATCGTGGGCATCCTGTGCGAGGGCGTGAGCTACGGCTACCAGCAGCAGGGCCGGGGCATTTTGTGCGGCATCGGCATCAACCTGGCCCAGCCCCAGAGCTACTTCGACGCGGCGAACCTGCCCAACGGCACTTCGCTGGAGCTGCAGGGGGCCAAGGTGGACCTTGCCGCCGACCCGGCCTGGCTGGCCGAGGGCCTGACCGACTTCGGCTTTGACCGCAACATGTATGTCTTTGCCCGGGACGGCTTTGCACCCTTCCGGGAGGAATATAAAGCCGCCTGCGTCAACCTGGGCCGCCGGGTCACCTTCGACCTGCCGGACGGCAAGCAGGGCGCAGGTGAAGCCATCGACGTGGACGAGGAGGGTCGCCTTGTGGTGCGCACCGACAGCGGCGAGGAACACGTCTTCACCGGCGAAGTTTCGGTGCACGGCATTTACGGGGCCGTGTAAACACCTGCTTCTGCCTTTGGCAGGGGCCTTGCGGAGGGATCCATTATGGATGCGGAATACTACAAGAAATACGAGCCGGTGTTCGGCAAATGGTACATCACAAAGCAGCTGGGGGCCGGCAGCTACGGCAAGGTGTTTGAGATCCAGCGCACCGACGCGCTGGACGGCACCGTTTACCGCGGCGCGCTGAAGGCCATCACCATCCCGTCTTCGCCGGAAGAACTGCAGAGCGTGCTGGACGAGGACGGGCTGGACAGGCAGGGAGCCTCCTCCTATTTCCGGGAGACCGTGGTAGCCCTGAACCGCGAGATCGCGTTGATGAACAAGGTGAAGGGCCACAGCAACATCGTGAGCTACGAGGACCACGACGTGATCGAGCACACCGACGGCATCGGCTGGGATATCCTCATCCGCATGGAACTGCTCACCCCCATCAGCCAGTACTTTAAGCAGTTCGACACCATCCCCCGGCAGGCCGTGCTGCGGCTGGGCATCGACCTGTGCCGCGCACTGGAAGTGTGCGAGAAATACAGCATCATCCACCGGGACATCAAGCCCGCCAACATCTTTATCTCGGACACCGGCGACTTCAAGCTGGGCGATTTCGGCGTGGCCCGCACGGCCAGCGCCTCCACCGGTGCTTCCACCTTTGCGGGCACCGTGAACTACATGGCCCCGGAGGTGTTCCGCCGCGAGAAGTACACCGCCAGCGTGGACACCTATTCGCTGGGCCTTGTGATGTACCAGCTGCTGAACGCGAACCGGATGCCCTTCTACCCGCCTTACCCGCAGCCGCTGACTGCGCTGGCCAAAGAGCGCGCCCACGACCGCCGTCTGGCCGGGGAGCCCCTGCCGGACCCGGTGAATGCCTCCGGCCCGCTGGCTGATATCCTGCGCAAAGCCTGCGCGCCCGCCCCGGCGGATCGCTTTGCTTCGCCCACCGAGATGCGCCTTGCGCTGGAAGCCGTGCTGCGCGGTGCCTCCGACGCCGCCCCGGTGCCGGAGGCAGGCGACGCCACCGTGCGGGCAGCCGCACCGGCAGCGGAAGTGCCCGCCGCAGATGCAGCGGCGACTGTGTCTGCCGCGCCCAAAGCGCCGGAGACCCCGGACGCCGCAGACGAGACCACTCGTCTGCCTTTCGGCCAGCAGCCCGCCGCACAGCCCACACCACCGGCAAAGGCCCCTGCCCCCAAGGCCGAGGACGAGACGGTGTTCCTGTTCGCCCAGCAGGAGCAGCAGCGCCGCGAAGCGGAAGCCGCCGCCCGCAAGGCGGAAGAAGACGCCCGCCGGGCCGAGGAGCAGCGCAAGGCTGAGGAAGCCCGCGCCGCTGCCGCCAAAGAGCAGGCCCAGCGCGCCGAACAGGAGCGCAAAGCCCGGGAAGCCGAAGAAGCGGCCCGCAAGGCAGAGCAGGAAAAGGCCGAGGCAGCCGAAACGCCCGCACCGGCAGGGGAGAAGAAAATTTCCCGCCGCAAAATGCTGGGGGTTATCGGCGGTGCCGCCGCTCTGGCTGTGCTGGGCGGGGGAGGATATACGCTGTATTCTTCGTCCCCTGTGGAGGAAGGCACCTGCGGTGACGACCTGACCTGGAAGCTTTCCAATAATGGCACCCTCACCATCGCAGGCGTCGGTATGATGACCAACCCTGATGTTCTCGCCCCCTTACATCTCCGCGTCAAAAAACTGGTTCTGAAAGACGGAGTAACTTCGATTTCTGCTTCTGCCTTTCGTACCTATACCCATTTGACGTCTGTCAAACTCCCCGACAGTGTGGCGTACATTGGAAATCAAGCCTTCAAATTCTGTGTAGAGCTTTCTTCCATCACCCTTCCTTCCAGTACGAAGTCTGTTCGAATCGAGACCTTCTGCCGGTGCTCCAAACTTGCATCGGTCACGCTTCCGTACGGCGTCACGATGATCGAATCGCGTGCTTTTGCCAACTGCACGGCTTTGGAATCCATTCAGTTTCCCGTCAGCCTGAGCCAGATCGGCGCGTGGGCTTTCTCAAACTGTGAGAAGCTTTCTTCCGTCAAGATCCCGGAAAGCGTGACCAGCATCAGCAATGGTGCTTTCTCCGGCTGCGCGCTGACAAGCGTTACCGTCAGCCGGAACTGCAAAGTGCATGAAAGTGCCTTTGACGAGGGCGTTACCATCAACTACTACGACTGAGCCAAAAAGTGAGGAAGTATCATGACTGCGGAATCTTATAACGAAAAATACGCCCCGCTCCTTGGCGAGTGGACCATCAAGCGCTGCATCGGCTCGGGCAGTTACGGCAGAGTGTTCGAGATCGAGCGGCGGGACGCGCTGGGCACCGTGAACACCAGCGCGCTGAAGATCATCAGCCTGCCCCAATCGGAAGACGACCTGCGCTCCACCATCGAGACCAACAACCTCACCGGGGACAGCGTTTCGTCCTACTACCGCTCCTGTGCGGACGCCATCACCAACGAGATCAAGCTGATGAGCGAGCTCAAGGCCCAGAGCAACATCGTGAGCTACGAGGACCACAAGATCGTCCCCCACAAAGACGGCATCGGCTGGGACATCCTCATCCGCATGGAGCTGCTCACCCCGCTGAACGTCCACCTGCAGCGCACCGTGCAGATGCCCCGGGGCGAGGTGGTGCGCATGGGCATCCACCTGTGCCGCGCGCTGGAACTGTGCCAGCGGCACAACATCATCCACCGCGACGTCAAGTCCGAGAACATTTTCATCTCGGCGGACGGCAACTACAAGCTGGGCGATTTCGGCGTGGCCCGCACCGTGCTGGCCAGCTCCGGCGCGCTGACCCAGGTGGGCTCGCCCAGCTACATGGCCCCGGAAATGTTCCAGGCAGGCAAGACCTACAACGCCAGCGTGGACACCTACGCGCTGGGTCTGGTGCTCTACCGCTGCCTGAACGAGGGCCGTCTGCCCTTCTACCCGCCTTACCCGCAGCCGCTGACCCCCGAGGACCGGAACATGGCCGAGGGCAAGCGGCTGTCCGGGCTGGAGCTGCCCCGGGCGGTGAACGCCACCGCCGCGCTGGACGCCATCCTGCGCAAAGCCTGCGCGCCGGACCCCGCCGGGCGCTTTGCTTCGCCCACCGAGATGCGCCTTGCGCTGGAAAAGCTGCTGAACGCGCCGGAATCCCGGACCATGATCCTGCCCCTGGGCAAGCCGGACGCGGCCGTGAACGCAGCTGAAACGGAAAAGACCACCGACATGTGGGGCGGCAGCGGCAAAGGCACCGGCGAAAAGGGCTTTGACTCCGGCAGGGACCTTGGCGGCTTTGGCGGCAAGACCGGCGGCACAGCCGCAGACGACAACAAGACCCAGCGCATCTTCCCCGGCCCGGGCAGCACCACCGGCAGCGTTTCCGGCAGTACCGGCGGCACGGCCGCAGACGGCAACGTGACCAAGCGCATTTTCCCCGGCCCGGGCAGCACCACCGGCGGCAGCAGCGCTTCCGGCGGGACGGGCGGCGGCAAAAAGCACTGGCAGAACGCCAGCGACCTGAGCAAGGCAGACCTGCCGCCGAAGCCCGACAGCAAACCCGACACCCACAGCCCAGCGGGCGGCACCGGCAGCCACAACGACACCCCGAAGCCCGATGCCAAACCCGACACCAAGCCTGACGCAAAACCGGAAGAAACGACGCCCTTCACCCGAAAAAAGGTGCTCAGCGCCATCAGCGCCCTGTGCAAGGGCGCGCTGATCTTCCTGGCTGTGATGGGCGGTGTGGCCGGTATGACCATTGCAGGCGGCATTGCGCTGATATGGTTCGGCATCGCGGGCATTTGCCGCTACCTGCAGCAGAGCAAGACCTCCGGTTTCCAGCCCACGACCGGCCAGAAGGTGCTGCTGGTGCTGGACGTGCTGTGCATCCCGGTGGGCTTCCTCATTTTCCTGATCTGAGCAGCGGGGCCCCCGGGTGCCGTTAAAAGAATGTACGCTCCATGCGGACAGTTTTCTGCCTGCATGGAGTTTTTTTGCAGGTTTATGGCCGAATTTTACGCAAAATGCTTGAATTCACGAACTTTTTGTTGATTCCTTGTGAACATTTCCAGTTGCCTTTAGAGTCACACTTTAGTATAATAGAGAATGTGCCAGCGTGTCCTTTCGGGATAGGATGCGCGTGTTTTGGAAATAGGAATAGGAAAACAGACAGCACAAGCGCCTTGCTTTTTTTGCAGCGGGACGTTTGTGCTGTCGCAAGGAGTGCAAGCATGAAAGATCAAGAATCCTTCAAGCCGTATATTCCTGCGGAAAAGATCACCGCAGAAATGACGGCGACCTCTGTGATCATGGGCATCATCCTGTCCGTGGTCTTCGGCGCTGCAAATGCCTACCTGGGCCTGCGCGTCGGCATGACTGTTTCTGCCTCCATCCCGGCAGCAGTCATCTCTATGGGCGTCATCCGCGTCCTGCTCAAGAAGAACTCCATTCTGGAGAGCAACATGGTGCAGACCATCGGTTCCGCAGGCGAGAGCCTGGCCGCCGGTGCCATCTTCACCATGCCTGCGCTGTTCCTGTGGGCAAAGGAAGGCCTGTGCGATAAGCCCAGCATCCTGGAGATCACCCTGATCGCCCTGTGCGGCGGCATCCTGGGCGTTCTGTTCATGGTGCCCCTGCGCAACGCCCTGATCGTCAAGGAACATGCCACCCTGCTCTACCCGGAAGGCACCGCCTGCGCAGACGTGCTGCTGGCCGGTGAGGAAGGCGGCGCAAACGCTTCCACCGTGTTCTCCGGCATGGGTCTGGCAGCCATCTTCAAGTTCATCGTCGATGGCCTGAAGATGATCCCCGCCGACATTGCCGTGGCCTTCAGCTCCTTCAAGGGTGCTCTGGGCATGGAAGTGTACCCCGCTCTGCTGGGCGTGGGCTACATCGTCGGCCCCAAGACCGCTTCCTACATGTTCACCGGTTCTCTGGTGGGCTGGATGGTCATCATCCCGCTGATCTGCCTGTTCGGCGCAAACATCTCCCTGTACCCGGCAGCAGCCGGCACCACCATTGCTGATCTGTATGCAGCAGGCGGTGCAGACGCTATCTGGTCCAACTACGTCAAGTATATCGGCGCAGGTGCCATTGCTACCGGCGGTATCATCTCGCTGATCAAGAGCCTGCCTCTGATCGCATCCACCTTCCGTGATGCCATGAAGAGCATGAAGGGCGGCAGTGCTTCCGGCACCTCCCGTACCGAGAAGGACCTGCCCATGCCCTTTATTCTGGGCGGCATCCTGCTCATCATCCTCATCATCTGGCTGGCTCCGGCCATTCCCGTCAGCCCGCTGGGTGCTCTGCTGATCGTCATCTTCGGCTTCTTCTTCTCCACCGTCTCTGCACGTATGGTCGGCATGATCGGCAGTTCCAACAACCCGGTCTCCGGCATGACCATTGCCACCCTGCTGATCGCTACCATGGTCCTGAAGGCCACCGGCAACGTTGGCATCGAGGGCATGATCGGCTCCATGGCCATCGCCTCTGTCATCTGCATCTGCGCTGCCATTGCTGCTGATACCTCTCAGGACCTGAAGACCGGCTACCTGCTGGGTGCGACCCCGGTCAAGCAGCAGATCGGCGAGCTGATCGGCGTGATCGCCGCCGGTCTGGCCATCGGCGGTGTGCTGTACCTGCTGGACAGCGCATGGGGCTACGGCGGTGCCGAGGTTCCCGCACCGCAGGCTACCCTGATGAAGATGATCGTCGAGGGCATCATGGGCGGCAACCTGCCTTGGAACCTGGTGTTCACCGGTGTGTTCCTGGCCATTGCCCTGGAGATCCTGCGCATCCCTGTGATGCCGTTCGCCATCGGCCTGTATCTGCCCATCTACCTGAACACCTCCATCATGATCGGTGGTGTTGTGCGCTGGTTCATGGACAGCCGCAAGAATGTTGACGCGAAGCTCAAGGAAGAGCAGACCACCCGCGGCACCCTGTTCTGTGCCGGTATGATCGCAGGCGAGGGCCTTGTGGGCATCCTGCTGGCTGTGTTTGCCGTGTTCGGCATCAGCACTGCCCTGAGCATTGATCTGGGCAACATTGGCGGCGTGGTCCTGATGATCGTGATGATCGCATGCCTGCTGGCCTTCTCCATGAAGAAAAAGAAGAACTGATGAGTAAGAAAAAGCAGTCCATCAACTATCTGGACCTGATCCCGCAGCGTGCGGAGACCCTGCGCTGGCACACCGACGAGCAGACCGGCCTTATCACCCTGGAGGTGGAGAACACCGGCCTGTTCAATACGATCGCGCAAAAAGTGTTCCATAAACCGCGCACCACACAGGTGCATCTGGACGAGACCGGCAGCTATCTCTGGCCGCTGATCGACGGCCAGAAGACCGTTGCAGACCTTGCTGACTGCATGAAGCAGCAGTTCGGCGAAAAGGCCGAGCCGCTGTATCCCCGCATCATCAAGTACTTCCAGATCGTGGAATCCTACCACTTTATCCGGTTCCTCAACAAGTAAAAAAGTAAGCGGCACATCGGGCCTTTTCCGCAAGGCTTGATGTGCCGCTTTTTTTGTTATAGAATAAGGTCAATGTCTGCGCTTTCTGCGCCGCAGGCTCAGCGCGCCGCCGCCCGCCGCAAGGGTGAGCACGGTGAGCGCGCCCAGGATGAACACCAGCGCACACAGCAGCAGCAGGGTGGCTTTGGAGTCGGTGCGGAAGTCGGAGATATATTCCGCATGGGTCACAAGGTCCACGGTGCCCACCTCGTAGCCATCCAGGTAGACGGTGGCGGTGCCCACCTTCTGGCCGTTTTTCACGGTGGCCGGGATGCTCTCGGGCAGGTCGAAGGCGTAGCTCACCACATCGTCCGCGTGGCCGTAGCCGCTGACAGGGGCCGCCGCATACAGCGCGGCGGTGGGCTGGGCGCGGCACTTGGTCAGGTCAACGGTGGTCAGCTCGGTCTGGGTGTCCACCAGCGGGCGGTCCGAAAAGCTCTCAAAGGCCCAGTCCAGCAGCTGGTCACACTCGGTGTAGAGGCTGGCGTTGTCCGCGTGGAGGATCACAAGGCCGTAGGTGTGGCCGCCCTGTTCGGCAAAGGCCACGGCGCAGCGGCCCGCCAGGGTGGTGAAGCCGCCCTTGACGCACTTGATGTAGCTGCGGTAGAACTCGCTGCCGGTGTCGGTGAGGGGGTTCGTGGAGTTGATGGTGCGCTCATTCTGGTGCAGGTTGGTGGCGGGCATGGTGTAGGCCGCCGTGCCGGACACCTGCACGAAGGTGGGGTTTTTGTAGCATTCCGCCGCGATCCTGGCCATGTCCTCGGCGGTGGAAACGTTGCCGTAGTCGAACAGGCCGTGGGCGCAGGTGAAGTTGGTGCCGGTGCAGCCCAGCTCCGCCGCGCGGGCGTTCATCTGCCGGACGAAGTCCAGCACGCTGCCGCCCACATCGTAGGCGATGACGCTGGCGGCGTCGTTGGCGCTGGACACCAGCAGGGCATACAGCAGGTCGATGCGGCGCACCGTCTCACCGATGCGCAGGCCCGCGGTCATGCCGTTGGCGTTCTGGATGTCCTTGAACTCCTGGGTCATGGCGGTGGGCACGGTTACTTCGCCGTTCAGGTCCTTGCCGCTCTCCAGCAGCAGCAGGGCGGTCATCATCTTGGTCAGGCTGGCCACATACTGCTGCTGATCGGCGTTCTGGGCCAGGATGGTCTTGCCGGTGTCGGCGTTGAACAGATACACCGCCTCGGTCTCGCTGGCCGTCTGGATGGGCATGGGGTAGGCGGCCAGCCCCGGCAGCGCCGCCGCGGCGGCAAGCGCCAGGGTGAGCACCAGTGCTGCGGCACGGCGGAAGAACCTGTTTTGAAACATGAGCGTACCCCCTTGATCGACGTCCCGGCCCAAAGCGCCGGAAATGATTTTGTTCTACCTTAAAGAATACCATAAACGAGCCAAAAGCGAAAGAGAGAAAGGCGGTTTTTAACAATGTTCCTGTCTTTTTGTGGAAAATTCCCCCGCGATGAGGGCGCAGTCTTCGTGGCCCCCAACGCCACCGTGCAGGGCGATGTGGTGCTGAGACCCGGCTCCACCGTCTGGTACGGGGCCGTGCTGCGGGGCGACGACGGCACTTTGACCATCGGCGAGAACACCAACGTGCAGGACAACGCCGTGCTGCACTGCGACGTGGGCGGGGCCGTGACGCTGGGCAAAAACGTCACGGTGGGCCACAGCGCGCTGGTGCACGGGTGCACCGTGGGCGACGGCAGCCTCATCGGGATGCACGCCACCCTGCTGAACCACTGCGTGGTGGGCAAAAACTGCATCATCGGGGCCGGGGCGCTTGTGCCGGAGGGCATGGTCATCCCGGACGGGTCGGTGGCTGTGGGCGTGCCCGCAAAGATCATCAAGCAGGTGACGCCCGCCCAGGCCGAGGCGAGCGTGCGCAACGCCGCCCACTATGTGGAGCACGGCAGGCTGCACGCCGCCGAAGCAAAAAAAGATTTGACCTTTTGCCGCTGATATGTTATTCTGGAGAAAAGAATATCCGCTGCGCGGAAAAACGGCGTGCTGAAACGGCGTCCTGACGTTCTGCACGGTCTCTGTTTGAAAAATCAATTGATTTTTCGATTTTTTCACAAAAAAGCAATGACTTTTTACTGAAAATAGGGTATACTATCTTTTGTAGGGATGCGGGGCCGCAACCGCGCCTTACACATGATTCCTCCTCACACCAAAGCAATACCCCAAACAGAGACCCCTCCAGTGTACCGCAAGCGCTGGAGGGTGTTTCTGTTTCTATCCGACTGTTCCACCCAGAAGAAATCTTGAAAAGGAGAATCAATGATGTCTAAAATGATCAGCCGCCGCGTTTTTCTGAAAGCCACCGGCCTTGCCGTTCTGTCTGCTGCCGCCGCCGGCGCTCTGGCCGGATGCGGGGGTGGGGGAGCCAACCCGACGCCGGGCAGCCCGCTTGCCCCGGAGATTAACAGCGATGAATATGCCGAATTTGGAAATTGCAAGGTGGATTTTGGCCCAATGAGCGGCTCCTGGACTTCCGACGCCAAATATGAATCCGACCATGTCAGCCACACTTATATTTACACCGGCCTGCAGATTAACAACATCTCTGGTACCAGCGACTTTTCGCTGCAGCTCAGCGATTTTTCCTGCTCCATTCCTGCTGTTCCCGGAGCAAAGGTCTGCAGTTTGGACAATTTCACGCTGAACAGTGACAAAACAGGTTTTGCTTTCCGTGAAAGCTTGACAATTGCCACTCCTAAGACTAGCACTTCGATTCTCTACATCGACATTGGAAACACTCCTGTCACCAATCTGTATGGCCAAAAATTCACGGTCACGATCACAAAGGATGAAAAATCCTACACGTTCCATTACAACGACCTGCTCAACGATCCCACATTTAACGTATAAAAACATCCCCGGCAGAAAGGGCCTTGCGCCTTTCTCTGCCGGGGATATTTTTTGTTATGCAAGTTTTGCAGCGAACACGCTGAGCACGATCTTCGGGTTCACCTGCGCGCCCAGACGCTGGATGGCGGCTTCGGCCAGCCGCAGGGCCCGCTGGGCGTCCTCGCCCTGCACCGGGGCGTGGGGGCTGCCGCGCAGGCCTGCCGCCGCCACGGCGCGGAAATCCGCCAGCAGGGCCGCCGCACCGGCCTTATCCTTTTCAAAGGCGGCCAGCAGCACGGCGGCGGCATAGCTGTCGTGGGCGGCGGCCGCCTTGGCCAGCTGCAGGGCCTTTTCCACCTGCGCGGTGCGGGCTTCGTCCCGGGCGGCAGCCAGCACCGTGCCGATGTGGCCGTCGAACAGTTCACTGTACAGGGCCGCCGTCTTTTTGTCCACCCCCTGCGCGACGCAGTAGCGGGCGCACTGCTCCGGCGAGACGGGCGCCACCGCAAAGCTGACGCAGCGGCTGCGGATGGTGGGCAGAACGCTTGCCAGCGAATCCGCCGTGAGCAGGAACAGCACCCCCTCGGGCGGCTCCTCCATGACCTTCAGCAGGGCATTGGCGGACTCCTCGTTCATGCGCTCCACATGGTAGAGCAGGACGGCGCGGCCCTCGGCGGACAGGCTGGTGTTGAAAATCTCACTGCGCATGGCCGTGACCTGACCCACAAGGTACCGCCCGCCGCTGCCCATGCCGGACACCGAGATGGCCTCGCGCACGATGCCCGTCTCCACCTGGCCGCTGTCGCGCTTGCCGGCCTTTGCCACAGCGCGGCAGCATTCGCCCCGCAGAAGCGCCTCAGCGGGCGCGCCGCCTGCGGGGTAAAGATAATCGGCGGCGATGCAGCGGGCCGCAAAACCGGCTCCCAGCCCGTCTTCGCCCACCAGAAGCACACTGTGGGTCAGCCGCCGGGACGCCAGCATCTGCCGCACGCTCGTTTTCAGTTCTGCATTGCCTTCCATGCGGTCCAGCATCATAAGCGGGTGCTCCTTTTTTGATTTAGAATTGTCTCCGCTTCGCTCTGACAATATTAGCGGAAAAATTATTTTATTTTGAGAATTTGAAAAATCTGCGGATTTTTCAAATTCTCTTTTTCACGGGTGGGGCCGTAACGGCAAACGGCATCTGCTGCCGCTGGCTCCCTGCGGGAGCATCCGCGTCAGCGGGGAGAACAGGCAGCCCGGCGGGAAGCCAACCCTCTCAGGCGCTTCGCGCCAGCTCTCCCGAAGGGAGAGGTGTCACCGAAGGTGACGGAGAGGGCGCTCCCGCTCCCCTGCGGGGAGCTGCCGCCGCAGCGGCTGAGGGGCCTTCAAATCGGAGAAGCGCGAAAAATGCGTTTAGCGAAGCGGCTAGCATTTTTCCGCTTCGACTTCTGCTTTGGGATTATCAAGGGCGAGCAGCCCTTGATTCGTGGGTCCAGCGCGTCGAAATCGCTGGCACTTTTCTGGTTCTCTTTTGGTGCCAAAAGAGAACAAACTCCGCCCGGCTGCAGCGCATCGAAATCGCCGTGCCCTTGCCGCGCTAAACACGCGG
>ENA-UONX01001035-UONX01001035.1-human-gut-metagenome-genome-assembly--contig:-P74old-NODE-1035-length-30469-cov-49.120372_pt1 | contig 30469 bp, 32 predicted proteins | sample MGYA00242466_ERZ724013 | MGnify/ENA metagenome assembly ERZ724013 | reverse complement strand
TCTAAGAGAAATCTTGGAGCGTTTTCTTTTTGCTTTTTTCGTCCAAAGCTCTTGCCGATGAAAAAATTTCCCAGTTCCTGCATGAAAATGCCGTCCTCAATCGTATATAGGATAAAGGTGTCTGCAATGCGGCAGGAATGCCAAGGAGGACAGCATGAAGCTTTTATTCAAACAGCGTGCATTTACCTGGTTTGACAGCTATGACATTTACGACGAAAACGAAAATACGGTCTATGTCGTGAAAGGGCAGCTCTCGTGGGGACACTGCCTGAAAATATTCGACGCCAGCGAGGAGCATGAGCTGGGTACCGTGAGGGAGCAGATTTTTTCCTGGTGGCCCCAATTCGAACTTTACGAGGGGAGCGACTGCATCGGCACCCTGAAAAAAGAACCGTGGGGCTGGTTCAAACCACGGTATAATATCGACTTCAACGGCTGGCACATCGAAGGCGACTGGACGGAATGGGACTACACCATCACCGGGCCGGATGGGGAAAAGGTGGCGGCGATCTCAAAGGAGCTGCTCCACTGGACGGATACTTATGTGCTGGACATTGCAGATCCGGAGGATGCGCTGTATGTGCTGATGTTCGTGCTGGCCATCGACGCGGAAAAGTGTTCTCGGAACTAAAAAGCGGCCCTGCCGTGGAATTCTCCACATGGCAGGGCCGCTTTGGTTGAATGCCGATTAAACTTTATTCGCAAATACGATGCCGATGGTGCCGGGGCCGGAGTAGCCGCCGATGGTCGTGCCGATGTCGGTCTCAATAATGTTCTCAAACTTGCCGTATTTGCGCAGACCGGCTTTGATGGCCTCCATGCAGCCGGGTTTGGGCTGGCAGGACGAGATAAAGACCATGCTGTTGTCGATGTCGTCCCGGCCATCCAGCAGGTCGGTGATGTACTTGCCCACGCAGATGGGCAGACTGCCGCGGTACTTCCTGACGACCTTCAGCTCACCGTCGATGATGGCGAGGCTGGGTTTGATGCCCAGAATGTTGGCGCCGAACGCCAGCACGCCGGAGCAGCGCCCGCTCTTGGCCATGTAGTTGAGCTGGTTGAGCACAAAGCTCAGCTCGACCCGGTTGGCGAGGCTCTGGAGGCGCATACAGATGTTCCGGGCCGTCAGGCCATCCGCAGCCCACTTGGCGGCACGAAGGACAAGATAGCCCTGACCGGTGCAGATGTTCTCGCTGTCGATGACGGACACGTTGGCGTATTCCTGTGCGGCAAGGCAGGCGTTCTGGTAGCAGGAGGAAAGCTTGGCGCTGACCGAGATGTGGATGACGGCGTCATACTCCTTGGCAAAGGGCTCGAAGAAATCGATGTACTCCACGGGGTTTGCGGCAGCGGATTTCGGGGTCTGGCCGCCTGCATCCACATGGGCAAAGACGTCAGCCGGATGAATGGTGACGCCGTCCAGATAAGTATCGTCGCCCATCAGGATGTGCATGGGCATCAGAGAAATGTTCCATTGCCGCAGCAGCTCTTCGGACAAATCACAGGTGCTGTCGGCGGTGATCTTGATGTTCAAAAGGTGTCTCCTCTTTTCGTGCCGGGAGCAGCCGACGTCGGTGCAGGCGCTGCCGCAGCAAAATTTCCTTTATAACTATAACACAAAAATCTCAAGATCGTTATCTATTTATCCGGAGTAAAATGTAAATCTTTTATGAAGCGTCAAAAAGTATCTCGTAAAGCCTCGGATTCTGTACACAAAGCACAAAAGTGCCGGTCAATTTATAGTTCTTTCCGAAAATTCGCTCCGAAGTGTTTATTTTGTGCTCCAAAAATTATATAATACTATGTGTCACTAGAATGGATACGGTCTGCCCAGCGGCCGTTTATATTATTGGAGGTTGCTTTCTATGTTCATGTACACCGACTACACCCAGCATTTGCTGGATAATGTGAAGAAGATACACTTCATCGGCTGCGGCGGCAGCGGTATGTATCCTCTCATCCAGATCCTCTCCGCAAAGGGCTACGACATTTCGGGCAGCGATGTGCTGGACGGCAGCATCATCCGCTCCGAGCGGGAGATGGGTGTCAAGGTCACGCTGGGCCACAGCGCCGATAATGTCGTCGGTGCAGACCTGGTGGTCTACTCTGCCGCCATCGCAAAGGACAATGTGGAGCTGAATGCGGCAGCCTCCTACGGCATCACGACGGTGGAGCGCAGCGTCCTGCTGGGCTATGTGAGCCGTCTGTACAAGCAGAGCATCTGCGTCTCCGGTACCCATGGCAAGACCACGACCACCTCCATGATCACCACTGCTCTGGAGCTGGCAGGCCGCGATCCCTCTGCGGTCATCGGCGGCAAGCTGCCCCTCATCCACGGCTACGGCAAGGCCGGCAAGGGCGATGACATCGTCATCGAAGCCTGCGAGTTTTCTGAGACCTTCCTGAAGCTGACTCCCTACCTCTCCGTCGTGCTGAACATCGACAACGACCATCTGGACTACTACGGCAGCATGGGTGAGCTGAAGTTCGCCTTCAAGCGCTTTGCCCTGATGACCCAGTTCATGATCTTTGCCAACGCCGACGACAAGAACACCATGGACGTCATGTACACGCTGGACCGCCGCGTACGCACCTTCGGCATCAAGAACGACGGCGACTACCAGGCCCTGAACGTGAACGAATACAAGCCCGGCTTCTTCGAGTTCGACCTGAAGGAGTGGAGCAAGATCACCGGCCACATCCGTCTGGCCGTGCCCGGCTACCACAACATCTACAATGCTCTGGCCATGTGCGCGGTGTGCCGCTTTGTGGGCCTGACCGTGGAGCAGTGCGCCGAGGCTGCTCTGAACTTCAAGGGCGCAGGCCGCCGCTTTGAGGTGTACGGCGAGTGCAACGGTGCGCTGGTCATCGACGACTACGCCCACCACCCCACCGAACTGCGCGCCACCCTGAACACCGCCAAAGAAATGGGCTACAAGCGCCTGATCGCCGTCCACCAGCCGTTTACATACAGCCGCACCAAGATGCTGTTCAACGACTTCGTGGATGTGCTCAAGATCCCCGATGTGGCAGTCATCACCCCCATCATGGGCAGCCGTGAGCCCAACGACCCCACCATCACCAGCGCAAAGCTGGCCGCTCAGATCCCCGGCTCGGTGCTGGTGGACAGTCTGGAGGCTGCTGCCGACTGGGTGAAGCAGAACGCCCGGGAAGGCGATCTGGTCATCACGCTGGGCTGTGGCGACATTTACAAGGCCAGCAAGATGATGGTCGCTGACAATAACAAGTAAATCCCAAAAGAGATAACAATGCCCCTGCATCGGCTGAAATGGCTGACGCGGGGGCGTTTTATTTGCAGGCAAAAAAAGACCTCCGCAGTCCGTGGACGGCGGAGGTCTTGGGTAACTCAGGAGAGATTACAGATTGAAGTAGCGCTTTGCGTTGTCGAAGCAGATGCCCTTGACGATCTTCTCCAGAGCCTTCTCGTCGTTGGGATACTCGCCGTCCTCGACCCACTGACCGATGAGGTTGCAGAGGATGCGGCGGAAGTAATCGTGGCGGGTGTAGCTCAGGAAGCTGCGGCTGTCGGTCAGCATACCGACGAAGTTGCCCAGCAGGCCGAGGCTGGCCAGACGGGACATCTGCTCTTCCATGCCGATCTTGTGGTCGTTGAACCACCATGCGGAGCCGTGCTGGATCTTGCCCGGGACCTCGCTGTTCTGGAAGCAGCCGAGGATGGTGCCGATCTGAGCATCATCGCCGGGGTTCAGGCTGTAGATGATGGTCTTGGGGCACTCGTCGGTGTCGTTCAGGGCGCTCAGAAGAGCTGCGATCTCGCCGCCGCAGGTAGCGGTGTTGATCATGTCGTAGCCGGTGTCGGGTCCCAGCAGGGTGTTCATCTTGCGGTTGACGCCGCGCAGGCAGTTGTAGTGGATCTGCATGGCGATGCCGAGGCGGTGATACTGCTTGCCCAGGTGGATGAGGATGTAGGTCTGATACTTCTCAGCCTCTTCCAGAGTGCAGGTCTCGCCGGCCATGACCTTCTGGTAGATGGCGTTGACCTCTTCCTTGGTGGCCTCACGGTAGGGGATGTAGTCCAGACCGTGGTCAGAAGCGCGGCAGCCCATCTCGGCAAAGAACTCGATGCGGTCGGTCAGAGCGCTGGTGACGCAGTTGATGCAGGCCAGCTTCTCCTTGCCGACAGCAGCGGCCAGCTTGCCCATGTACTCAGCGAAGCCGGGCTTGTTGATGTTGAGGGCCTTGTCGGGGCGGAAGGAAGGAGCCACGGTGAACTTGATGGTGGGGTCTTCCTTGATCTTCTTGTGCCACTCCAGGCTGTCGATGGGGTCATCGGTGGTGCCGATGAATGCCACGTTGCTCTGCTCGATCAGGCCGCGGACGGTCAGCTTGGGGTCGTGCTGCAGCTTGTCGTTGCACAGGTTCCACACTTCCTCAGCGGTGTCGCCGTTCAGCACGCCGTCGTAGCCAAAGAACACATGCAGCTCGAGGTTGGTCCAGTGGTACATCGGATTGCCGATGGCCATGGGCAGAGCCTCTGCAAACTTCTGGAAGCGCTCGCGGTCGGGCTTATCACCGGTGATGTACTCCTCGGGCACACCGTTGGAACGCATCACGCGCCACTTGTAGTGGTCGCCGAAGTAGCTGCCATCCGGGTTGCGGCCGCCCAGCCACACCTGAGCGATGTTCTCAAAGCGGCGGTTCTCGTAGATCTCACGGGGAGGAATGTGGCAGTGATAGTCGCAGATAGGCATATCCGCAGCGTAGTCGTGGTACAGATGCTGCGCAGTGGGAGACTGGAGCATGAAGTCCTTATCCATAAATGCTTTCATGGGTCGATAACTCCTTTTCTCTGATGGTTTTGTTAAAAATCCGTCAAACCTTGTGTACAACGGGACACCCGCCTGCACGGGCAGGTTTGTCTTACCTTTAGTATAGCGGAAAACGCCCATGTATACAACTGAAAAAGTGACAAATTTTCTAGCACACAATTGTGCTTTTCGCTGGAAATGCCCCAAATCGCCACCTTAGGGCTAAAAATATTGCACAAAGCTCTTGACTTATTTGTATACAACAGCATAAAATAGGGATAAGGAACAGAGGGCAGGCAAAGCGGCCTTCTGGTGAGCAAAGCAAGTTTATAAAGGAGATCAACAAGATGGAAACTTTGAACTACAAGGTTCTGGAAGGCACCGGCTATAACGGCTACATCCTGAAGGATGCACCCGTCAAGGTCATGCAGTTCGGCGAGGGCAACTTCCTGCGTGCCTTCGTGGACTACTTCTACGATATTGCAAACGAGAAGGCCGGCTACAACGGCAAGGTCAAGCTGGTGCAGCCCATTGGCAACTTCCCCCAGATGGCAGACTGGATCAACGAGCAGGAGGGCCTGTACACCCTGTACCTGCGCGGCAGCGAGAAGGGCCAGAAGGTCGATGCAAAGCGCGTGATCTCCTGCGTGTCCGACTGTGTGTGCCCTTACATCGACGGCAAGTGGGACGAAGTGCTGGAACTGGCACGTTCTGCCGATCTCGAGACCATCGTTTCCAACACCACTGAGGCCGGCATCGCCTACACTCAGGGCGACAGCGAGTTCGATCAGGTTCCTCCCAACAGCTTCCCCGCAAAGCTGACCCGCGTGCTGTTTGAGCGCTACAAGGCATTCAACGGCGCTGCTGACAAGGGTCTGGTCATCCTGTCCTGCGAGCTGATCGACAACAACGGCAAAGAGCTGAAGAAGTGCTGCAACAACTACGCAAAGGACTGGAATCTGGAGCCTGCCTTCATCGACTGGATGAACAACGCCAACACCTTCTGCTCCACTCTGGTGGACCGCATCGTTCCGGGCCGCATCCGCGATCCCAAGGAACTGGCTGCCATGGAAGAGGCCAACGGCTACCACGATGCCGCTCTGGACGTGGGCGAAGTGTTCGGCGTGTGGGTCATCGAAGGCCCCGCTGAGCTGGAGGACAAGCTGCCGTTCAAGAAGGCTGGCGTCAACGTCATGGTCGTGCCCGATGTTACCCCCTACAAGAAGCGCAAGGTCCGCATCCTGAACGGTGCACACACCGGCTTCGTTCTGGGCGCATATCTGGCCGGCTTCGACATTGTGCGTGACTGCATGCACAACGACACCATCCGCGGCTTCATGAACAAGATGCTGCACGAGGAGATCATCCCCACCCTGCCGCTGGACAAGAAGGATCTGGAAGAGTTTGCTTCCGCTGTTGAGGACCGCTTCAACAACCCCTTCGTCAACCACGAGCTGATGAGCATCTCCCTGAACTCCACCTCCAAGTGGAAGGCCCGCAACATGCCTTCCTTCCTGACCTATATCGAGGAGCAGAAGAAGCTGCCCAAGTGCCTGACCATGTCTCTGGCTGCTTATATCGCTTTCTACTCCAACGACATTCAGGAGCGCACTGCTGACGGCCTCATCTGCAAGCGCCCGGCAGGCAACACCTACAAGATCCAGGATGACGCATGGGCTCTGGACTTCTACTATGCACACAAGGACGACACCGCTGCTCAGCTGGTGAACGCCGTTCTGACCAACACCCAGATGTGGGATCAGGACCTGACCAAGATCGAGGGCCTCGAGGCCGCTGTTCTGGCAGACCTGGAGCTCATCCGCACCGAGGGCGCCGAGGCTGCTTACAAGAGCTGCCTGTAAGCTGAAAATTTGCACAAAAGGGCTGCTGCTTTGGGCAGCAGCCCTTTTGGCTTAGAAGATGGTTTCGTAAGCAGGGTGCGCCGAACGACGAGAATTTTTGCCCGCAGACAAGGCGGTTTTCCGCAGCAATCCTCGGCGGATTGCAAGGGAAAGCAACGCAGTATGCGAGCAAAAAAGGCCGTTCGGGCGGTGTGCAATGCTTATGAAAACAGCTTCTCATGAGAGAGTAGGAGAAAAACTATGCCGCAGGCTATCCATATCAGCCCCATCGACAACGTCGTTGTCGCTCTGCATCCCATTGCCAAGGGTACCCTCGTCGAGGTGGACGGCCTTGCCGTTACCGCTTTGGAGGACATCCCTCAGGGCCATAAGATGGCCGTCAAGCCCATCAAGAACGGCGAGAACGTCATCAAGTACGGCTTCCCCATCGGCCACGCCACCGCCGACGCTGAGCCGGGTACCTGGATGCACACCCACAATGTCCACACCAACCTCTCCGGTGAGGTGGAATACAGCTATAACCCCTCCCCCGATCTGGCCCCGCTGCCCAAGGTGGAACCCGAGACCTTCATGGGCTTCCGCCGCAAGGATGGCCGCGCCGCCATCCGCAACGAGATCTGGATCATCCCCACCGTCGGCTGTGTCAACGACATCGCCAAGAAGATGGTGGCCGACAATCAGGACCTCGTCGCCGGTACCATTGAGGGCCTCTACACCTTCACCCACCCCTTCGGCTGCAGCCAGACCGGTCATGACCATGCGCAGACCCGCAAGCTGCTGGCCGCTCTGGTCCGCCACCCCAATGCCGCTGCCGTTCTGGTGCTGCATCTGGGCTGCGAGAACCTGCAGCACGATCAGTTCGTGGAAGAGCTGGGCGAGTACGACCACGACCGTGTGAAGTTCCTCACCTGTCAGGAGGTGGACGACGAGTTCACCGCTGCCCGCGATATCCTCAAGGAGCTGGCTGCCTATGCCGGGCAGTTCAAGCGTGAGCCTATCCCCGTGTCCGATCTGGTGGTGGGCATGAAGTGCGGCGGCTCGGACGGCCTGTCCGGCATCACCGCCAACCCCACCATCGGCCGCTTCTCCGACATGATGGGCCAGCGCGGCGGTTCCACCGTGCTGACCGAGGTGCCCGAGATGTTCGGTGCCGAGGGCTTCCTGATGGATCGCTGCATCAACCACGATGTCTTTGTCAAGGCTGAGCACATGATCAACGGCTTCAAGGATTACTTCATCAGCCACAACGAGGTGGTCTACGATAACCCCTCTCCGGGCAACAAACAGGGCGGTATCACCACGCTGGAAGACAAGAGCTGCGGCTGCGTCCAGAAGGGCGGCACCGCCCCCATCATGGACGTCATCGGCTACGGCGATCCCGTCGTCACCAAGGGCCTGAATATGCTCTACGGCCCCGGCAATGACCTCGTGTCCGCCACTGCCATGACCGCCGCAGGCGCACACCTCATCCTCTTTTCCACCGGCCGCGGCACGCCGTTCTCCGCTCCGGCTCCCACCCTGAAGATCTCTACCAACACCCCGCTGGCAGAGAAGAAGTCGGGCTGGATCGACTTCAACACCGGCGTTATCGCTGACGGCGAAAAGACCATCGACGAGGCCGCAAAGGACCTGCTGGATCTGGTCATCCGCGTTGCCAGCGGCGAGCAGACCAAGGCCGAGAAGCACGGCTTCCGCGAGATCTCCATCTTCAAGGACGGCGTCGTGCTCTAACTGCGATTCGCGTATTTTGAATACGTTGGCAACAGCCGCGAATCGCGTGTCACAAAACAGCCGCCTTTGAAAGGGTCTGGAGTGTATCTTTGTGACCAAAATAAAGGCTGCTGTACGCGCTTTTTGCGATACGGCGGCCTTTTTGTGCATGAAAACGGAAAGGAAGTGTTTTATATGATGGGTGCAAATGGCGCAGTATTGTTTTCTCTGCTGATCTATGCAGCGCTGCTCTACGGTGCGGTGCGGCTGATCAAATACTTCATCCGCTACGGCATTGATTACTATTTTGAAAAACTGGTGGAATACCAGAAAAACCAGAAACATACGGAGGACTGAAATTTATGAATCAGATCACCACCCAGTACGTCACCGAGAACGGTGCATGCTATGAGCAGTACGTCATCACCGACCCTGCCGCAAAGACCAGCCTGACCATCACCCCCGAGCGCGGCGGCATGATCACCGGCTTCACCCTCGACGGCGACGAGTACATCTGGACCCGCCGCCCCAACTTCTCCGAGTGCAACCGCCCCCGCTTCGGTGTGCCGGTGCTCTTCCCCAGCTGCGGCAACCCCGACGGCGGCGTCCACAACTTTGACGGCAAGGCTTACCCCATGGAGACCCACGGCTTCGCGGACCTGTGCGCATGGGACGTGGAGAGCGTCGGCCCCGACGGCGTGACGCTGGCTCTGGAATCCACCCCGCTGACCAAGTTCCTCTACCCGTTCGACTTCACCCTGCTGGTGAACTACAACCTCGAGGGCAACAAGGCCGCCATCAGCCTGACCGTCATCAACGAGGGCGACAAGCCGATGCCCTTCAGCTTCGGCTACCACCCCTACTTCATGGCTTCCGCTCTGGAGAACGTGGACTTCGACATCAAGTGCGCCACCTGCTCCGAGAACGCCAAGGGTGAGCAGCCCGCCGCTCCCGAGAAGATCACCCTCACCCGCAAGGAGGGCGCAGACAACACCATCCGCCTGCTGACCGGTGTTCAGTTCCCCATGACCTTCACCGACAAGGGCAACGGCCACAAGGTCACTGTGGACGCTGACGAGACCTTCGACAAGGGCGTGCTCTGGCAGCAGGATGCCGAGAACTTCGTCTGCATGGAGCCCTGGAACGGCTGGGCCAACAGCGTCAACGAAGAGGGTAAGCACGAGGTGCTGGACGTCGATGAGGCCATGACCAGCGAGTGGAGCATCACCATCGAGAAGGTCTGAGCTTCTGAACCATAACGCATAACAAAACGCCGCACAGCGATTTTTGAGACGCTGTGCGGCGTTTTTGTGTTGTGCCAGATTCAGATGTGGTAATCCACCGGGCGGACCGTCCCTTCCGTGAAATACTCCGGGTGGCGCTGGCGGGCCTGCTCCACCGAGAGCTTGTAGCGGTTGAGGTGGTCGCTGAGGGCGCGGCTGAGGTCTTCTTCGGAGCCGCGCAGGACGGCTTCGAGGATGCGGGTGTGAGCTGCGCAGACGGATTTGTTCTCCTCGGTCTGCAGGCTGAACTTGCGCAGCCGCTCGATGTGCTGGAAGGTGGAGAGCATATGGTCGAAGTGCTCCTCCATGCCGCAGAGCTCGAAGGCCCGGCGGTGGAAGGCATTGTCGAGGTCGAGCATCCGGGTCTCCCGGTTTTCGGCGTCGGGGTCGCGCTCCAGCTGGCGGTAGCTCTCGAGGTTGAGCCGGTAGGCGGCTTCCTGCTCGGCAGTCAGACGGCCCCGGATGCGGTTCAGGATCTCTTTTTCCAGCGTGAAGCGGGCGAACTGCTCCATCTCCATCAGCTTGAGGTCGATGGGGGCCACGTGGGTGCCGCTCTGGGGCTTGATGACCACCATGTGGGCAATGTTCAGCATGATGAGGGCTTCCCGCATGGGGGTGCGGCTGATGCCCAGCTCCTGGGCCAGCTCCCGGTCGTTCAGCTCGTCGCCGGGCTTGAGGTCCATGGTGATGATGCGGCTGCGGATGGTCTCATAGGCGACCTCCCGTGCGCTTCGTGATGCCATTGCAGTCACGCTCCTTCTGAAACGGGCAATGCCCGGAAATGTGATATATCAGCTACCACCATTGTAACCGCGGGCATCAGCGCCGTCAAGAGCAGCGGCAACAAAAAACTGTATATTTTACCAAAAAGTTCAACGCTTCCGGGGACGGAGATAGAGCACCGGCACCCAGATGAATGCCACGGCCAGCCCGCAGAAGACGTCGATGATGGAGTGCTGCTTGGTAAAGACGGTGGACGCGCAGATGAGCGCCGCCCAGCCGAAGGCCAGCACTTTGAGCCACGGGCGGTCTTTCGCCAGCGTGCTGCCCGAGAAGGCGATGGCCATACAGGCCGAGCTCTGGCAGTGGATGGAGGGGCAGACGTTCACCGAAGCGTCGGCTTTCCAGATGAGCTGCATCAGAGTCATGGCGATGTTGCTGCGGCCCACTTCTTCCACCGTGGGGCGGATGTCGAGGCCGTTGGGCAGCACCATATAGAGGATGAGGCAGAAGGTCATGCCTGAGAACATCATGAGGCACAGCTTATCATAGCTGGCGGTGTCGAACCACCAGAGCAGTGCCGTGACGCCCGCCAGCAGGAAGAACCAGCTGCCGTAAGGAAAGATGAACCACTCGTTGAAGGGGATGAAGTCGTCCAGCGGGCTGTGGATGATATAGTTCGGGTCGGTGACGGTGAGGTCCAGCCAGAAGAACCAGATGAGGTAGACCACCCAGTACAGCTGATACCACAGGTGGGGCCGTGCGCGAAAAAGAGAAGTTTTCATGGAGAGCTCCTTATTTTTATCATACGATGATACATTTTACCACACTTGTCCGACTTGCGCAAATCCATTTGCTGTTATAGAATAAAGACAGCCTGTCCCGGCGGAGTGCCGGGGCAGAAAACGTGTACTTACAAGCGCAAAGGAGCTTTCATGTCTACTTCATCTCACTCCATCCTTCTTGCGGCCCTCGATCTGGACGGCACCCTGCTCAACAGCAACGGCGAAGTCTCGCCCTACACGCAGAAGGTGCTGTCCGAGGCGTCTGACCGGGGCGTCGTGGTCATCCCGGCTACAGGCCGCCCGCTGGCCAGCCTGCCGCCGGTAGTGGCGAAACAGCCCTGGGTGCATTATGCTCTCACCTCCAACGGTGCGGCGGTCTGGGATCTCGGCGGCGACCCGCTGGGCTGTGTCTACAGCCGGTATGCCAACGCCGCAGAGCATGAGACGAGCCAGCCGGAGTGCATCGTCCGGCGGTGCTTCCCGGTGGAAAAGGCCCGGGAGGTCTACGAGGCGTTCCACGGCCTGCCCGGCGGGCTGAACATCTTCAGCGACGGGCGCGCTCTCCGCGACACGGTGCAGCAGCGCTTTTTCGACGAGCGGTTCGCCCGTCTGGCGGCGGTGAAGGGGACAGAGGCCATCCAGCCCAACGATGGCCGCTTCACCATCCTGCGGGACCAGAGTGAGTGGATGAGCCGCCACGCCCACGAGGTGGAGAAGTTCTGCATGTTCTTTCACTCGGTGAAAGAGGCGCAGCAGTATCTGCCCCGCTTTACGGCCATCGAGGGCGTCGAGGTGGTGCAGGGGTCGCCGGACAACATCGAAGTCACCGCCGCCGGAGTAAACAAGGGCGAGAGTCTGCTGGCGCTGGCCGACCATCTGGGCATCCCCCGCGAGGCCACGCTGGCTGTGGGTGACAGCGAGAATGACCGTGCCATGCTGGAAAAGGCAGGCGTCGCCGCCGTGATGGCAAACGGCATGGAGCACATCCGAAAATTGGCCGACATCGTCAGCGAAAACGACAACGACCACGACGGTGTGGCCGAGATTTTTGCCCGTCTGGGGCTCTGAGAGGCACAGCTTCGGCGTTTTTGTGCAATGTATACAAGCTCTTATGCAAAACATTGTGCTTGTTGAGCATTACCAAACGGCCCGCTCTCGTTTATACTAAAGATACGAATATGCGGTGGGGAAGGTATGCCCATCGGGGCCCTCAGCCGCAGGAGTTCATGCAAATGTTAAAAAGGAGAAATGCGTTATGAATCCCATCGTAGAAAAGGTCTATCAGATCGGCATTATCCCTGTTATCGCCTTCAACAGCGTGGACGAGGCCCTGCCCCTGTGCAAGGCTCTGGCCGACGGCGGTCTGCCCGCAGCCGAGGTCACCTTCCGCACCGCATGTGCTGAGGAGTGCATCCGCAAGATCCACGAGGAGATGCCCGAGATGCTGCTGGGCGCAGGCACTGTCCTGACCACCGAGCAGGCTGACCGTGCAATGGCAGCTGGTGCTTCCTTCATCGTTGCTCCCGGCTTCGACCCCGAGGTCTGCAAGCACGTCATCGACAAGGGCGGCATCATGATGCCCGGCACCTGCTCCGCAGGCGAGATGCAGCAGGCCATGAACATGGGCTGCGAGGCTCTGAAGTTCTTCCCCGCTGAGGCAAACGGCGGCGTGGGTATGCTGAAGAACATCGGCGCTGCCCTGAAGGGCGCTCGCTGGATGTGCACCGGCGGTGTCAACGCCAAGAACGTCAACGATTATCTGGGCTATGACCAGATCTTTGCCGTGGGCGGCACCTGGATGTGCAAGAGCGATGTGATCAAGGCCGGCGACTGGGCAAAGATCACCGCTCAGAGCAAGGAAGCTGTTGACACCATGCTGGGCCTGCGCCTGCACCATGTCGGCATCAACACCGGCAACGAGGAAGAGGCCATGAAGGTCGCCACCCTGCTGGGCGGTCTGCTGAACATGAAGGTCGCTCCCGGCAACTCCAGCATCTTTGTGGGCAACAAGGAATTCGAGATCATGAAGAAGCCCGGCCGCGGCACCAATGGCCACATTGCCATCGCCTGCAACAACGTTGACCGTGCCATCTATCACCTGTCTCAGCGCGGCGTGAAGTTCGATCTGGACAGCAAGAATGTCAAGAACGGCAAGACCATCGCCTGCTACTTTGCTGACGAGATTGCCGGCTTTGCAATGCACCTGGTTCAGGCCTGAGTTCCTGAGCATTTCCACGGCGTTTCCCGCCGCACCGGTCCACCCTGCGGCGGGTGATATAAAACACATCTGATTATAAAGGAGTACACCACAATGAAAGTCGTTACTTTTGGCGAACTGATGGTCCGTCTGCAGCCGTTCAACTACGAGCGTTTCGTTCAGGCTAACAGCCTGGAGTTCAGCTTCGGCGGCGGCGAGGCAAACGTTGCTGTTTCTCTGGCCAACTACGGTCTGGACGCAGCTTTCGTCACTAAGCTCCCCGCACACGCAATCGGTCAGGCCGCTGTCAACAGCCTGCGCCGTTACGGCGTTGACACCAGCATGATCACCCGCGGCGGCGATCGCGTTGGCATCTACTACAACGAGAAGGGTGCTTCTCAGCGTGGTTCCGTCTGCATCTACGACCGTGCCAACAGTGCCATCCAGCTGGCTCAGCCCTCCGACTTTGATTGGGATAAGATCTTCGAGGGCGTGGATTGGTTCCACTTCACCGGCATCACCCCGGCTCTGGGCGAGAATGTTGTCGAGATCTGCCGCGAGGCCTGCAAGGCTGCTAAGGCTCACGGCGTGAAGATCAGCTGCGACCTGAACTACCGCGGCAAGCTGTGGACCCGTGAGCAGGCCCGCGCTGCCATGACCGATCTGTGCCAGTATGTTGACGTGTGCATCTCCAACGAGGAGGACGCAAAGGACGTGTTCGGCATCGAGGCCGAGGCTACCGATATCTACGGCGGCAAGCTGAATGCTGAGGGCTACAAGAGCGTTGCCAAGCAGCTGGCTGACAAGTTCCACTTCGAGAAGGTCGCTATCACCCTGCGTGAGAGCCACAACGCTTCCGAGAACGGCTGGAGCGCAATGCTGTATGATGTTGCTTCCAATGAGTACTGCTTCTCCAAGAAGTACGAGCTGAAGATCATCGACCGCGTTGGCGGCGGTGACTCCTTCGGCGGCGGCCTGATCTACAGCCTGCTGACCGGCAAGACCACCCAGGAGGCTGTCGAGTTCGCAGTTGCAGCTTCCGCTCTGAAGCACTCCATCGAGGGCGACTACAACATGATGACCGTGTCCGAGGTCGAGAAGCTGGCTGGCGGCGACGGTTCCGGCCGTATCCAGCGCTAAGCAGGAAAGGAGATCCGCTATGGATATCCGTTATTCCTGCAACCAGAAAGACTTCAAGCGCTACACCACCGAGGAGATGCGCGACGAGATGCTCATCACCGGCCTGTACAAGGCGGATGAAGTCGTGGCTGTCTACAGCCATGTGGACCGCATGGTCACGCTGGGCTGTATGCCTGTCCACGAGACGGTCTCCATCGACAAGGGCATCGACGTCTGGGCCAACTTTGGCACCCACTATTTCCTCGAGCGCCGCGAGATCGGTATGTTCAACATCGGCAAGGACTCCACGGGCATCGTGGTGGCCGACGGTGTGAAGTACGAGCTGGGCTATAAGGACTGCCTGTATATCACCCAGGGTACCAAGGAAGTTACGTTTGCTTCCGCAGACCCCGAGCATCCGGCAAAGTTCTATATGGTCTCCGCTCCGGCACATTGCTCTTACGAGACCCGCCTCATCAAGATGGCTGATGCAAATCACCGTCCTCTGGGCAGCGTCGAAACCTGCAATAAGCGCACCATCAATCAGTTCATCCACCCCGACGTGCTCAAGACCTGCCAGCTGAGCATGGGCATGACCGAGCTGGAGCCCGGCTCCAACTGGAACACCATGCCCAGCCACACGCATGAGCGCCGGATGGAGATCTACACCTACTTTGAACTGCCCGAGGGGCAGGTGGTGTTCCACATGTGCGGCGAGCCCACGCAGACCCGCCACATCGTGATGCACAACGAGGACGCTGTCATCAGCCCCTCCTGGAGCATCCACAGCGGCGTAGGCACCTCGAACTATACGTTTATCTGGGCAATGGGCGGCGAGAACATGGAGTTTGACGACATGGACAACATCGCTACCACTGACCTGCGCTAAACAAGTACACCATACAACGCCCCGCATCGGGAGACCGATGCGGGGCGTTTTGCTAAATATTTAACTTTGACGGAGGAATATAATGGATTTATCGGCTTTCGATTTGAAGGGCAAGGTCGCCCTCGTCACCGGCGGTGCGCACGGCATCGGCTTCTCCATCGCAGAGGGTATGGCCAAGTGCGGTGCCACCATCTGCTTCAACTGCTCTTCCGAGGCCAGCCTTGAGAAGGGAATGGCTGCTTATAAAGCCGCCGGCATTGACGCTCACGGCTATGCCGCAGACGTCTCCGATGAGGACGCCGTCAACGCGATGGTGGCGAAGATCAAGGCCGAGGTCGGCCCGGTGGACATCCTGGTCAACAACGCCGGCCTGATGAAGCGGGTGCCGATGGTCGAGATGAGCCACGCCGACTTCATGCGGGTCATCGACGTCCATGTGGGCGGTGCGTTCAACTGCTCCAAGGCTGTCCTGCCTGATATGATGGAAAAGCGCGAGGGCAAGATCATCAACATCTGCTCCATGATGAGCGAGCTGGGCCGCGAGACCGTCTCTGCCTACGCCGCCGCAAAGGGCGCCCTCAAGATGCTGACCAAGAACATCGCCTCCGAGTACGGCGAGTACAACATCCAGTGCAACGGCATGGGTCCGGGCTATATCGCCACCGCCCAGACCGCCCCGCTGCGTGAGGTCCAGCCCGACGGCAGCCGTCACCCCTTCGACCAGTTCATCACCGCCAAGACCCCGGCGGGCCGCTGGGGCGACCCGGAAGATATGGTCGGCCCCTGCGTCTTCCTGGCCTCCCACGCCTCCGACTTCGTGAACGGTCAGATTTTGTACGCCGACGGCGGCATCCTCGCCTATATCGGCCGACAGCCTAAGTAAATCAGACAGCAGAAAAGCCCTGCGGCGTGCCGCAGGGCTTTTGTCGTATCATCTTTGTGCACTCAGGCCATATTGCGATGGGACTGTATCCATGAGCCACCGCTGCCGTTTCCGACGGCAGTGTTGTAGACCACGTTTTTCAGTTCCTTGACCATGGAAGCCTTGGAACTCTCGTAGGCCTTTTGTGCATTGTCAGCGAGGGACTGGTCGCGGCCATTCTCCCGCAGGCAGGTGCGCATCTCCGACAGCAGCGCATTGAATTCCTTGTCGCAGGCGCTCTGCATGGAGGTCAGCTTGCCGCCCTTGGAAACAACGATGGAGACTTTCAGGCCGAGGCTGTGCTTTTCGGCGGGGTACTCCATGTACTCATCGTAGGCGTCGCAGATGACAGAATAGAGTTGCGACTGGAACTTCTTCTGCAGCTTTTCCATCTGAAGAAGATACTGTGCAAGCTGTGCGTCACACTCGTTCTGAGGGGTGGGAGCGGAAGAGGAAGACGAGGAAGCAGCCGGATGGGAGGCAGTCGGCTCCTGTGCAGCAGTCTGCCTGGTGGAGGATGCCTCGGATGCCGCCTTGGAGGAAGAAGCTGCACTGGAAGAGTTGTTGTCAGCAGAAGTGCTGGATGCAGAGGCGCTTTCGGCGGCCTCTTCAGAAGCAACGGCCTCCTCAGAAGCAGCGGTTTCTTCCGAGGCGGCCTTTTCCTCTGCGACGAGCTCGATGACAGAGGCAAATTCACTGTTGCTGGTGTCGGTCAAGAGCTGGTCCCATGCGTCGGCGCTCTCGGATGCGGCTTCGGACGAACTGGATACGTCAGAAGGCTCGGCAGCGATGGACACAGAGCGGAACATATCGAGTACGGAGACGGCAGGGATCGCAACTGCAACGGCAACACACATCCCGACTGCCGCAGCGATGCGGGAAATCAATTTTTTCTTCATAGAATAACTCCTGTTTCAGAGGATCGGGTCGAAATGACTGATGATAAGGATACCATCCCTGAAAAAGGAAATCAATAGATAAAACGTGAAACTTTTGGATATTTTAGAGGGAATCAAACAAGCGGGGATGCTGTGTTTTGCAGCATTCCCGCTTGTTGTCTCAGATAATGATGCCGTCGCAGTGGTCGAGCTCGTGCTGGATGATCTCTGCTGTCCAGCCTGAGAAGGTCTTGATGCGGGGCTGGAACTTTTCGTTCTGCCACTGCACCTTGATGGTCTGCCAGCGTTTGGTCTTTCGGGTGCCGGTGAGGGAGAGACAGCCCTCCTCCGTCTCATACGGCCCGGACTTTTTGAGGATGACCGGGTTGAACATGACGAGATAGCCGTCCTCACTCTCGAATGCGATGATGCGTTTAGCGACGCCTATCATGTTCGCTGCCATGCCGACGCAGCCGTCTTTGTGGGCGATGAGCGTTTCCAGCAGGTCCTGCGCGATGGGCAGGTCTTCCGGCAGGGCAGGCGCGGCTTTTCGGGCGAGAAAAAGCTCGTCTTTGCAGATGTCACGAATCATATTATTTCAGCTTCTCAAGAATTTCGTCGGCGCTCACACCGCTGGCGAGGAGCTTTTTCAGCACATCCTCGGCTTCGGCCTTCTTGGATGCCTCGGCGGCTTTCTGGGCGGCAGCGGCCTGTCTGGCTTCCAGCTTGGCTACTTCTTTGTCGAGCTTCTTGACAGAGGCCTTTTTGGCTTTCAGGTCGGCGTTCAGCGACTTGACGTCGGTCTTCAGCTCTTCGATGCTGGCAGCCACTTTCAGGATCTCAGCTTCCACGGCGGCTTTCTCTTCCTGCTTTGCTGCGATTTGTGCGGCGAAGTCGGCGGTCACTTTAGTGGTCTTGACTTTATTCTTGCTTCCTTTGGGTCTGGGCATGGCGGGATACCTCCTGATTTTGGTTAGTTTGTGAGATAAGTATATCACACTTTTTATGTGCATTCCAGTCGGCTTTTAAGCAAAAATACAGAACAAAAAACCGCAAAAAGCGCAGATGTTCCTGCAGCTCTTCACGGTTTTTCCTTTTATCGGAGTGGCGAGACTCGAACTCGCGGCCTCCTGCTCCCAAATCATGGAATTTTAGATTTTGAACGATTCTTGTGGATACTTTTTAATTTGATTTATCGTTATATTTTGCCTGTTTGGGTTTTAATGGATTTTGAAGAATGCGATTCGATAAGGCACAAATAAGGCACATTCTGGCCGCACGATAAAGTGGACAATGCTTCACGCATGGCTTTTTTCTTTGATACGGTCAAACACTCCTTCCATGACATCTGAGGCGGCTGCATCTGCTGTTTTGATGAACCCGGCGTAAATATCCGTTGTGGTGGAGGTCTGAGCGTGACCGAGACGGCCGGCAACCGTCACAATGGGAACGTGGGAGGCTATCATCAGGCTGGCGTAGGTGTGGCGCAGGCTGTGAACCGTGACCGCCGGGAGATCGTGCGCCCGCAGGAAGCGGGGAAACCACGTTGTTACTTTGTTCAGGTCAAGCGGTGTGCCATCCCAGCGAGTAAACAACAGGTCATTTTGCACTGTTTTGCCATTCTCCACCCGCACAGTACGCGCCCACGCTGACCCAACGCGCAGCCGTTCCGATTTCTGATAAAGCTGATATTCCCGCAGCATATCAAGACAGTTGGAACCAACTTTGAAAGTGCGGTTTGACGCTCTGGTTTTGGGCGCGGTGAAGATAAGCCCTTCATGCGGGATATATTCCATTGTGCGGTTTACCGAGATCGTGGCCGCGTCAAAGTCAATGTCTGACCATCGGAGGCCGCATATCTCGCCGCGCCGCATCCCAGTAAATAGACCAAGCTGCACAATAGCCGAGTATTGCGGGGGTGCATCGTGCAGGGCCGCCAGCAGCCGCGCAACGGCTTCTTCTTCCAGATAGGACACGGCCACCGCTTCACCTTTGGGCGATTCTGCCCGCTTTGTCGGGTCATCCTGCACAATTCCCCATTGCACCGCTTTTGTGAACACGCTGGACAGCATCCGGTGATAGTGCTGCACTGTGTTTCCGTTCAGCTTGCCGCCGTCCTTGCGCTGTTCGGTGAACGCCTTTGAAAGAGGCATCCCGGCGGCATGGGCGACCTTTTCAGCCGTTGTCCTGCTGACGCTCTGGCCAGAACAAATACAGGTCATAGACCGCCCACCAACGCCTGCCGCCTTTGCCATCTCCTGCCGCTTTCCGCGTGGGAGCAGCTCAATCAGGGCGTTTGTTGCGGTATATGTGGAGTCTTTCCGCGCTCCTGCTTCTTCCAGACTGGAATAAAAAGCCATCAGGTGCGCCGGTTTTATCTGGCTGACCTTCATGTGACCCAGTGCCGCCGAAATACGCGGCCGCAAATAACGATATTCGGAGGCCGTTTTGGGCTTGCACTTCTTGTCTATATACTGCTCAAACCAGCGGTCTATCAGGTCATCCAGTTTCATATCTGCATTGAGAGCAAGCCCGCCATGCACCGCCTTTTCAAACTCGACGGCCTGCCGCTGCACCTCTTTTTCCAGCTTGCGCCCGGTCAAGCCCGCCGGGGGTGTATAGGTCATCGACTGCATGACCTGCTTGCCGTTGCGGTCATAGCCATTCGATACACGAATAAGAAAAGAGGATGAACCGTCTTTCTTCGTCCGCTTCACAATCTTTGCCACCTGCTACACCTCCTTTGTGCATTTTGTTACCGCTTTGGCCCTGATCGGGTGCAGCATACCTATACTGCAAAGGCATTTTGCACAAGGCTAAGCGGCAAGACCAGAAAGGTAGTTGGATATTTCCAGCCGTAAATAAAAATAGCTGGAATATTCCAGTTTCGTGATGTTTACCAAAATCGGGCAGTTTTTGAAAATATGCGGTTATCTCTTGAGTGAATTTAATCTTTCCTTGCATGGATTTTTAATAAATTGCTCAAATTTGGTACGGCTTTTCATTGTGCAACGTGACTTTTTCGGAATCGCCGCCGCGTTTGACATCCATTTGCACCAAGATTATTATAATTCCAACGAAACCCAAAAATCAACTACTAGGAGTGAAAAGCATGGAAAAAGAACGAATTGTAATGACAACAGCAGAAGCGGCCGAGCTGACAGGCGTTTCAGTTTTGACCATTCGGAGACTGTGCCGGACCGGCAAGTTGAAGTATGTTAAAGCCGGTCACGGCTGGCTTGTAAATCGTGCGTCTTTGATGCACTTTTTGGGCGAGGACGGCGACACACCCAGCCGTGCGGGGTGATTGAATCGTGGGCGAAGCCTATTATAAACTTCCAAAGGCGTTGACCTCCAAAACAAACATAAAGGCTTTATCATGCAGAGGGATTGTTTTATATGCCATCATGCGAGATCGTGCGGAACTTTCCAAAGCGAACGGCATTATAGACGAAGAAACCGGCAGGCCGTATGTATATTTCACGCTTGAAAACGTTATGGAGTGTTTGGGCTGTTCAAAGGGAACGGCCCAAGCCTGTATCAACAAGCTAGAACAGGCTCACATGATTGAGAAGCGGAAGCGGCCGAACAAGGCAACGAAGTATTTTGTTTTGGAAGTTCAAAATTTGGAAGTCCAAAAAACGGAAGTCCAAAATTTAGAAGTCCGCAGTTCAAAAATTGAACTTCCGGCGGTTCAAAAATTAGACCCAAACAAGACTAAATATAACAAGACTAAAATTAACAAGACTAATACATGGTCAACCGAGGACGCGGAGACCATCCGAACCGCGCAAGCGGTGTGCGAAATATTCAACGAAAGGCGCGGAGCTGTACAGTGCAAAGGACGAGTAAAGCCGGGGGTGATGGGCCGCCGGGTAATATGTGCTCTGCTGGCCGCCGGGTATAGCTCCAGTGCCATTATAGAGGCTGCCGCAAGGTGTGGAGCTGGTAAGCGTTGCAACTGGCACGACCTCGAAGCCGTGATAAAATGCTCAAAGCCCGAATGAAGCACGAGGACACAAGCCCACAAGGGAGGGGGATGCACAATGACCAAAGCCAAAAAGAACACGACCGCCGAAACCAAGACCACCGAGGCCGCCCAGACCTTGCGCCAGATCATCGACCAGAACGCCGCCGACAACGCAAAGCTAGCCGATAAGTTGAACAGCGTGGCCGAAGCCGCTATTGACGCGATGGTTGAGGTTATGCAGGACAACGACACTTGCAGCGCGTTGAAGCTCCAAGCGGCACAAACCCTGTTCAAAGCCCGCCAAGAGGTCAACGACCGGCTGTTGAAGGATGAAGCACGAAAGAAAGAAGCCGAAGAATCCGCAAAATGGTTCGTTTGACGGCCCAGAGTGGCCCAGCGGCGTAGACCGCGACAGCCGTATGACAGCACAAAGCCCCCACAGCCCCAGAAAGCAGGGCGTGAGGGCTTTTTCTTTGTCTGGCGGCAAACTTCCCACAAAGGGGCACAGAACGCTTCCTAGGGGCTATCAGCCGTTATGCGTGAACACTTACAGCCCTTTGATACTTTCCAGCAGAGCAGCCCGCCGGGCTTCTGTATCATCGTCCGGGGCATTCCCGGCGGCGTGGGGCTGTTCCGGCGCGGGGTGCTCATCCAAGTACGCCTTTACTGCCTGTTGCAAAACCGCATTGGACGTTGTCCCCTGTGCAGCACAAGCGGCCTTGAACTGTTCCGCCGTCTCCCGCTTGACCTTGCAGGCCAGAACGACCATGTTTTCTTTGTCCCATTTGGCGTTAGCTCTTTTCCTTGCCTCAGTAACCATTGCTTTCCCTCCTGTTCTGTAAACAGTATATCACAAAGCCGGAACGGTTTACAGTACAAATGTGCACAGAAATACACTGTAAACCTTGTTGAATCTGCCAATAGACTTGTACGGTAAACAGTACTGTAATAGAATCGCAGCAAGGGAGCACGACCGGAAGGCAATGGGCGAAGGATGTACCGGGAGCGCAAGAGCAGAACGCCAGCTAAGACAGTAACCCACTCCCGCCGCTGTATATGAAAAATGACCCGGTGAGAGCTACCAACTACAACACCGAGCCAAACCCAACAACAGGGTCAAGCCCAGTATAGCAGGGCTGGCCCGCAATGTAAAGTGAGGTCATCACATGAAGTACAATCTTTCGGAGATCATGCACAAGGCGTGGAAGCTGTACCGCAAGGGCAAGACCGCTTTTGCCGAGTGCCTGCACCGAGCATGGAACAGCGCAAAGGCCGAACCCATCAACGCCCAGCGCATCCATGAGGCCCAGCAGGCCGCAGGCGTGGCCGAGCAGGTGAACACATGGGCAGGATGGAAAACGGCAGGCTATGAAGTCCTGCACGGAGCAAAGGCCCTGTTTCAAGTGGTTCTCATCCACAGCAGCAAGGGGGACGGCCAGACTTACCGCGCATCCTTCTTTGGGGCATCTCAAGTGAAGCCCCTGAACGCCTGAATTGAACCGCTGACCCGGCGGCGCAGAGAAAGCCCGCCGGGATTTATTTTGAAGGGAGATCGCCCACAATGAAGAAAGCCAAAATCACGGATTCAGAGATTCAACGGAAGTTTGTGGAGTATGTGGAGAGGATGCAGGACGTTGGGGAACGGCACAGCAAAGCGGCTGTGAAGGAGCTGGACAGCCTAGAAGCATATCTTGAGGGAGCATACAGCCCCAAAGAGGTTGATACACTGCTTTCCCGCTCAACAGACGTTGCGGTTGAATTTGAGGAAAGCGGGTTTATAGCCGGGTATCGGCTGGCAATGCAGGAAGTACAAAGCACTTTCCGGGCTGTGCTGACAGCCTGAGAGCAGCACTTGAGAGGACGGCGGCACGTCCTCTTTTTTATTGCCTGTTTGCCGCTGAAAATGTGCGCATCTGGCCGCAGAGTAAAGCACTTTTTGGGGCGATAAGGCACAAACAAGGCACATTCTAGGCCGTTTCGGGCATTTATGCAACAAATAAAGCCACGACAAAACCGCATTTATAAACGGTTCATCGTGGCTTTTCTTGTGGTCGGAGTGGCGAGACTCGAACTCGCGGCCTCCTGCTCCCAAAGCAGGCGCGCTACCAACTGCGCAACACCCCGGCGGTGATACTTAGATAGTATACCTTTTTTTGGACGCGGAGTCAATCCCGGGGGTGGAAAAATCAGGACTTGGTGCCGCAGCAGCCGCAGCCCTCTTTGACGGCGGGCAGGCTCTGGGCCAGCTGCTCGAGGGTGACGCTGTCGATGTATTGGTTGATCACATCGTCCAGCCCGGCCCAGAAAGGCAGAGTGAAGCACTGGTCAGACATGGGGCATTCGTTGGTCTCGCTGCCGAGGCAGGGGATGGGGGCAACGCTGCCCTCAATGGCGCGCAGGATCTCACCGGCGGTGTAGTCGGCGGGGGCTTTGGTCAGGCGGTAGCCGCCCTGACTGCCGCGCTCACTCTTGACGAGGCCTACGCGGGCCAGCGGGGTGACGATCTGCTCCAGATATTTCAGGCTCAGCTGCTGGCGCTCGCTGATCTCCTTCAGCGAGACGGTAGAACCCGGGGCGTAGCGGGCCAGCTCGGCCATCAGCCGCAGCGCATAGCGGCTCTTGGTGGAAAATTTCATAGCGGTTCTCTCCTTGCTTGCCTTCCAGTATACCACGACTACCCGCTTTTGGAAAGTGAAAAAACCTGCCTTTTGCTCCGGACGCGGAAATATCGAAAAGTCATCTTGCTAGAACAAAAAATATCTGTTATCATAAGATGATGCAACAAGAGATATAAGGAGAGACACTTATGATACAGAAGATCGAGCCCGCAGCCGCCATCCGTCTGCTGGACGCGAAAAAGGCACAGGCTGTGGACGTGCGGGAGCCGGACGAGTACGCAGTGGGCCATATCCCGGGCGCAAAGCTGCTGCCGCTGGGTGAGGTGATGAGCCGCGCTGCCGAGGTGCTGCCCGACAAGGACGCACCCTGGCTGGTCTACTGCCGCACCGGCCGCCGCAGCGCTGATGCCGTCCAGAAGCTGGATGCGCTGGGCTATACCAATATCTACGACCTCGGCGGCATCCTCAGCTGGCCCTATGAAATCGAAGGGGACTTTGAGGGGCATTTCTAATGTGACGGAGAGCGTTTTCTCGCGCCGGTGGCGCGGGGGTAGAGCGCTTTTTCGCTGGGCTAAGTTCTCTTTTGCGTGCCAAAAGAGAACCAGAAAAGCACCAGCGATTTCGACGCGCTGGATCCGACGGGTTGCGGTACCCAGCGTCCACTTCGTGCCTTGGGCGGCACTCGTGTCCTGCTGACCGCGGCCCCAACAGCTCCTCCCTGTTTCCGCCGCAGGCGGCGGTCGTCGCCGTTGCAAGAAAGGGGCTGCTCGCCCCTTTCAGACCCCAAAGGGGAAGTCGAAGCCCAAAAATGCTAGCCGCTTCGCTAAACGCATTTTTTGGGCTTCTCCGGTTTACGGCTCCGCCGATGGTGTTACGCTTTCGCAGAACTTTACGTTCAGCAAGGGCGTAAAGTCTGCTGCGAAGCAGCAAATTGGAGAAACGAGAAAAAAGCGTTAAGCGCAGCGACTAGCTTTTTTCCGTTTCGACCTCATCTTCGGAATCGTTAAGGGCGAGCAGCCCTTAACTCGTTGCGGGGAGAGTGGAGTCCAGAGGTAGGGAGGGGGGATTCGAAACACCCCTCCCTATCTCTGGCCCGCGCGGAGCGCAAGCCACTTGACCAAAAGAAAAAACCAGCCCCGCGCCACCAGCGCGAGAACCAGCTTAAAGAAAAAACCGGCTCTGCCTCTGGCCCGCGCGGAGCGCAAAGCCATTTGACCGAAAGAATAAAACCCGCCCCGCGCCACTGGCGCGCAGAAGCAGAAAGGACAGAAGATGTTTACCGCCAAACAGTTCGCCGGCACCCACTGCGGCTGCCGCTACCAGCAGGACTACCGCCCCACGCTGGGCAAAGACGGCAAAAAGGAGTCCGGCACGCTGGAAGTCATCAAGTTCTACTACGACGGTGCCATCCGGATGGAGCAGCACTGCTACGGCGAGGCGGCGACCTTTGTATTCGGCGTCTGGGCCGAGGGGATGGACGCCGACGGCACCCTCCACTGGGCGCTGCCCGACCGCCGCAAGAGCTACTACGACGAGGACTATCTGCCCCGAAAGCTGGACCGCGTGGACGAAGCGGGAAATCTCTACTTCGACGGCAGCCCTTTCCCATGGAAGCTGGCCGACGATTTCGACGAAGACAAGCGCTGGGGCTACCCGAAATGGAAGGTGTTGCTGGGAAAACTCACCGGAAAAGGCCGGAAATGTGACTGAATCACGAAATTCGAGTATTCCCATTGACATACTAGGGAATGATATGATATAACTATTCCGTCAAATGGAATATATGCGGGCAGCGCCCCGGCCCCCTGGAAGGCGCGGTGCTCCCGCATTTTAGCAGAAAGGAACCATTCCTATGGAAAACACAGAAAAAGTGGTTTATCTGGATAACGCTGCTACCACTGCCTGCGCTCCCGAAGCACTGGCTGTGATGGTCGAGGCACTGAACGGCGTCTGCGGCAACCCCAGCAGCCATTATAGTGTGGGCTATGAGGCCAAGGAGTTCGTGGACAAGGGCCGCGCACAGGTGGCAAAGGCCATCAACGCCTCCACGTCCGAGATCTTCTTCACCGGCTGCGGCTCTGAGGCCGACAACTGGGCTGTGAAGGGTACTGCCTTCACCAAGGCCCGCCAGAACAAGAAGCACCTCATCACCAGCGCTTTCGAGCACCACGCCATCATGCACAGCATGGCCGCTCTCGAGCGTCTGGGCTTCGAGGTCACTTATATCAAGCCCACCACGGAGGGCTACATCCGTCCGGAGGATGTCGAGGCTGCTATCCGCCCCGACACCGCCCTCATCAGCATCATGATGGCCAACAACGAGATCGGCACCATCCAGCCCATCAAGGAGATCGCGGAGATCGCCCACAAGCACGGCGTCTGGATGCACACCGATGCGGTGCAGGCTGTGGGTGCCATCCCCGTGGACGTCAAGGAGCTGGGCGTGGATATGCTGTCCATGAGCGCTCACAAGTTCAACGGCCCCAAGGGCATGGGCGCTCTGTACTGCCGCAAGGGCATCTGGCCCCAGAACCTCATCGACGGTGGCAGCCAGGAAGCACGTCACCGCGCCGGTACTGAGAATGTCGCCGGCATCGCCGGCATGGGCAAGGCCCTCGAGATGGCGACCGAGCATCTGGAAGAGCGCATGGCCCACGAGAAGGAGCTGCGTGACTATGTCATCGACCGCATCCTGAAGAACATCCCCGAGGCCCGTCTGAACGGCGGCCTTGAGCATCGTCTGCCCGGCAACGCCAACATCAGCTTCCCGGGTCTGGAGGGCGAGACCATCCTGCTCGACCTCGATATGCACGGCATCTGCGCCTCTACCGGCTCTGCCTGCAACTCCGACAGCCTTGACCCCAGCCACGTGCTGCTGAGCATCGGTGTGCCGGAAGAGATCGGCCACGGTTCCATGCGGTTCACCTTTGGCCCGCAGAACACGATGGAAGAAGCGAAATATCTGTGCGATGTGCTGGAGGAAGTCATTCCCCGCCGTCGTGCTATGAGTTGTATGTGGCTGCAGGGCCAGAACACGGCCCGTCACTTCAGCCTGAAGGGAGAAAACTAAAATGGCAGGTATGTATAGCGCAAAGGTCATGGAGCATTTTGCACATCCGCACAACGTGGGTGAGATCCCCGACGCAAACGGCGTGGGTGAAGTCGGCAACCCCAAGTGCGGCGACATCATGCGGATGTACCTCAAGATCGAGAACAACGTCATCGTTGACGTCAAGTTCCTCACCTTCGGCTGCGGCGCTGCGATCGCAACCAGCAGCATGGCCACCGACCTCATCAAGGGCAAGACCATTGATGAGGCTCTGAAGCTGACCAACAAGGCCGTTGTCGAGGCTCTGGAAGGTCTGCCTCCCATCAAGGTCCACTGCTCTGTTCTGGCTGAGCAGGCCGTCAAGTCCGCTCTGTCCGACTACTACCGTCGTCAGGGCATCGACCCGGAACCCATCGTGGGCAAGCTGGAAGAGGACTGCGACCATTGCAGCGGCGAGAGCTGCGGCCGCTAAGGCGCACTCCTGAACCTTAAATAAAAAAGTAAGGCCCGGCGGATGCTGTAAAGCGTCTGCCGGGCCTTTTTGCACCCTCAGCACAGCCTCTGCATAGGATGGCACACCGAGCATGTGGGAGGGGGCCTTGCAGTGGAAGGAAAGAAATGCTTTGCGGTGGTGGGCGGCGACGCCCGGCAGGCCGCAGCGGCCCGGGCGCTGGCCCGGGCCGGGTACAGTGTGGGCGGGCCGGAGATGATAGCGGTGGCAGATTATATCCTGCTGCCCCTGCCGCTGGACGCGGCACGGACGCCGCTGGCCGAATTGCTGCGGGCCGCAAGGCCCGGTACGCTGGCGCTGGGCGGGATGCTGTCGGTGGAGGCGAAAGCCATCGCCGCCGAGGCCGGGGTAGAGCTGGTAGACTACTTCGCCCGGGAAGAGCTGACCATCCGCAACGCCATCCCCACGGCGGAAGGGTGCATCGGCATCCTGATGAAAGAGCGCAGCCGCACCCTCTGGGGCAGCAGCATTCTGCTGACCGGCTTCGGGCCGGTGGGGCAGGCGCTGGGCGTCCGGCTGGCAGCGCTGGGAGCGCAGGTGACGGCGGCGGCCCGCCGCCCGGCCCAGAGGGCGCTGGCCGAGAGCTTCGGACTGCGGAGCATCCTCATCGACCGGATCGGGCAGATAGCGCCGGCTTTTGATACAGTGGTGAACACGGTGCCTGCGCCGGTGCTCAGCGAGGCAGTGCTGGCCCGGCTGCGGCCGCAGAGCTTTATCGTAGATTTGGCGTCCCGCCCCGGCGGCACCGACTTCGACGCGGCCCGGCGGCTGGGCCACAGAGCCATCCATGCGCTGAGCCTGCCCGCCGCCTGCGCGCCCGAGACGGCAGGTGAGGCGGTGGCCCAGACAGTGTGCGATATGATCGGGCAGAGGGAGGAAGCATCATGATAGAGAAGAAACGACGCTGCGCGGCCTTTGCGGTCTGCGGCAGCTTCTGCACACTGGAAGCGGCGCTGGATGCGGCCCGTGCGCTGCGGGGGCAGGGGTGGGAACTTCTGCCGGTGATGAGCTTTGCGGCGGGGCAGGACACCCGCTTTGGCCGGGCCTCCGGCTGGCGGCATCAGCTGGAAGGGCTGACGGGCCGTCCGGTTCTGGATACCCTGCAGGCGGTGGAGCCTCTCGGCCCACGGCATCTGGCCGACGCCCTCGTGATCGCGCCCTGCACGGGGGCCACGCTGGCCCGGCTGGCCGAGGGCCTTTCCGACACGCCGGTGACGCTGGCGGCGAAGAGTCTGCTCCGGGTGGGCTGTCCCGTCGTCATCGCTGTCTCGACGAACGATGGGCTGGGCGCTTCCGGGGAGAACATCGCCCGGCTCTACCAGCGCAAGCACTATTATTTTGTGCCTTACGGGCAGGATGACCCTAACACCAAGCCCCAGAGCCTCAAGGCACGGTTCGAGCTGCTGCCCCAGACGCTGGAAGCGGCGCTGGAAGGGCGGCAATTACAGCCGGTGCTGCAATGTCCGTGTGGATGAAAGGTGTCTTTTCAGGCAGGGGAAAGTGTGGTATACTAAGTTTATCTATGAAGATTTGTGGAGAATTGATCGAATGAAAAAATACCTCGCTGCACTTCTTACAGCGTTGCTCCTGCTCTGCACGGCGCTGTCTGCCGGGGCGGTGGGCCCGGCCCTGACCACGACGGAGGCTTACTGCATCATTGATGCAGACACCGGCCTCGTGCTGGCACAGCAGAATATGAACGAAGAACTGCACCCGGCGTCCATCACCAAGGTGATGACGCTGGGCCTTGCCTGCCAGAAGGCGCAGGGAAACTGGGACGGCGTGAAGCTCACAGTCTCCCATGAGGACGTCTACTCCCTCGCAGGCACCGATTCCAGCCACATCGCCCTGCGGGAGGGGGAGGAAGTCCCCCTGCAAGACGCTCTTTACGGAACCATGATCGCCAGCGCCAACGACGGCGCGAACCTGCTGGCCGAATATTTCGGCGGCGGCACCATCGAGGGCGGCGTGGCCGCCATGAACGCGCAGGTGGCGGCGCTGGGCCTCGAGCACACCCACTTCGCCAACCCCCACGGCATCAGCGGCGATGACCATTACACCAGCTGCTACGACATGGCTCAAATTCTGCGATGGGCGCTGACCCAGCCGGGCTTTGAGACCATTTTCACCCGGCTCGAGATGTACACCATGGCGCCCACGAATGTCCAGCCGGTGACCCGCTATTTCTCCCAGCAGGACAAAATGCGGCTGAGCTACAGCCGGTATTACATCCCGGCCATCCGCGGCTCCAAGATCGGCTACACCAACATCGCCCGCTACAGCTACGTCTGCCTCGCGGAACAGAACGGCGTCCGCCTCATCTGCGTGACCATGCAGAGCGAGATGAAGACCGATAAGTACAACGACGTCCGCACCCTGCTGGACTACGCTTTCGCCCGCTATACCGGCTACACCGACCTGCCCTCCCAGGGTCTGACCGGAGAGGTGGAAGTCGTGGGTGGCGGCGGAACGCTGGGCAAGGTGACCGTCACCGACCCCGGCGTCCGGCTGCTGCTGGCCGACGGCGTGACGGCGGGGGACGTCTCGGCGTCGCTGGAACTGCCCGAACGATACGTTCTGGGTACTTCGCCGGAAGTGTACGCAGTGTATACCGTCAATGGCGGCGATAAGCAGGAATCGACGAGTGTCCGGATCCCGGCGGTACTCACCGGGCTGGATGCGCTGCTGGAAGCGAACGCGGGCAGAGAGCTGGACACGGCCTCTGACGTTAAGCCTGCCAGGACGGCGGGAATGCTCATCGCCATCTCGCTGGCCTGCACGGCAGCTGCTGCCGGTGCCACGCTGTGCGTGATGCGGGTGATGCGCCTCCGGAAGACCAAAAAGCAAAAGCCCTCGCAACATTAAAAATCGCGAAAAAGCTGCAAAAGGCTTTTCCATATACAACAAAATAACAAAAAACGATAAAACAAAACAGAGAGGAAAATAATTATGGGCAAATTCACCTTTACGCAGACTGAGATCCCCGGTGTCGTCGTCATTGAGCCGCAGGTGTTCGGCGATGATCGCGGCTATTTCATGGAGACTTACCAGAAAGACCAGTTCGCCGAGGCCGGCATCGACAAGGAATTTGTGCAGGACAACCAGAGCCGCTCCACCCGCGGCGTGCTGCGCGGCCTCCACTTCCAGAAGAACCACACCCAGGGCA
>ENA-UONX01001005-UONX01001005.1-human-gut-metagenome-genome-assembly--contig:-P74old-NODE-1005-length-31666-cov-6.962355_pt1 | contig 31666 bp, 29 predicted proteins | sample MGYA00242466_ERZ724013 | MGnify/ENA metagenome assembly ERZ724013 | reverse complement strand
TTGAAAATAGATTTCCATATCTCTGCGGAGCAGGTTTTTGTCTGCTAAAAAATAATTTTATTATAGATTAACCACATATTAACTCAAACAAGATGGTTTAAACGAATAAAATATGATATTCTTTTAGTAGCTTCTAATCCAAAACAAAAGTTAGAACCCTCTTTCCAAAAAACTTGAAATCGGATTAGAAGAGAAATGAATAGGAGTGTGACGGATTATGCCTTGTAAAAAGATCCTTTTGAGCACTTTAGCAACGGCGTTGGTTACTGTACCAATTACTGCACAGGCGGCAGCCTCTACAATGGAAACAAACGTCCTGATGATGCTCCCTGCATCTGTACAGACTGCTTTACATTCTGAACAGCCAATTACAGAACTGGCAGAACCAACAGAAGAAGTTGAAAACCACCTTTGGCTGAAATCTGACCTTACAAAAGGAACACAGCAGGGGTATATCATCTCCAAGGGGATTTATACTCTGCCAGGAACTGCAAAGGAAGCGGAACAGGAATTAGCTGTCATAGATTACCAATGGGCAGAACCAGAGACACCAGCGGCGACTTCTGCTTGCACACATCCAAACAAGAAGAAAGTTGGAACACCAGATTTGCATCGTTCCCATGGTGCACAACACCCAGGTCATTGCACAGTGTATCTTTATCAGGACTGGCGTTGTGATGACTGCCATCAAAACGGTACGACCTGTACAACCACGCTAGTTTGGTGTACCAGTGCAAGTATCATTGATGGAATCGAACAGCCAGAAGAAACAAAATCCATTTGATCAAAATATAGTAAGCGATTCTTATTAACATAACAGGAATGCTATTTCATTCTATTGCGAATTTGTCATTCCTTTCAATTGAAAACGGAAAGGGGTTCTCGAAAGCAGCCCGGACAGACTTTTGTCCGGTGCCTGCTTTCGTTTTTTTCAAGTTTCCCCCCTATTTTTTTGCAAATAGAATTGCAAAAGCCGAAAAACTGTGCTATAATAAAGACAAATAACAGAAAAACACATCAAAGATAACTGTTTTCCTGTTAATATCACAAAAAAGAGGTTTTGTATTATGGAAATCAAGAAAAAACTGGCGGCAACCTTAAAAGAAAAGCCACAGGATGAAAGCAAGCTTGGCTTTGGTCATATCTTTACCGACCATATGCTGATAATGCCTTACGATGAGGGACAGGGTTGGCACGATCCAGAAATTGTGCCATATGGCAATATTGAACTGAGTCCGGCTGCCATGTGCCTGCACTATGGTCAGACTGTTTTCGAGGGCTTGAAAGCCTATCGTACTGCCGATGATAAAATTCAATTGTTCCGTCCGGAAGAAAACTTCAAGCGTCTGAATCGTTCCAATGAACGTTTGGTCATTCCAGAGCTGCCGGTAGATCTGGCAATGCAGTGCCTGACGGAACTGCTGGAAGTGGAAAAAGACTGGGTACCACATTTGGACGGCACTTCTCTATATATTCGTCCGTTTATCTTCGCTGTTGATCCATTCCTTGGCGTACGTCCAGGTGCACAATATCTGTTTATGATTATCCTGTCACCGTCCGGTGCTTATTATGCTTCCGGTTTGAATCCGGTTAATATTTACGTAGAGGATAAGTATGTCCGCACGGTTCGGGGCTGCATGGGCTATGCAAAAACTGGCGGTAACTATGCCGCTTCTCTGCACAGTCAAGATGATGCCCACAAGCAAAATTATTCTCAGGTTCTCTGGCTGGACGGCGTAGAGCAGAAGTATATCGAAGAAGTTGGTGCGATGAATATTTTCTTCGTCATTGACGGAGAGGTGGTTACACCATCTTTGGAAACTGGTTCGATTCTGTCCGGTATCACCAGAAAGTCTACCATTGAGCTATGTAAGAGCTGGGGCTTGCCGGTGTCAGAACGCCGGATTACCATTCAGGAAATTGCAGATGCCTATGATACCGGCAAGCTGGATGAAGTATTCGGCACGGGTACCGCAGCGGTCATTTCTCCGGTTGGACACCTCAAGTGGGATGACAAGGTAATGGAAATCAACAACAACCAGATTGGACCAATCTCGCAGAGAATTTATGACACCCTGACGGGCATTCAGTGGGGCAAGCTGCCGGATCCATTCGGCTGGATTGTGCCATTGGATTGATTTTTTGAAATCAATGGAAAAAAGGGGCTTTCTGGATAAGAAGTCCCTGATTTTCTTTTGTGTGTGAACTTTACAGAGAGGATAATAAAGGAGTGTTTTTATGAGAAAAATGTGGATTCCACTTACAGCAGCTGTTTTATTGGCAGTGAGCATACCCACTCCGGTATCTGCTGGCAGCGAACCAGTTGCTGTTGTTTCTGCTGCTTCAGAAACAGCTACCAAAGTGGTCATGGATGAACTTACCTATTATCTGTATGATACTTATGCAGAAGTCGGTGCAACAAACAAATCCATCGAGACGGCTGACATTGCAGCAGAAGTAAACGGCGTTCCTGTTACAGCCGTACGCAAGCAGGGATTTATGATGTGTTCCAGCCTTACACAGGTCACAATACCAGAGGGCATTACAACCCTTGAAACACAGGCATTTGCTGGTTGTCCCTTGACACAGATCACACTGCCGGACAGCCTCACAATCATTAGGGACAATGCATTTTCGATGTGCTCTGCCCTTACAGAACTGCACATTCCGGCAAAAGTGAAAACGATTGGAAGCTGTGCATTCAGCGATTGTTCCGCCTTGCAAAAATTCACCATTGCAGACGAGAATGCCCATTTTTCTGTGAGAGACGATGTACTCTATTCCAAAGATGGAACCACCTTGATTTGGTATCCACCTGCAAAACCGGTTTCCAGTTTCACCATTCCCGATACCGTAGAGACAGTCAGCGGATTTGCTTTTTTGGGTGCAGAAAATCTGAAGGAGATTACAATACCAGACAATATACAAGATTTAGGCATTAATACGTTTGCCCATTGTACTGCCTTGCAGCAGTGTACGATTCCTGAGGGCATTACGACGTTAGGCTCCTGTTTGTTTTTTGGATGCAGCAGCCTGAGCAGCGTGGAGATTCCAGATACAGTGACGACAATACAGAACAGCGTATTTTCTGAGTGCAGTAATTTGACCGCTGTACAATTGCCGGAAAACTTGACACAATTAGGAGATAGTGCTTTTCGAAATTGCATTAGCCTGACGGAAATGACCATTCCAGACGGAGTTACCGTTCTTCCCAATGCGGCGTTGATGGGGTGTACTGCCTTGCAGCAAATTACGCTTCCGGAAACTGTTACAGAATTGGGGAAATCTACCTTTCAAAATTGCACTGCATTGGAAACCTTTACGATTCCAGAACAGGTGACAAAACTGGAAGACAATCTGTTTACGGGCTGTTCCAGTTTAAAAAGCATTGTCGTTCCTGCTTCTGTCACTGAAATCGGCGAAGCCGTCTTTTCGCAATGCAGCAGCTTGGAAGAAATTACGATTTTGAATCCAAACTGTGTTCTGTTTGACGATGCAGAAACCATTTGCAATGCCCTTGCAGAAGACGGCAGCCCCATTTTTTCTGGAATTATTTCTGGTTATGAAGGCTCTACTGCTCAGGCATATGCAGAAAAGTATGGACTTCGTTTTCATAGTCTGGGAGAAGCCCTTGTTTGGGAAACCGGAGATGTAAATCTGGATGGGACAGTTAGCATGGCAGATGTGGTAATGCTTCAGAAATATCTACTGCGGAAGCAGTCGCTCACGCTGCAACAGGGACAAGTCAGCGATATGAACGGAGACCATGCTGTACAGGTTTTGGATTTGATTTTGTTGAAGCGGCAAATTTTAAAATAGAAAAGGAGTCCGTTCATATGCTTGGAACGTTAAAGAATCAGTTAACGGATTTGATTGCAGACAATGACGACAAGATTCGGGATACCATCGAGAACATGGTAAAAAATGAGGAATCCCGTGAAAAAATCGAAGCCCTTTTGAAAAAAAGCGGTCTGGCAGAGAAACTGAAAGCTGGCGATCTGGACGATATGATTGCGGCTGCCGCAAAAAAGTTTCAGGGGGAATCCTGATATGCTGACAAAAATGTTATCTCGCAGCACCTGTGCTGCCTGTCGTCTGTGCTGTCAGTTTGATGCCAGTGATATTTGGGAACTGCCCGTATTACCGCCGGAAACAGTGAAAGCTGTCAAGCAGATAAAGCCAGATACGGAATTTACACCATTTGGAACGGAATGTACCTTTGCAGCACCAGCTTTAAAAGGGGAGGAACTATTTGCCTGTCCCATGTTGACAGGGCATGGTTGTGGTTTGTCAGACCAAGAAAAGCCGTTTGATTGCAAGGTCTGGCCGTTTCGACTGATGCGAACAAAAAACGGAAAGGTCGGAATTGCCATTTCGGAGCTGTGCAACGGCATGCAATCGTATTCGGATGCACAGTTACAGGCGTTCTTACAGGAAGGGCTTGCAGAGACGATGTTTGCCTATGCAGAGCAGCATCCGGCACATGTGAAGCCATGGATGGATGGGTATCGGGTGATTTTGGAACAGAATGTTTGAGCGATGAAAAATGTATGGCACTGTTGCCAATTGTAAATTTTGCTGACGAAACGCTACATTGTTCCGTGAATCAAACTTACTTTTATAAAAAAGAAAAGCGGCAGCGTAATTCATCACGCTGCCGCTCTCCTTATATTTTATGAGAAAATTTCCTCACAGGAATTAATACATGCCGCCCATGCCGCCTGCCGGTGCAGCCGGTGCCGGTTCATCCTTCTTAATTGTTGCAACGGCACTCTCTGTAGTCAGTACCATAGAAGCAATGGATGCTGCATTCTGCAATGCACTTCTTGTTACCTTAGTCGGATCTACAATACCGCTGCTCAGCATATCGCAGTAAGTTTCTGTGTATGCATCAAAGCCGTAGCCAACCTTGCGGCTTCTCCGAATCTTGTCAATGATGACGCTGCCTTCCAGCCCTGCATTCGCTGCAATCTGACGGAGCGGTGCTTCCAGTGCACGCAGAATGATCTTCGCACCGGTCTTCTCATCACCTTCCAGAGACGGAATCAACTTTTCAATGGTCGGGATTGCGTTAATCAGAGCAGTACCACCGCCTGCTACGATACCCTCTTCTACTGCTGCCTTGGTTGCAGACAGAGCGTCTTCAATCCGCAGCTTCTTTTCCTTCATTTCTACTTCGGTTGCTGCACCAACATGGATCACAGCCACACCGCCGGACAGCTTGCCAATCCGCTCCTGCATCTTTTCCTTGTCAAAGTCAGAAGTGGAAACAGCAATCTGATTCTTGATTTCCTGAATCCGTTCTGCAATGGCTTCCTTCTCGCCAGCACCGCCGACCAGAATGGTGTTTTCCTTGTCAATTACTGCCTGGCTGACATGACCCAGCATATCAATGGTTGCATCCTTCAGTTCCATATCCAGATCCTTGGAGATAACAGTACCGCCGGTCAGGATGGCAATATCCTGCAGCATTTCCTTTCTTCTGTCACCAAAGCCCGGTGCCTTTACGGCTGCACACTTGAAAGTACCACGCAAGTTGTTCAGGATAATCGTAGTCAGTGCTTCGCCTTCAATGTCCTCTGCAATGATCAGCAGCTTCTTGCCCATCTGTACAATCTGTTCCAGCAACGGCAGGATTTCCTGAATGTTGCTGATGGTTCTGTCCGTCAGGAAGACCAGAGCGTCATCATAAACGACCTTCATCTTTTCCCGGTCGGTAATCATATATGGAGACAGATAACCACGGTCAAACTGCATACCTTCTACCACTTCGCTGTAGGTATCTGCCGTCTTGCCCTCTTCGATGGTGATCACGCCATCTGTTGTTACCTTTTCCATTGCCTCTGCAATCAGCTTGCCGACATTTTCATCTGCGGAAGAAATCGTAGCCACTCTTGCAATATCCTCTGAACCGTTGACAGCCTTGGAGTTTTCCTGAATGGTATCCACTGCTGCGTCAACAGCCTTTGCGATACCCTTGCGGAGTACCATCGGGTTCGCACCTGCTGCAATATTCTTCAGACCTTCGTGAATGATTGCCTGTGCCAGAACGGTTGCAGTGGTAGTACCGTCACCAGCTGCATCGTTGGTCTTAGTAGCAACTTCTCTTACCAGCTGTGCACCCATATTCTCAAAGGCATCTTCCAATTCGATGTCCTTTGCAATGGTCACACCGTCGTTGGTTACCAGCGGTGCACCAAATTCCTTATCCAATACCACATTTCTGCCCTTCGGACCGAGGGTGATCTTTACAGTATCTGCCAGCTTATCAATACCAGCAACAATTGCGTCTCTTGCCTCTGCATTGTATTTAATTTCTTTTGCCATGATTCTGCACTCCTTTTCTCAATTGCCTTTTGATGTACTTATTCTACAACAGCGATGATTTCGCTTTCATAAACAACAGTCAGCTCTTCACCGTTTTCCTTGATCTTTTGACCAGCCGTCTTGCTCAATAATACCTTGTCGCCGACTTTCACTGCCATCGGAATCAGCGTACCGGTGGAAGCGTACTTTCCTGTACCGCATGCAACAACAGCGGCTGTTGCATAGCTGCTGGAAGCTGCCTTTGCACTCAAAAGCAGACCGCCTGCGGTCTTTTCTTCCTTTTCCTCTTCAAACTTGACAATCACTCTATCTGCCAACGGTTTCAACATAACGCTCTTCCTCCCATAAGTTTTTATAGTTTATCACTTGTGTGCTGCTTGTGTTAGCACTCCTTTTTCTTGAGTGCTAATCTTATTATAACAACTTTTTCGGAAAAATCAAGTCCAAATGCTGCTTTTTCTGTAAAATTGTATATCTGCACAAATTTTTTATCAAAATAGAAAAAATATTATCTACTTCTTACAGCAATTATGAATCATTTTTCAGCTCATTTTGAATTCTGCGGAGTAGCTAACAAATACATTTTAGATTTTTATAAATTTCATAATTTACAAACAGTTCATGATAAACACAAAAAAAATACACCATATTTTTACTAGCATGTGTTATCATACTGATGAGCAGCAATTTCATTTTGTCATGAAAAATAAAATAGGAAAAGTGAGGTTAAACAACATGGCATTAGAAAAAGTACTGGTCGTAGATGATGACCCCAATATTTGTGATGTATTGATGATGTATCTGGAAAATGAAGGCTACAGTGTGATTCTCTCTTATGATGGAGAAGAAGCATTGGTAAAGTTCAACGCACTCAAACCGGATATTGTTCTGTTGGATGTTATGCTCCCGAGCATGGACGGCTGGCAGGTTTGCCGGGAAATTCGGAAAAAGTCCAGTGTGCCGATTATTATGATTACAGCAAAAGGCGATACCTTTGATAAGGTACTGGGGCTGGAACTCGGTGCAGATGATTATATTGTAAAACCGTTTGACACCAAAGAAGTGGTTGCTCGCATCAAGGCAATTGCCAGAAGAGTCAGTGCTGCTCCGGCAGAAACAGAAGTCAGAGAAGTCCGCTATGACAAGCTGTCTGTCAATATGACACGCTATGAACTACGAGTAAATGGCAAGGTAGTCGATACCCCGCCAAAGGAATTGGAACTGCTTTTCTACCTGGCATCCAACCCAAACCGTGTTTACACCCGTGACCAGCTGCTGGACGAAGTCTGGGGCTTTGAATATTACGGTGACTCCCGTACCATTGATGTTCATATCAAACGTCTGCGGGAAAAGCTTGAAGGGGTTTCCGATAAATGGGCACTCAAGACCGTCTGGGGCGTTGGTTATAAATTCGAATCTGAAGAAGAAGAATAATGGCTGACGGTGCGAAAAAATCACGCCGCTTTCATCCTCTTACCATGCGAATTATCTGTGTAGAAGTGCTGGCAATGCTGGTCTGCACCATTATTATTTCCCTTATCAGTATTTCCCTGTATAAGCGTTCTGTTTTCTCCTCTATTGGAAAAAATGATGGTATTTTAGCCGTTGGCATTCTCAAACGCTATCAAGAAGAAAATAAAGGAGAAAAAAACAGCATCGATTGGATTCCAGACAGCTATGCACAGGCGTTATTTGACTGGAATACAGAAGAATCGCATATACTGTATTTTTTGTTTGATACAGAAGGGAATTGTGTGATTTGTTCCAAACAGGTCAACTGTGAAAAGGCAAAAATCCAACTGGATGATTCTGCATTGCAAATCATGCAAAAAGAGGGCGAATATCTTTCTGATACACTTGCCATGCTGAATCCGGAGGAAGAACATCCCATGATCAGCAAAGGCTCGGTTATTTCCTTTCCAGAACCAGATGGGACTACCACAAATTACTACTTGTTCAGCAACACGATGACCAGCGTTATGGATGTATTTGTATTCAGGATTTGGATATTTGGTTTGCTATGCTGTACAATACTGACTGGAATTCTCATCAGTGTAACAGCTTTCTTCCTGAATCGACATCAAAAACCGCTGGAACAGATGATGCGGATTGCACAGCAATGTGCAAAGGGTAACTACACAGAACATCTGAATCCAGGCAGTTTTGAAGAGCCGTCTTATGAAGCCATGGCGTACAGTATTAACGAGCTTGCATATGCAGCGGAAAATGCAGAAAATCAGCGAAAGCAGTTTGTTTCCAATGTTTCTCATGAATTACGAACGCCTATGACCATTATCAGCGGTTATGTAGATGGTATGCTGGACGGCACAGTTCCGAAAAATAAACGGATACAATATCTTTCCATTGTTTCGCAGGAGATGCAACGTTTGAAAATTCTGATTTCTTCCATGCTAAACCTGACAAAATTCGATAACGGTACCATTCAGATTCACTACCAGCTGTTTCCCATACAAGATCTGGTGTTCCGAACGATTCTTATGTTTGAAAGCCGTCTGGAAAAACGAAACATTTCGCTGGTTGGTCTGGACTCCGATCCGATTTCTGTCTGGGGGGATCCGGATTTAATTGGACAGGTCATTTATAATCTGTTTGAAAATGCAGTTAAGTTTGTCAATACTGGCGGTACCATTACCTTTACGTTTACAGACGAACCCAAAAGTACACTCATTGCAATCCGTAATACAGGAGCTGGCATTTCCAAAGAGGAATTGCCAAAGATTTTTGAGCGTTTTTATAAGTCAGATGACTCCAGGAGCCACGACAAAACAGGTCTTGGCATCGGACTGGACATTACCAAACACATTGTCCGTTTGCATAAGGCACAGATTTCCGTCAGCAGTGAAGAAGGCGAATATACAGAATTCCTCATTCGTCTGCCGAAGCAGGAAACACCGGAAGAATCTCATGCAGATGATACAGAAGAAAAGCCAAAAGGAACCATATAAAAAGGCGGACGATGCAAAATAGCAATCGTCTGCCTTTTCCCATATCTATATATGACAGAAAGGAGCATTTCCATGGCAGAAACGCCGTTTTCTCCAATTCAGCCACCGCAATCCGGCACAGAACAAAACTTACAGAACCAACCACAGTCAATTCCACAGGGGGAACAACGTCCACAGCCTGCACAAGTACCGCCCTATGCCCAGGCTGCACCACAGCCGATTCCACAGGGGGAACAACATCCACAGCCTTCTGCACAAGTACCGCCCTATGCCCAGGCTGCACCACAGCAAAACTCGCAGTATGCACAAGTTCTGCCGTACACACCATATCGCCAACCCTCCCCGTCTCCACCTGTGCAGTCTGTTCCAGCTGTACCAAAACAAATAAAAGCCAAGGCAACACCAGAACAGCGGCGTCTGACAAAGCTGGCATGGATTGCCATTGCATTGGCATTCTTACTGCTTGTATACTGCATTTTAAGCGATATTCTCCATTACTATCAAATGGACAATGTCACACCAACCATGCAGCAGTCCGAACAGACACTGACTGTACAATATCAGGAAAAGCCGGCTTCCGAGCAAATCACAAAGCCAGATGCAAACGGAAAATATACTGTTGCTGGCGTTGCGGATGCCGTTGCACCGTCCATTGTAGAAATCAAAGCTGTCTCCGGGGATACGCCAATGAGCAGCGGTTCCGGCATTATTCTTTCTGAGGATGGCTACATCGTCACAAATGCACATGTACTACAAAACTGTGACACATTCTGGGTTTCCATCGGAACAACCCAAGAGGCTTTTCCAGCAACTTGTATCGGCATGGATATCAAAACAGATTTGGCAGTGCTGAAAGTAGAACAGACTGGCTTGCCGGCAGCAACCATCGGGGATGCCGATTCTCTGCTGGTCGGGGAAGAAGTCGTTGCCATCGGCAACCCTGCCGGACTGACAGGAACCGTTACAAACGGCATTGTCTCTGCCCTGCACCGACAGGTCAAGAGTGGCTCCACTGGCTTTGAAATGGACTGCATTCAAACCAATGCTGCCATCAGCCCTGGGAACTCCGGCGGTGCACTGGTCAATTTGTATGGGCAGGTAGTCGGCATTACCTCCTCCAAATATACCAGTATTTATAGCGGAACCGCTTATGAGGGGCTGGGATTTGCCATTTCCATCAATGCTGCGATGCCAATCATTGAAGAGTTGGTGACACAGGGCTATGTGTCCGGTCGGGTACGTGTGGGCATTACGTTCCGGTCTCTGGATGTGCCAGAGGTATTGGCGGAATTTCAACAGACATACGGCTTATCGGAAGATACAGAGATGACAGGACTTTGGATTTCTGAGATTGCACAAGATTGTGATATTGCGAATACCCAATTGAAAGTTGGCGATGTGATATATGCTGTCAATGATACGCCAGTTGCAAATTATGATGACTTAAACACTGTATTGGAATCGTTCCACGCAAATGATACATTGACAGCAAGCTGCTATCGGTTTGATGATGCCGGAAAACAACAGAAGTTTACCATTGCATTCCAGCTAATGGAAGATCGGTCGGGAAACTTCTAATATTCAAACAACATTGCAAAAAACGGAAAGCAACGATTTGGCTGCTTTCCGTTTTCTTTTTCCCAATCTATCCAATTTCCTGACAAGCAAATCGCTTACAGCATTACCTTCTCTGCCAGATAATCTTCCAATTCCGAAATCGGTATCCGCACCTGTTCCATGGTATCCCGATCCCGCACTGTAACACAATTATCTTTTTCCAGTGTATCAAAATCATAGGTAATGCAGAATGGTGTCCCAATTTCATCCTGCCGACGATACCGCTTCCCAATCGAACCCGTATCATCAAAGTCCACCATAAACTTCTTAGACAACTGTGCATACACTTCCTGTGCCTTTTCACTCAGCTTCTTAGAGAGCGGCAGAATGGCTGCCTTATACGGTGCCAGTGCCGGATGGAAATGCATCACCACACGGGTGTCATTCTTTTCTGCATCGACCACTTCTTCATCATATGCTTCTGTTACAATGGACAGGAACAGACGTTCTACACCCAAAGATGGCTCAATGACATACGGAATATACTTGCGGTTTTCTTCCGGATCAAAATATTCCATGGACTTGCCGCTGTGGTTCATATGCTGTGTCAAGTCGTAATTGGTACGATCCGCCACGCCCCAGAGTTCGCCCCAGCCAAATGCAAAACGATATTCAAAGTCAGTGGTTGCCTTGGAGTAGAAGCAAAGTTCTTCTGGATCGTGGTCACGCAGCCGCAGATTTTCTTCTCGAATGCCAAGATTCAGCAGGAAGTTCTTGCAGTAGCTTCTCCAGTACTGGAACCATTCCAAATCGGTATCTGGCTTGCAGAAAAATTCCAGTTCCATCTGCTCAAATTCCCGTACCCGGAAGATGAAGTTCCCCGGTGTAATTTCATTCCGGAAGGACTTTCCGATCTGTGCGACACCGAACGGTACCTTTTTCCGAGAGGTTCTCTGGATATTGGCAAAGTCTACAAAAATACCCTGTGCCGTTTCCGGACGGAGATAAAGCTCTGACTTGGAATCCTCTGTGACACCCTGAAACGTCTTGAACATCAGGTTAAACTGCCGAATATCAGTAAAATCACACTTGCCGCAGTTCGGACACGGAATCTGCTTTTCCCGAATGTAGTTCATCATCTGTTCATTCGACCAGCCTGCCGGATTCGTGCCGTCAAAATCCTCAATCAAATTATCTGCTCTGTGTCGGGTTTTGCAGGCTTTGCAGTCCATCAACGGATCCGAGAAGCCACCCAGATGACCAGAAGCCACCCAAGTCTGCGGATTCATCAGAATGGCACTGTCCAGACCAACATTATACGGGCATTCCTGCACGAACTTCTGCCACCATGCCTTTTTGATATTGTTTTTCAGTTCCACGCCGAGCGGGCCATAATCCCATGTATTGGCAAGTCCACCGTAGATTTCCGAACCGGCATATACAAAACCTCTGGACTTGCAAAGGTCTACAATTTTATCCATGCTTTTTTCCTGATTGGTCAGCATTACAATTTCCTCATTTCTATATTTTTTTGCACAAAAGGTGCATGATATCTTTTTTATTATAAACGAAACAAAGGGAAATGTCAAGGTTCTGGAAATGATTTTTCAAACCTCATCGACTTTCTTTATTGGGATACTGACTGCCAAATGTCTACTTTTTTTACTGGTAAGGCTTCATATTCTGCTGCCAATTCCTCATCGCTCTTTCCATATATCTTGTTTTTATATTGATCCTCCAGCAGCTGCATATGTGCTTTCCAAGCAGCCCCATGGATGTCTTCTCCACAAAATGCAGCCTGCAACATCACAATATATAAAAACGATTCAAAGGAATCTGCAATAATATCCGGTGTATCATAATCATCATGCAAATACAACACGATTTCCGGTTCTTCTTTCTCCTCTTGATAGAAAAAACAATACAAATCTCCTGCACCTGTTTGTGCAAATGGAATCAATTTGATATTGCTCTTTAAAGTTACCTCTTCGTCCTCTTCTTTCCACGAAATCCATTCTTTCAACTCTTCCAACCATTCCGAAATTTCGTCAAAAAACAAAGGTTCACAATCCCCTTCTATCATAAGGAATGCATTTGGATGATAGATATACGCATCTCGATTTGCACGAAATTCATCCGCATCCAACGTCATCCACTCCATAGCACCCGTCGCATAAATAGCATGCCATTTCTTTGGAAATGTTACCCCTAAAAGCGTTTCCAGTTCCAATAACGTCATATGCACGTTCTCCTTTTTTTCAAATTTATTTTGCTATATTTATAATATCATGAAACGCACGAAAAGTCAATAAAAATAGCCGCTCTGATCAAAATCAAAGCGACTATTGAGAATGTTATTCTTTTATCATATTTCCCTGACCAGCCTTCAGGAAAACCGGTTCCTTCATTTCCGTTTCAGCTTACTCAGCTTATCAAAAAAGCCCTCCCGTTTGCTGTGATTCTTCTCATCCAGAGAATCATCAAAATCACGCAGCAAATCCTTCTGCCTCTTCGTCAGCTTCTTCGGCACCTCTACACTGACCGTCACATACTGGTCACCCCGTGTATCACGCCGCAGCATTTTCACGCCCTTGCCACGCAGCCGGAACTTCGTACCGCTCTGTGTTCCCTCTGGAATTTCATACTCGACATCGCCATCAATGGTTGGCACAGTGATTTCTGCACCCAGAACTGCCTGTGCATAGGTAATCGGGATGTCACAGTAGATATCGCTGCCGTCCCGTTCAAACAGCGGATGGGACTGCATTTGTATGGTTACATAAGCATCTCCTGCCGATCCGCCGTTGACACCTGCATCCCCTTTGCCGCTGATCCGAATTGTCTCACCATCATCAATCCCTGCCGGAATGTTCAGCTCCAAATTCGCCGTATTGCGAATGCGTCCGCTGCCCTTGCACTTACTGCATGGATTGGTGACAATCTCACCCCGTCCGCCGCAACGGCTGCACGTTCTCGTACTGGAAATGACACCAAACGGTGTCCGCTGATTGGTCTTGACACTGCCTCGACCATTACACTCCGGACAAGTCTGCTTAGTGGTATTGCTGTCCGCACCCGTTCCATGACACTGCGGACACGCATCCATATGGGCAAAGCTAATTGTTTTTTTCACGCCCTGACAAGCTTCCATAAAGCTAATGCGAACATCGGTGTGAATGTCACCACCTCGTCTCGGTGCGTTGGCATTGGATGCGGCACTTCTGCCGCCACCACCAAAACCGCCAAAACCGCCGAAGATACTCTCAAAGATGTCACCCACATCGCCAAAGCCGCCGAACCCATCGGCACCGCCTGCTCCACCAAAATTCGGATCGACACCAGCATGACCGAACTGGTCATATCTTGCACGTTTTTCCGAGTCAGACAAGACACCATATGCCTCATTGACCTCTTTGAATTTTGCCTCTGCCTCTTTATCCCCCGGATGGAGATCCGGATGGTATTTTCTTGCCATGCTCTTAAAGGCCTTCTTAATTTCCTCCTCAGAAGCTCCTTTTTGCAGCCCCAGCACTTCATAATAATCCCGTTTTTCTTCTGCCATCGTCCCCAGCTCCTTTCTGTTGCACACATTTCAACAATATCTGTATCGGAAACAGCATGCGAGCCCATTTCCTATACACCAACATACGGGACGAATAGAAGATTCGTCCCGTATGCCACCATCTCAAACCGTTCCTAATCCGGCTTATACTTCCTTATAATCTGCGTCAATGACATCGTCACCGTCGCTGTTGCTGCTGTTATCTGCACCGGCATTACCGCCCATATTGCTCATATCCGGGCCACCCTGTGCACCGCCAGCCTGCTGGTACAGCTTAGAAGAAAGGTCATACAGTGCCTTCTGCAGTGCTTCGCTCTTCTCCTTGATCAGAGTCGTATCCGTGCCCTTCAGTGCTTCCTTCAGGTCATTGCACTTTGCTTCTACGTCAGACTTTTCCGAAGCCGGCACCTTATCGCCCAGTTCCTCCAGTGTGCTCTCACACTGCATTACCATATTTTCAGCGTTGTTCTTGGTGTCTACCTCGTCCTTCCGCTTCTTGTCTTCTTCTGCATACGCTTCTGCTTCCTTGACAGCCTTGTCAATGTCTTCCTTGGACATGTTGGTAGAAGAAGTAATGGTAATGTTCTGCTCCTTACCGGTACCCAAATCCTTTGCAGAAACGTGTACGATACCATTTGCGTCGATGTCGAAGGTAACCTCAATCTGCGGTACACCACGCCGAGCCGGTGCAATACCATCCAGACGGAAGGTACCCAGCTGCTTGTTGTCCTTTGCAAATTCCCGCTCACCTTGCAGCACGTTGATATCTACGGCTGTCTGATTGTCAGCGGCAGTGGAGAAAATCTGACTCTTCTTCGTCGGAATGGTCGTATTTCTCTCAATGATCTTGGTGCAGACACCGCCCATGGTCTCCAGACCCAGTGACAACGGGGTAACATCCAACAGCAGCAGACCATCCTTGACATCACCGCCGAGGACGCCGCCCTGGTAAGCCGCACCCAATGCCACGCATTCATCCGGATTGATGCCCTTGAACGGTTCCTTGCCCAGCTTCCGGCGAACGGCTTCCTGTACAGCCGGAATTCTGGAAGAACCACCGACCATCAGCACCTTGTTCAGTTCGGACGCACTCAGACCACTGTCAGACAATGCCTGCTGTACCGGACCCATGGTAGCGTCTACCAGATCCTTGGTCAATTCATTGAACTTTGCAACAGTCAGTGTCATATCCAAATGCTTCGGACCGGTTGCATCTGCGGTGATAAACGGCAGGTTGATGTTAGAGGAAGTCGTAGCAGACAGTTCAATCTTTGCCTTTTCTGCTGCTTCCTTCAGCCGCTGCATTACCATCTTATCCTTAGAAAGGTCAATGCCTTCTGTCTTCTTAAATTCTGCTACAATCCAGTCAATGATTCTCTGGTCGAAATCATCACCGCCGAGACGGTTGTTACCAGCGGTAGCCAGTACCTGCTGAACACCTTCGCCCATTTCAATGATGGAAACGTCGAACGTACCGCCGCCGAGGTCATATACCATAACCTTCTGGTCTTCTTCCTTATCAATTCCATAAGAAAGAGCCGCTGCGGTCGGTTCATTGATGATTCTCTTCACGGTCAAGCCAGCAATCTGACCGGCATCTTTGGTTGCCTGCCGCTGTGCATCCGTAAAGTAAGCCGGAACGGTAATCACGGCTTCTGTAACAGAAGAACCCAGATACGCTTCTGCATCTGCCTTCAGCTTTTGCAGAATCATCGCAGAAATTTCCTGCGGTGTATATTTCTTGCCGTCAATTTCTACCTTGTAATCGGAACCCATATGCCGCTTAATGGATGAAATGGTGCGTTCCGGATTGGCAACTGCCTGCCGCTTGGCAACCTGACCAACCAGCCGCTCCCCATTCTTTGCGAAACCAACGACAGACGGTGTGGTTCTTGCACCCTCCGCATTCGGGATAACAACGGCATTGCCGCCCTCCATAACTGCTACACAAGAGTTTGTTGTGCCCAAGTCAATACCAATAATCTTTCCCATAGTAATACTCTTCCTTTCCTCATTCGTCTATTCTGTAGATAGACGCACATTGCAATTTTATTTTTGATTTGCTGCCTTTGGCAGCAGAAATTTATGAAAACGCTGAAAAGCGGTCTGTCATGATTCCACCTTTCAAGCCGGTTTAAGGAAACAAACTGCGGTCAATCAGAGGCTATACCGCAACCGCAACCATTGCCGGACGAATCAGCCGATCCCCCAGCAGGTAGCCCTTTTGGTAAATCTCACAGACCTTGTTTTCCGCAAAGTCGGTATTGTCCATCTGTTTGATGGCATTGTGCAGATTCGGATCAAATTCCACGCCAACCTCTGCAATTTCCTTGACGCCCATCTGTTCCAGTGCTTTTTGCAGCTGGCTGAACGTCATCTCAATGCCCTTTTTATAGGTTTCATCGCTGCACGCTGCCTCCATGGCACGTTCAAACGTATCCACCACCGTCAGCAGGGATTTAATGCAGTCTGCCTTGGCATCGCCATAAATCTTCTTCTTTTCCTCTGTCGTACGGTTCCGGTAATTCTGGTACTCTGCCATCAGCCGCAGATGCTGATCCTTGCGATCTGCCAGTGCAGCTTCTGCCTTTTCCAGTGCCGCCTTCAGCTCTTTTTTCTTCATATGCTGATCTTCTTCCGTCGTAGATTCTGTTTCCGCTTCTGCCGACTCCACAGTTTCCTCTGCTGCGGTCTCTGCAACTGCCTCCGCAGCGGTTTCTGTTGCTGCTTCTGCTGCAGTGTTCTGAGCGGTTTCCTCTGCTTCCGCTTGCTGCTTCTTTTCCGTATTTGGTTCCATTTCAGCGTCCCTCCTATTCGTTGTCCGCTTCGTCATCCTCTTCGGAAATCAGATGCGAAAGCTTTTCGGTAAAATATTCTATATAGGGGATAATCTTCGCATAATCCAGCCGCATGGGACCGATAATGCCCAGCGAGCCGACCGCCTGTTTCCCCTTCTGGTATTTTGAAACAATCATACTGGAGTTGCCAATGACAAACCGGTCGCCTTCTTCACCGAAAACCACCTTAATGCCGTTAAAAGAATCATCCAACAGCCCATGCAATTCGTTCTTGTGGGAAATAAACTGTACCACTTCTGCCTGGTTCAAGTCCTGACAGGAGAGTAGATTCTGTTCCCCACTGACATAGACCTTATGTTTCTGCAAATCTCTGGACATCTCACAGACGCCTTGCACCAGTGGAGACAATGCCATCATGTAGGCTCCCATAGCGGTAATCATCTGATCCATCCGCTCTTCGGACAGTTCCGAAACAGAAACCCCCTGCAAGTTTTCCTGCATAAAATTGCGGAAAAACTGCATATGCTCTTCTGTCAAGTCAAATTCCAGCCGGCACGCTTTGTTCTTAATGGTACCGTTGGATGTAATCAGCAGTACCACATACAGCCGTTTTCCGGTTGGAATCACTTCCACCTTGGAAATCACAGAATACTTTGGTGCAAAATCGGATACCACTGTCGCACACTTTGTGACCTCTGCCAGTGCCGTGGTGGCACTCTGAATCAACAGATCTTCCGTCATCTGAGATTCATCCCCCAACATGGCATCCAATCGTTCCCGCTCGGATTCTGGCAGGGTTTCCTGCTGTACGACCTGATCAATATAGAACCGGTAACCGCTGTAGGTCGGCACTCTGCCGGCAGATGTGTGCGGCTGTTCGAGATAGCCCAACTCCTCTAATACCGCCATATCATTCCGCACTGTTGCGGCAGAAACATGAATCTGCGGCAGCTGGGAGATGATTTTAGAGCCGACCGGTTCACCAGTTTGGATATATGCTTCCACAACTGCAAGCAATACATTTTTCTTTCTGGCATCCATCCGATCGTCTCCCTTCCTGCTGTCCTGCTGGCAGCTATTGTTTTGAAGTGTTAGCACTCATTCTCTCTGAGTGCTAATATAAATTTATCACGATTCCGCTAAATTGTCAAGATGTTTTGAAAAAATTGTAAGATTGCACAATTTATAATTTCAAAATCGGTTTTTATTATACCATTTTTACCAAATTCAAAACCATTTCCAACGAATCCAATCGGCCTACAAGCGTTCGCAGAGCGGATGACGAGATTGGCACTGTTATGATCGCAGTGTTCCTCTCCCATGCAAAAAGAAAAAGCCGTTCTGTCGGTTTTCCGAAGATTGAAAATTCCCTATTGACAAATCCGGAAAAATATGCTATGATTTTCGTAAACCAAAATAAATATAAAAAGTTTACGAAAAGAGGTTTTCTACTATGTCATCATCCTCCATCCGCAATCTCTGTCAAATCGCCCTGTTCGCTGCCATTCTCGCTGTTTTGGCACAAATCAGCATTCCCATGCCGAGTGGCGTACCCATCACGCTGCAAACGCTGGCAGTTGGTCTCTGTGCCAGCTGCCTTGGATGGAAGCGGGGCGGCATTGCTGTTCTGGTCTATCTGGCACTTGGTGCGGTCGGCATTCCTGTTTTTGCCCAGTTCACTGGCGGCATTGCAAAATTTGTCGGTGTGACTGGTGGTTTTCTTTGGGGATTTTTGCCGATGGTAATCCTCTGCGGTGCCGGTGCTGCCCTACAGGAATCTGCAAAAAATAAAATCGCTGGCGGTATCAGCTGTGTGCTGCTGCAAGCAGCTGGTTTGCTGGTATGCCATTTCTGCGGTGTCCTGCAATTTTCCATTCTGGCAGGAAGAGGGTTCTGGACCAGTGCCCTTCAAGTTTCTGTCCCCTATTTACTAAAGGATAGTATTTCCCTAATTGTTGCATTTTTTGCAGCAAAGGCACTGTGTAAAATTCTGGATCACGCACACATCTCTCTGCATCCGTCCAGACAGACCGGACAGAAAGCCTGACTAATATCGCTGTAACACAACAAACGAAAAACGGAAAGCAGATTTTCATGTCTGCTTTCCGTTTTCTATTGCAATCGCTTACCGTTTTTGCATTCGCTCCCGCAGCTCTTGCAGTCGCTTTTTCACATTCGGCGTATCCAGATACCGTTCCAAATGCTCTTTCAGTGGCACACCAGAACGAAATGCAAACAAAAACCGTCGCTTTTCGCCGTTCTTCTCCTTGCTTGCCAGAATATTCGCTTTCAGTTCCTCCAGCCGGACGACAATCTGATGTTCGGCGGCAAACAATCGAATCCGTCGCACCAATCGCAGAGAATACACCAGATCCAGCACAAAAATCCCAAAGAAAAAGCCAATGAGAAATGAGAACGCCAGATTTTGTGCCAACCAGTCTAAGCTGTCTAAAATATATGGATGAATAAAGAAGTAGTAAATGGCACTGAGCAGCAGCCAGAAAAAGGAGAACAGCGGACAAATAATCCCTTGGATATTGCCCCATTGATCGCTGTAATCCCATAGCTTGATATTCATCCCTTTGACAAAAATCAAACCCGCTATATACTCAATCAAAGTAATACAAACCGCCATCATCAAAAACAGCACCAGTTTCTGTACAACATGATTCTGTATGGGCAAATATGGCTCTAACGATGCCAGTAAATACAATACACTCAGGCTAAACCCATAAAGCGGCAAATACGGACCAATCAAAAAACCCGGATTCAACCATTTATGGGTGACAAAATGCCGAAAGAACACTTCCAGACACCATCCAAGGATACTGCCGACCGCAAAAAGAAATGTGACCGTTAAAAATACATTCATAAATGACTTCCCTTCTGTCCACGTATTTTTTTATTATACAACAGCAGGCTTCTTTTTGCAAGTCAAAATGAAAAAAACTGTCGATTTCTGCACACAGTTTCCGTATATGCCGTGCTGTTGGCACATGCTATTCTATATTCTGAAAGGCATCAAAGTAGAGCGAAACCATTGTGGTCATTCCTGTCTGTGTCCCTTTCCAGGTGATTGCAGAAATCCGTCCATTTTCAATGGTATCTTTTACCGTCAGACAGTCATTTAAGTCACATTGCACCAGTCCGGAAAAGGTAAAATACCGCTGAAACCAGCCATTTTGTGCGGTATTGGAACGGAACTGCAAGGCTTTCTGCGGATCATACAGATAAGAACGGTCAAAGGCAATCTGTTTATGCCGCAGCTGATAGACAGCAACTGCCTGTGGATTGACAAGAGAAAACTTGTTATAGCTGCCGTCTACATCCTGCATGTGAAAATGGCTGATCATGCGACTGTAGCATCGTTTTGTACCATAGGAAAGTGTCTGTCCTGTCTGGATGTGCAACGTCTTGGCATCCTCTGGCAAATGCAGACAAACCTTATTTGCTGCTCGAATATAAGGATAGCGTTCCAACAGTTTATAACAGAGCGTGACCACACCGTCCCAGATCGGAATATGCTCTTTGAAATAGACGTAGTTGCTGGTGTCACCGTTTGATTCCCACGTAATAGCAGACGGAAACGTATAATATCCCGAAAGCAATGCATCCACAGAGAGATTGGGATACAGTCCCGGTTCTAACTCATTGTGCAGCAGCAGTTTGGTAAAACCATAAGATAAAATCGTCATCACCGTTGCACATTCCTCTGTTTGCACCGTCATTTTCTCCAAACTGCCCTCGTGCATTATCTGGCTGCCATACTGTACCACAATTCGGCAAATCGTACCAAACTGCTGCAATCCGCCGGTGTCTAACTGTGCGGAAAAGGCTGTATAGGGGGTATAAACCTCTTTTTTTAACTGAAAGGATAAAATTTCCGTAAACGCATAGGCTGCACCCGTAGTATTATAAATCGTAACAGTCAGTGCCATGCCATCCCTCCTTTCCACAAAAGCATGTGGAATTGTTGAAAAACATAAATTGGATCAAAGTACATTCTATCGCTACTGATCAGAAACCATGCCGGCAGACAAAACTTGTCCATCGAACTTACATTGAAAACGATCATTTCGTCCGGTTACACTGCTTGCAATTGATTGACCAGACATTCCAGCCGACAGGCAACGGTAGCTGAACAGCCATCTTCCTGTATGACATACCGTGTCAGCTGACACATACTATATCGTATCCCATCCAGCTCCACTGTAAACCGCTTATTTTCTGCCAGATAGGTTTCCAGTTCCAACATCAAAACAGACGGTGGATCGGTTCGCAAAAACCGTCCATCCAGATACAGCCGCCTTGCCCGAATGGCATGATTGGTAAAAACAGTCGTTCCCGCCACGGTTGTCTGTTCCGTAAACTGCCGGACACCGGAGAGTTGATACTTGTCCACATAAAAAATATGGTTTCCAATGGTCACTGGAAAGGTTCGTTTCTCCTGCAATGTGCAATGATACGCCATCGTCATTCCACCTCCGCTTCTGTTTCCGGCACATCTGGCTGCAAAACGCCCTGTACATGACAGGTTGCGGTCATCGTCTGCTTTTGCAACAGCTGTTCTGTCTTAGGGGCAGAAAATACAACCGTCTGCACCCGACAGGTCTGCAACAGCACTGGCAGAATCGTCTCTGTAAAATGAGCATATAACTGTTCTACATCGGCTTCCATCGGCAACAGTAGGGTTACTGTTACCTCAGCGGAAAAGGGAATGCTCTCCTGCTCTGCCCGAACAACCGGTAGCTCTGTCTTACAATTCTGAAGATTCAGCACCAAAAACGGTGGTTGTTTCTGCGAAACTGCCCTATGGTCATAGGCAGTATAAACCGGCATCGGAAGCGATTTCAGCTGGGTTTGCAGCTGGTGCAGAATCTGTGCTATCATCTATGATGCTCTCCTCTCCTACGGTTTTTGTCCGACAAAAACAAAACTGTTCATCCAGCAGCCACGGACTGCAAAGCTGCCGATACTGGTCTTGCAGCTGCTTTGCAGCGGCAACCTGTTTGGTACGGTCCACTTGCTGCGGCACGGTTCCGGCATAGGTACAAGCCATTTTTTCCTGCGTTGCCTGCAAGGTCTGATAATGATAGTTCGCAATTGCCGCCGCCAGCAAATGCAGCGGCTGTAACGTTGGGGTTGTCTCCGGCTTTAGAGCAGCTGTTACCTCGTCAATGGCAGACAGAATCAGACTCTCATATGCCTGCACATCGTCCAGCTGTGTCAGCCTTTGAAAAAATCCACGTACCATCTCCGGATGCATACGCTCCACCTCCTCTGTATTTTCGTTTTCCGTTTCACTTCATCTGAAATTGCTGCAAGGTCGCTCCTGCGTTCTTCTCAGTCGGTTGCAGCTGAGAACTGCCCTGCTGTTGTGTTTCCTGTCGCAGCTGCTGCCGAAAGGTCAGCAATTCCGGCAGTGTCATGCGTTCTGCTGCTTGCAGTAAGCTCTTCTGCAACGGCTGTCCGCTGAGATAACAGAGTGTGACAATCTCCTTTCGAATGTCATCTTCCGCTGCTGCCAGCTGTGCCTGCTGGCTTTGCAGCTGCTTTTGCAAAACAGCAACCCGTTCGCTCTCTGCCTTGCCGCCGTACTGCTTTGTGACACCCGCCTGCCGTTGTGCCGGAACGGCAACAAAACTCCATTCATAGGCATCTGTAATATCGGAAAGCACCGTATGGCAGAGGCTTCCTTGATACAGTTCCCCCTGCACATGCGGACAGCCACCGGTACGCCGATCTTTTCCACAAACAGAACAGGTATGTGAGGCGGCTGTGCAGGAAACGCTGACCTCTTTTTTGATACCGGCATCAATCTCTCGAATCAAGTCTTGATTGCCATCTGTCCGTACCATATAGGCGTTTCCCTTCAGACAAGTGTATGGTTCTCCCGTGCTGGTACGTTGTTCCGAATGCGTTTCGAGGCGGGTTGAGAAAATGCGTGCTGTCTGGTTGCTTCCAGACGGATTGTGATCAAAAATGCCAGTTTTTCCAACAAACAGTGTTTTCATCGACTGTAGAGCAGATAGGGAAAACCGTTCAAAATCTCGGTCAATTTCATTGTCGCAGAGCAGCACATCAAAAATATAGACCTCATCGGCACTGTGTGTTCTTCTGGTAAATTGATTGAGTGCCTGTAACAGGTCATCCTGCGGTGTTATCGTTTCCATAAAAATCCTCCTTTAAAATCATGCTCAAAGGCAGCTGGAACAGGACAGCAGAAAACAGCTGCCGTCCCATCCACTGCAAGAAAAATCTGTCTGCTTACACCGTCATCTTATGTACTGCATTCTTCATCAGCACACGGAAGCCACACTGCAAGGAAACGGTAATCAAATCCAGCTGATTTTCAATCAAACGATCGGTTTCCAGAATCAAATTGGATCCCGTCACCATTTCCAAGGCAAAGTTCTTGTCCACACCGATGATGACACTGTCACTCATCTGCGGCACCTTACAAAGTACTGTACCAAACGGCAGCCGTACCTGTCCCTGTTCCACCGGCACAACATCGTCCATCTCTGTCATTGCCAGAATGGTTGCCGCTACCTTCGGCGATACCAGCAATGTATTCATGTTATATGTGGTAAACTTCCCATAAAGTGTCGCCAGATCACTGTAAGCCAATTCGTTACCAGCCTTTGTGCTGCTGGAACCTACATTTGCCGTCAGCGTGTTAATCGCCTGCTGCATCAATGCCTGTGCCAACTGCATTCCCACACTTTTCAACAGCACTGCAAAAACATCCAGCCGCTGGCGGCGAACTGCCTCATAAGATGCTTTTACCAGTCTGCCGTACTTGCTCAGCGTCAGTGCACTGGATTCCTCCAAAATGGTAGAATCCGTCAATCCATTTCCCTGCCAGATAGATGCGTTATAGTTATTTGTATCTGTAATGGTGCAACCAAGATACTGACTGCTGTCCGTATGCGTTTCTACAGCAGTAATTTCTGACAACATGGACGCATCCATGCCCTGCCGAATCGCACGGCGGACAAATTCCGGAAACAATACTGCACTTTCCGTACTGGTAAAGAATTTTTCCACACGATCGCACTGCGGACCGCTGATCCGAATATCAAACCGCTTCAACTGCCGTTCATAGGCATCCAGACCGGCAAGCGGTGTTTCCGCATACTGCCCAGACGGATCCAATCCTTCCAATGCCTGGACAAAACTCTTGTTGGTCAGATGATATAAACCCTTTTCCAATGTTACATTCTGATACATATACATAACTCCTTTTTATAATCGTTAAAAAACAAATCCTGTTTTCCCCTGCGAATGGCAAATCATATGAAACGTGAGACAGAACCACCCGCTTCTTCCTTGAGGGTCTGTTCAATCTGCATCGCCTGTGCGTTATGCAGTCTCGCCAACGCCTGCTCCGTTTCATCCTGTAAGTTAATGGTATCCCATTCCACGGTCACCTCTGCAACTGACCCAATTGTCCGCAGAAATGCAGTGCAAACCTGCTGAATCACTGGTGTCAGCAAACGGCGGTAGTACTCTAACTCGGAAGTCAGAATGTCCGCCTGCTGTGCACTCATCCGCTCTGTAGAAGACCAATTCAGACCCAATAGAAACGGCGGAATGGAAAGCTTGGACACAATCTGTTCCAACAGCTGCCGAACCGGCACTTCCGTATCCAAAAGCGGATTTTCTGCTCCAATCACCTTGATATCCACATCTCCGGCACAGATAAAATCCCTGACCTCTCCGCCTGCACTGGCACGCATTCCGGCTGCCCATTCCTTTGCAATGATCTGTGCCCGTTCGGTTGTATAAGCTCGTTCCGTCGGGTCGTTAGAGGGATGATACGTCACCGCATAGCGGATATTGCCGATACGGTCATAATTTTGTCCGATACACTCGTAAATTCGCAGCAAAATGCTGCAAAGTGCCGGTGTACCATGTAAAACAGACACACCATAAACCTTCCCTGCCGGCGGATGCAGAGCACTGAACAGCAGTCGCTCCGGATGTGGCAGCGGCCGTTCTGCCGGCGAACCATCTGCCGTCCGCAAATAAAACTGTCTACCATTTCGGCCCGGCTGCAAACAAATCAAATCCGGTTCGGCACAATGCAGTCCCGTCACACAACGACTGCGTCCGTCCACTAAAATCTCCCCCAATGCATTCCCACAAGTCAGCAGACTGTCCAAAAAACGGTCTGTAAAGCATTGCAGCGATTGTCCACTGCAATCACACGATACCTTCTGCACAAAAGCATCCAGCTGTTTCTGTACCGCTTTTTCAGAAGCAATTACCGTATAACTGCCGGTCAGCCGTACAATTTTACTCAATGCCGCATCAATAATCGGCACCGCATATCGCAACTGCCGATAAAGCTGTTGTGCCGTTTCATCCTGCTGCAATAGGGAAAAATCCCGTTTCTGCTGCCGCTCTGCGGGAATCAAAACCGATGGTGTCGGCACTCGTTTCTTTCGATGAAACAATGACATAAAGATACGCCTCCTTTCTATGTATTAACGTCTCAGGGCTGCGGTAAAAAAGTCGTTCCGTTTCTGTCGCTGTAAAACCGTAGAGACAAAATACCGCACATCATCCATTGCATGGTCAAATTCCTTTTTCGGTGCATCGCCATGCCGTGCTTCCTCCCAGCAGTACATCCCAAACTCCCGTATGGTGTCCTTACAGACGGCAGCAAACCGTAACTGCTCCTTCTGCAAAGCCGTACTCACACGCTGAATCCCAGCCAATACATCGTTATCTGCCCGAATGACACGAAAGCGACCATGCTGTGTAATGCAGGCAATCATGCTGGCAGCAGACGGGTCAATCACAACGGCTTCAATCTGCCGCTCTCCGGCGAGTGCTTCCAATGCTGTGTAATGTGCCTCATCCGTGCGGGAACAGCCTTCCTTTCGGGCATCATAGTAATATTCCTGCAAGCGATACCAGATACCATCTTCGCCGCAGTATCCCCACAAGCCGAAAGAAGAGGGGTTGACCGTTCCATAGTCGCACGAAATATAAAACTTCTCACACGGCGGCACATGCTGCACCACATGCCGTTCCTTGGAAAACATCGGATAGACCACACCGGTGGAAACCGTCCACTTACCCAGCACAAACCGTTCGTAAAAAATACCGCTGTAAAGCCGTTCATACCGCTGCCGCACCCGCTTGCTCAAACCGGGATTGTCCGCCATGGTAAAATGCAGATACAGGGCGTGTTTTTCCTTGGCTTTCTGAATCCACTCCCGATAGAACCAGTGATACGGATGATCTGGATTGCAGTTAAACCAGAGCTTCGCCTGTGCCAGGCTGCACCGTGCCAATGCCTGTTCCACAAACGTTTGCGGCATAAGTGCAACTTCATCCAGGAAAACGCCGCCCAAGGTAATCCCTTGAATCAATGCCGCACTGCTCTCATCTCGTCCGCCAAACAAATAAAACCGATTGCTGCGATCGCCAAGGGCAATATCCACATAATTGCGGCTGCTCTTTTCTGTACAGCAAAAACCCAGTGTTTTTAGGGTTTGCAGCAGCGGTGTGACCACATTCCGCCGCAGAGCGGTGATGGTTTTTCCACAGAGTGCAAATGCTGTCCCCTGAAAGCAAGTCGTTGCCCAGCAGACAAATCCCAGCGACATGCAGACTGTTTTTCCGCTCCGAACGGCTCCATCACAAATGACAGCGTCATAATCCTGATACTGCGGCATCGCCCACCAACGCATGGCAAGCTGCTGCTTCGGTGAAAACGGCTTAAACGGACTCTGCATGGGCATTCGCTCCCGTCAAAGCCGCCAGCAGAGAATCTGCCTGTGATCGGCTTTCGGCACTGTTGGCATAGGAAAGTATCTGTTCCATCGCCTTCTGTCGGTCACAGAATTTCACCTCGACACCACCGTTTTTGTCCCGTTTGACTTCCGTGACACAAAACAAGTCCAGTTTTGCCAGCTCCGCCGGCTGCAAACTGTCTGCGGCAAAAATCAGCCGGACGGCATCATTGCAAGAACCAAACGCCAGCCGTTCCAGTCCTGCCATTACCTGTGCTGCCGAACTGCGGAGAGAAAGGGTTTCCAGCACACAATGAATCAATTCCCGACAGTCGTCACGCTGTAACAGCAGAACACCACGTTCTAACGCCTCCTCCTGCGAATAGCCGGCGTGCAGGGCTGCTTCCTGTATATTACAAAGCATTGCATACCAAATACAGAAGCAGCGTTCCTGCGGTTGAATCGTTCTTCTTGCCATAATCAAATCGCTCCTTTCGATTGCTTTGGAAAGTGCTTTTTTCGATGCAGGAAAAAAGTCCTTTCACTATACAGGGTTTTTGGGGCAAAACTTGTACGCAAACGTACAAGTAAAAAAACGGATTTACAAAAAATACATATTTTTTGTAAATCCCTCCAAATAGAAAAAATAAAAATTGTGCAAAATCCCGATAGGATTTTGCACTTTTATTGCAACACGCATTATTGCAACTAATTTGTACTGCAATATAAACATACATCTTCCAAATTCCCCTCTCCGCATTCGCTGCTGTATCCCTGTGACAATTCCGACCGAGAGATTTTCAGATGCCACTGCATTTTATCCTTGCAATCTGATAGGTTTCATGGTATAATAAGAAAAATAGACTTTGTCAAGAGACAGAGAGGAGGAAGCGAATTTGAAAATTTCTACAAAAGGTCGCTATGCACTGCGTATGATGCTGGATTTAGCAATCCACCAAAATGATGGGTATATTTCCCTGAAAGAGATTGCCACACGGCAGGGAATCTCCAAAAAATATCTGGAACAAATTGTCCCGCTGCTGAACTGTAACAATATGCTGCTCACGAACCGTGGTTATCAGGGCGGCTACCGTCTTGCAAGAAAACCAGTGGAATATACAGTCGGCGAAATTTTGCGGCTGACAGAAGGCGATTTAGCACCAGTTTCTTGCCTGATTGGAGATACCGTCAATTGCGAACGAGCGGATCACTGCATTACACTGCCGGTCTGGAAAGGACTGTATCATGTTATCAACGACTATTTGGACAACATCACATTACAGGATGTCCTGGATCGGGCACCGGAACACGGCGGTGTCTTCTGTATTTAATTATTGTAAAAATCAAAAAGCACCGATGTGTTATCGTGTACACATCGGTGCTTTATTAACAGGAATACAACAGATAACCTGCTTCCATTATTGGTCTTGTTTCATCATAATATGATTGCCTGATCGCTTGCCACTCTGCAAAAAAGCTTCCATTGCCTGCTCGATGTCTGCCATTTCCCTTTCAAACTCTGCTGCCGATACCCGACAAGCACCGTTTCCCAAAATAATCCGCTGCTCCAGACCGTCCGATGTCACAACCCGCACCCGCCGTTCCTTTGCCAATTCGTATGTGGTACGTTCAATATAGGCATCCGCTGTTTCTGCCTCTTTTGTATAGACAATGTGAATATTGTGATACTGTTCCACATGCTCCCGTCCGCCTTTTACCTGATACGCATCAAATACCAGTATCACACGGCACTGCCGAAACCCCTGGTAATTACAGAGCCAATCACTCAGCTGCTTCCGTGCCAAATCCAGATGATCCGGCAGATACTGCTTTAACGAATCCCATGCATGAATGACATTATAACCATCCACCAGCAAATAACTGTCTCCGGTCTTCAGCGGCTGCAACGGTTTTTGCGGTTTCTGTACTGTTTGCTCCCGTTCCGTCTGTAATGCCTGCCGAGGGTCACGTTTGATTTTTCCATAAGTACGCTCAAACCACGCTAACAACTCCTTATCTTCCTCTAACCGGCTGCGGTAGGCAGATGCCTGCCGTGCCAGCTGCACCGGCGGCAATGTTTCCCGTTCCTGCACTTTCGTCACCACATAGGGCAGATGCATTTGTTCCGGCACTTCATTCCACTTTACCAGCACGCCAGCTCCATGAGAACAGAAAATGGAATCGCCGGAGTTGTCCGGATCGTTCGCACCGTCATAGCCGATTTGCTCCAATACCGTTTCTGTATTATGACAGGGATAATAGCCCTTCACCTGACAAAATAGCCGCCCCTTTCCCTTGGTATAAGCTGTCACATCTGTCTGATAGGTTCGCAGTTCTGATACCGGAGCCGTACCCTGTAAGACTCGCATAGTTGGTGTTGCCACCTCCGGTGCAGAAAATGTTGCAGACATGTGCTGTAAATCCGCAATTGCTCTTCCAACTTGTTCTGTTGGGAGTGTCAAACGGAATGTATACCACGGTTCTAACAGGACACTTTCTGTGGAAAGCAATCCCTGCCGCAGTGCCCGGTAAGTTGCCTGCCGGAAGTCACCGCCCTCTGTGTGCTTGACGTGTGCTCGTCCGGCAACGAGTGTGATTTTCATATCGGTAATGGGCGAATTGGTCAGTACACCGCAGTGCGTCTTCTCCTGCAAATGTGTGAGCACCAGCCGCTGCCAATTTCGATCCAGTGTATCTTCCTTGCAGGTTGTAGCAAACTGCAAGCCGCTTCCAGCGGGCAGCGGTTCCAACAATAAATGCACCTCCGCATAATGCCGCAATGGTTCGTAGTGTCCAACGCCCTCAACTGGCTGCCGAATCGTTTCCCGATAGGCAATGCTGCCACTGTCAAACGAAACTGGCATGGAGAAGCGTTCCAGCATCACCCGCTGTAAGACCGCAAGCTGCATCTCTCCCATCAGCCGGACAGAAATCTCCTGTAACGGTTCCTTCCAACGAACCTGCAGCTGTGGATCCTCCTGTTCTAGCTTTTGCAGATTTTCCAGTACCTTGTGAACCTCCAATCCCTGGGGCACATTCACCCGATAGGACAGCACGGGAGAAAGCATGGGCTGTGCCGTGTCATGTTCTTTCCCCAATCCCTGACCCACATAGGTTTTTGTCAGACCGGTAACCGCACAAACCATACCCGTCTCTGCGGTTTCCACTGCTTGAAACTTTGCACCGTGATACAAACGAATTTGTGTGACTTTTTCACCGCTCGGCAGTTTCTCTCGTACCCGCAGCGTACCTCCCGTAATTTTCATATGGGTCAAGCGATTGCCAGTTTCGTCCTCAGTAATCTTATAAACTTTTGCCCCAAACACTCTGTTTTCTGGTAAAATTGGCACATACTGTTCCAACAGAGAGAGAAATGCCGCTACGCCCTGCTGTTTTAAGGCAGCACCAAAACAGCAGGGAAACAGTTCCCGTTTTGCAATGGCAGTACGAAGTGTTTCCCTGGAAATAGAACCGCTGTCCAGATACTGCTGCAAGGCAGTTTCGCTGCACAGGGCAGCCGCCTCATAGAACCCGTCATCCATCTGAGAGAAGGAGAGACAATATGGCGAAAGTTTTTCCTGTAGCTGCATCAACAGATCAGCTTCGGAATCCGCCGCCAAATCCATTTTATTGAGAAATAGAAAAACTGGTATCTGGTATCGCTGGAGCAACTGCCAAAGCGTTTCTGTGTGGCTCTGCACACCATCTGAACCGCTGATGACCAGAATGGCAGCATCCAACACTTGCAGGGTACGTTCTGTTTCCGCAGAGAAATCAATATGCCCCGGTGTATCCAAAAGCGTAACCGTAACCTGTGACAGCGGTAAAATCGCCTGCTTAGAAAAAATTGTAATCCCACGTTCTCGCTCCAGCGGATCGGTGTCCAGAAAGGCATCCTTGTGATCTACTCTGCCTCGTTTGCGAATCACACCAGATTGAAAGAGCAGGGCTTCAGAAAGTGTCGTTTTGCCGGCATCTACATGGGCAAGAATGCCGACGACCGAATGATGATTCATGATATTCCATCCTATCTCTTAGAAAATATATGATGCTCACTTTTCAAATGAATGCATCCGATCTGGAAAATGAGCCTAGCTACAAATTTTTGATCCATTCTATTATAACATGATTTTCCGTTCCCGACAATCCCATTCCCAAGGTAATACAGAAATTTATTGTGGTCAGAATACAAATTAAAACACAAGCAAAACTTGAATTGCATGCAAAAAAAGCGGAGACAGCCTCTCACACTGTCTCCGCTATGAAATAATATGTAGCTTACCAAATAAAAAATAAATCCGGGCACATTCAATTGATAAATGTGCCCGGATTCTACTTAATTGGCTCCCCCAGCTGGACTCGAACCAGCGACACCGCGGTTAACAGCCGCGTGCTCTACCGACTGAGCTATGGAGGAATCTCTGCGGAGCATTACCCCGCTATGATATCGGCATCTTCCGATTTTCCCAGGTCGTCACCGACCAAGTATCTTAGGCGTAAGAGAGCTTAACTGCCGTGTTCGGAATGGGAACGGGTGGGACCTCTCTGCTATTGACACCGATTGTAATAAGAAAAATGGTGACCCGTACCAGAATCGAACTGGTGTTGCCGCCGTGAGAGGGCGGAGTCTTAACCGCTTGACCAACGGGCCCATTTTGGTGCACCATCGGGGACTCGAACCCAGGACCCACTGATTAAGAGTCAGTT
>ENA-UONX01001004-UONX01001004.1-human-gut-metagenome-genome-assembly--contig:-P74old-NODE-1004-length-31772-cov-19.430747_pt1 | contig 31772 bp, 28 predicted proteins | sample MGYA00242466_ERZ724013 | MGnify/ENA metagenome assembly ERZ724013 | reverse complement strand
TATTGCAGCAGCCGAAGCACAACAGGAATTGGCAGCGACAGCATGGAATTTCTACAAGCAAATTGCTTTTGATGACGACGGTAAAACAGCTCGTGTATTGGAATTCGATATTAAAAGACCGATACAGCAGGATGGAGTAATGACAACAATGCCACAAAGTGTCAAGGCTCCGTTTATAGGATTGGTGCCTATTCCTTCTCTGCTTATAGACCGCGTGGATGTAGATTTCCAGATGGAGGTTACTGATACCTCAAATGTAAAAAGCACTATTAATGCCAAAGTAGAAACAAAAGTTTCCGGGAAGAGTTGGTTAATAAGCGCAGAAATCAGCGGCAAAGTAACGACCGCCCGTGAGAACACCCGCATGACCAACCAAACGGCAAAATACCAGATACATGTTTCGGCCAGCCAGCAACCACAGACCGAAGGTCTGTCAAAACTGATGGATATAATGGCTTCCTGTATCGAGCCTATAAATACAGAAAGCAGTAAATAGAGTATAAACATATAGAACGGGATGGATAAAGTCCCGTTCTTATAATTCATACAAAAATGCCGATATTACCGAGTTTAAGAATTAACCCTGTAGCGACTATCAATAGTTCAAATATCTTTGAAACTTTTTCCTAATATAAGAATATTAGTATCTTTGTTTATTGAAGAGTTGTCTCTTGAGTCTGAGATTGTAAAATACTGAATTTAGCACAATCTCCAAATCGTTACCTGAAATTTTTCTAAACTTCCATAAGTGTTTATCTTTCATATAAATCAGTTAATCTGACAAAAATTTAAAATAAATTTGGCATTGCGGCCGGCTTGCACTATCTTTGCGGGCAAGCAGACGCCCGCTTGGGCAGGCTGCGGCTCGGCAATGTGCAAAATAAATTTGATATTGCCCCGCCTTGCACTATCTTTGTCATACGGATATTATAGGTTCCCATGATGGAAAATTGGTTGAAATGGATGCACCGCTACGTGTCGCCGGTTTTTCTGGCGCTGCTCGTCGCGTCGTTCATCCTTTGGTATATCGCGAAATTGAGCTATACGTACACCACCGAGCAGACCGTGAGGGTGAGTGTCGACGGACAGCCTTTCGAGGTTACCTGCGTGGTCGAGGGCGTCGGTACGAACCTTTTCGGCTACCGGGTCTACATGAACAAGACGCTGCGCATTCCGCTTGCGGAACTCAAGACGAAGCGTTCGTATGAGGAGGGGCACGAGGGTAAACTCATCATCGACCCCCAGTCGCTGCAAAACGCCCTTGCGCCGCGGTTCAGCGACATCAAGATCATTTCCATCGGGGACATTCCCGAAATCGACGTTCCCCGTAACCCATGATGAAGGTCGGAATCACAGGCGGCATCGGCAGCGGCAAAAGCACCGTTTGCCGTCTTTTCGCGCGTTTGGGCGTCGCGGTCTATGACTCCGATGCCGGGGCCAAACGGCTGATGACGGAGGATGCGGAGCTGCGCCGGCGCATCACGGACCGTTTCGGGGCCGAAGCCTATGCGGACGGGACCTTGAACCGTACCTACCTTGCCGGGCGGGTCTTCTCCGAGGCGCAGGCCCTCGCCGACCTGAACGCCATCGTCCACCCGGCCGTCCGGGCCGATTTCGCGGCGTGGGCCGAACAGCAGGAGGGCGACTACGTGATCCTCGAAAGCGCCCTTCTTTTCGATGCGGGGTTCGATGCCTGCGTCGACCGCACGGTTGCCGTCCTCGCCCCCGAGGCGCTGCGCATCGAACGCACCTGCCGCCGCGACGGGCGCACACCCGGGGAGGTTCGCCTCCGCATCGCCGCCCAGACGGACGACGATACGTTGAGCGCGAAGGCCGACTACACCCTTGTCAACATCCTCGAATCCGACCTTGAACCCGCTGTCGCGGAGTTGCACCGAATTTTCAGCCATGAAGCCCATGAACATTGATTTTTCCTCGCCGCAGGTGATGGCGATTCTTAACGTCACCCCCGATTCTTTCTATGCCGGCAGCCGCACTCCGGAGGCCGAATCCGTCGAGCGCCGCGTCCGCGAAGCCGTGTCCGAAGGGGCGCAGCTGATCGACGTCGGGGGCTACTCCTCGCGTCCCGGGGCCGACGAAGTCCCCGCCGACGAGGAGTGGCGTCGCGTCCGGCTGGGCGTCGGGACCGTGCGTCGGCTGGCGCCCGGCATGACCGTCTCGGTCGACACGTTCCGCAGCGAAGTCGCGGCGAAGGCTGTCGAAACGTTCGGGCCGCTCGTCGTCAACGACATTTCGGCCGGGGAACTCGACCCTGCGATGCTCTCCGTCGTTGCGGACTGCGGCGTACCCTACATCGCCATGCACATGAAGGGCGATCCGAAAACCATGCAGTCGCAGACCGACTACCGGCGCGACATCGTCACCGAGGTCGTCGGCTATTTCCGCCGCCGCACCGACGAGATGCTCGCCGCGGGCATCCGGCGTGAAAACATCATCCTCGACCCCGGCTTCGGCTTCGCCAAGACCACGGAGCAGAACTACGAATTGCTCGCGGGTCTGCACCGCCTCTGCGCGCTGGGTTACCCGGTGCTGGCGGGGCTTTCGCGCAAGTCGATGATCTATAAGGTTCTCGACGCCACTCCCGCCGAATCGCTCGCCGGAACCGTTGCCCTGGGCTGGGAGTGCCTGCGCCAGGGTGCGGCGATACTCCGCGTCCACGACGTGCGGGAAGCTGTGGACACGGTCAAACTGTTCAATATGTTCCGCCAATGATACGGGCTACCGACATACACAAGAGTTTCGGCACGCTGGAGGTGCTGAAAGGCGTTTCGCTCGACGTGGCGCAGGGCGAGGTGGTCTCCATCGTGGGGGCCAGCGGCGCTGGCAAGACCACGCTTTTGCAGATCATCGGCACGCTGTCGCGTCCCGACGGCGGGCGCGTGGAGATCGACGGCCGCGATGTCTCGGCCTTGGGCGATCGGGCCTTGTCGCAGTTCCGCAACGAGCGCATCGGCTTCGTGTTCCAGTTCCACCACCTGCTTGCGGAGTTCACGGCTTTCGAGAACGTCTGCATTCCGGGGCTGATCGGCCGGCGTCCGCGCGCCGATGTCGAACGCCGTGCCTCCGAACTGCTCGACATGATGGGCCTCGCGGCGCGGCGCGACCACAAGCCCGGACAGCTTTCGGGCGGCGAGCAGCAGCGCGTGGCCATCGCCCGTGCGCTGGTCAATTCGCCCGCCGTGCTGCTGGCCGACGAACCCTCGGGCAACCTCGACTCGCACAACCGCGACGAGATCCACCGCCTGTTCTTCGACCTGCGCGAACGGCTCGGCCAGACCGTCGTGATCGTCACCCACGACGAAAACCTCGCCGCAATGGCCGACCGGAAGATCACCATGTCCGACGGTCTGATCCTCGGCTGCGAAACGGTCCGGTAACATGAAAAAACTGCTTTGGCTGCTTCTTCCGGCTCTTGCCGCCTACGGTGCGTGGGACCTCGTGCGCGAGGTGCGCGGGACGTGGACCTCGGACTACTCCCGGACCTATTCGCGCGCCGTGGGGCAGACGATGTCCCGGGCGTTCGATTCGCTGAACCTCTCCGGACGGGGCGTCCGCATCGGGGTGCTGGACGCGGGTTTCGGGGGCTTCCGCACCGACCGCTGGACGCGGGGGCTGCACGTCGCCGCCTGGCGCGATTTCACGGGCGGCGACGAGACGGCATTCTTCGACGACGCCACAGACCACGGCACGAGGGTCTGCACCAACCTCGGAGGCCGTTCGGGCGATACGATCCGCGGGCTGGCATGGGGCGCGGAGTATTATCTTGCGAAAACCGACCGCGCCGAAGTGGAGCCTCGCGCCGAGGAGCGGCAGCTGATCCGCGGCATCGAGTGGCTCCTGGCGCATGACGTCGACGTGATCTCCTCGTCGTTGGGCTATACGACGTTCGACGATTTCAGCGGCTATACGCCCGCGATGCTCGACGGCTGCACCTCGACGCTCTCGCGCTACCTCGACAGCCTGCTCACGGCGCGCCCCGGACTCGTTTTCGTGCAGAGCGCCGGCAACGAGGGCGACAAGGCGTGGCGCAATGTCTCCTTTCCGGCCGATGTCCGGCAGGTCATCACGGTCGGTTCGTGCGATTCCGACGGTGTTTCCCGCTCCCGCTCCAGTGGTGTCGGACGCGAAGATGCCGGCTATGTGAAGCCCGATTTCGTCGCCGGAGCCTCGTCGTTGGGAACTTCGTTTTCGACGCCGGTTATCGCGGGGCTTTGCGCCTGCCTGCTCGAATACCGTCCTATGGAACGCGGCGAACTCATCGGACTGCTGCACGCTTCCGGCACGCGGGCCGCAGCTCCCGGCTGCGAACTGGGTTACGGCATCCCGCAAACCGATGTCTTGCTCCGAATGCTCCGCACGCCATGACGAACACCGATCTGAAGGAGCTGCTCGACGCGCTCCACGACAAATACAACAGCCCCGACTTCATCGCCGACGATCCGATTTCGGTACCGCACCGCTATACGGACCGCGCCGACCGCGAGATCGCGGGATTTTTCTCCGCCACCATCGCCTGGGGCAACCGTAAGGCCATTGTCCGCAGCGGCCACCGCATGATGCACTTCATGGACGACGCTCCGGCGGATTTCGTGCGCAACGCCTCGCAGCGCGAACTGGCGCTGCTTTCGTCCTACGTCCACCGCACGTTCAACGGCGGGGACCTGCGCGATTTCGTGCTGGCCCTGCGGCGTATGGAGGAGCGCCATGGCGGCATCGGGAATTTCTTCGAGACGCGCTATGAGGCCGCGCAGAGCATGCCCGCCGTGCTGGCCGACTTCCGGCGCGAGTTTTTCGCCGGGGAGCACGCTCCGCGCTGCGAGAAGCATGTTTCGTCCGTCGAGCGCGGCGCGGCCTGCAAGCGGCTGTGCATGTATCTGCGGTGGATGGTGCGCCGCGACGACCGGGGTGTCGATTTCGGTCTGTGGCGGCGTATCCCGATGTCGGCCCTCTACCTGCCGCTGGACGTCCATGTCGGCGAGACGGCGCGTGCGCTGGGACTGCTTGGCCGCCGCCAGAACGACTGGCGGGCCGTCGAGGAGTTGACGGACGCCCTGCGCGCATTCGATGCGGAGGATCCTGCGCGGTACGATTTCTCGCTGTTCGGCGCAGGCATGGACGGCTATTTGAATGAACAATGAATAATACTCATAAATCCCGCTTCTTAAGCGGGTTTCGGTTTAAACAATTCACGGTCCGTCAGGACCGCTGCCCGATGAAGGTCGGGACCGACGGCGTTCTGCTGGGTGCATGGGCCGCGGTTCGGCCGCAGGACCGGCGGATGCTCGACATCGGCACGGGCACGGGGCTGATCGCCCTGATGCTGGCCCAGCGCGCCCCGGAGGCGCATGTCACGGGCGTCGACATCGACGATGTCGGGCAGGCCCGCGAGAACGCCGCCGCTTCGCCCTGGAGCGGCAGGGTGGCGTTCGCTCAATGCCCCGTGCAGGAGTTCGAGACCCCGGAGCCGTTCGATCTGATCGTCTCCAACCCGCCGTTTTTCGTCGACTCGCTCACCTGCCCCGACGGGGGACGCACCGCGGCCCGCCATGCCGTGCACCTGCCGTTCGGCGACCTGCGCGACGCCGTCCTCCGCCTGCTGGCTCCCGGAGGCCGGTTTGCCGTCATCCTTCCCACGGCCGAAGCGGAGCGTTTCCTCGCGGTCTGTGCCGGACGACTGGCCCTCGTGCGCCGCACCGACGTGCGCACCACGCCCCGCCGCCCGGCCAAACGGGCGCTGATGGAGTTCGTCCGCGCCGACCGCCCCGCCGCCCCTCCCGCCGATTGTTCCGCCGACCGCCCCGCCGATTGTTCCGCCGATTGTTCTGCCGATTGTTCCGCCGCCGTGCCCGAGGTCTCGGAACTGGTCGTCGGCACGGGAGAGCACGAATGCTACACGCCCGAATACCGCGCCCTGACCCGTGATTTTTACCTGAAATTTTGACGGCACGCGAAAATAAGCTACATTTGTGAAACCGCAATAAAATTTTCGGACCATGAAATTCAGACTTTTGGCATTTGCCCTGCTGCTTTCGGGCGGCGTCTCGGCCCAGAACCCATACATCTCCCTTCAGGGCGCGAACGAAACCGCCGGCGGCCTTACCGTCGCCCAGCCGCGCACGATCCTCGCCGTCGACGTCACCGTCGAACACGACGTCACCTTGAGCGGACCCTATGCGCGTTATGCGCAGAAATACCTCGGGGTGCGCGCTCCGCTCACCGACAAGACCGTGTGGAGCGTCACCGGGGCGCAGATCGCCCTGCTCGACGGCGACACCTACCTCAATGCCGCGGCTCCGGCTCCGGCCTCGACCCGCGTGCTGTCGCACACCGCCTCCGAAAACAAGTTCGCGCGCTTGCAGCCGGACAAGACCGACATGACGACGCCCGCGCTGGAGGACGCCGCGCGCACCGCCGCCGCGCAAATCTTCTCGCTGCGCCGCCACCGCATCGAGCTGGTCACGGGCGAAGCGGGCGAGAACGTCTTCGGCGAGGGCCTGAAGGCCGCGCTGGAGGAGATCGACCGTCTGGAGCAGAGCTATCTGGAGCTGTTCCTCGGCAAGCGGATCGTCTCGACCGAGACCCGCCGCTACGTGGTCTGCCCGCAGGCCGACAAGAAACAGTATATCGTCTGCCGCTTCAGCCCTGCGGCCGGACTGCTTCCCGACACGGACCTTTCGGGCGACATCGTGCTGTTGCAGATCGAACCTTCGGGCGCTGCGAAGAGCGACCTCGAGGCCGGTCCGAAGGAGACGCAGGTCGTGGCGTGCCGCGTGGCCGATCCCTCGACCTGCATCGTCGTCTCGGGAGGCCGCGAGTATGCCCGCGCCGTGCTTCCTGTTTTCGAATTCGGCCGTACGATCAACGTCGCCCTGCCGCGCCGCAAATAACCTTCCGATGGATTTCACCTCCCGCATGGCGGCGCTGCTCGGGGCATTCCGCCGCGAGCGCAACGGCGCCGTTGCCGATTCGATGCGCTTCTACGGCGCACCCTGCGGCCTGAACTACGGCGTGAGCCTGCCGACGCTCCGCACGCTGGCGCGTGCCGAGGCCGCCGATCACGATTTCGCCAAATACCTCTGGCGGCAGGATGTCCGCTGCCTGCGCCTTGCCGCGCTGCACATCGCCGATCCGGCGCGCCTTACGCCCGGGGAGTTCGCCTTCTGGGGCGACGGGCTTCTCAATTCCGAAATCGCCGCGGAGGCCGCCTTCGCGCTGTTGAGCCGCATCGGGGCGTTCCCCGAACTGTTCGCGGCGTGGATTGCGCCCGATGCCGGGTGGCTGCGGCAGTATGCGGCCCTGATGGCCGCGGCCCGCGTTCCGCATCCTTCTCCGGCGTGGGCCGTTCCGGCTGCGGCCGTCGTGCACGGGGCCGCTGCGGCCAGCATTCCGGAAGCGCACCTGCTGGCCCATGGCGCCGTGGCGCTGTTCACGGCCCTCGGGACGCGAAACGAAGAGAACCGGCAGGCGGTTCTCCGCGCGGCCGGCTCTCTGGGTCAGCTCCCTGCCGAAGCCTGCGTCCACGAGGAGCTGGCCTGGCGACTGGAGGTTTAGGGCTGCATCACCTGTTCGCGCTTTTCGAGTTCGTTCAGCACGTTGATCAGGTGTTCGTACCCCACGCGGCCGCTCTCGCGCCACAATACCTCTCCGCGGCAGAAAAACATCAGTGTCGGGACCGACATGATGTTGTAGCGCCGTATGATTTCACGCATCGAGGGGTCGTCGATGTCCGCTTTGTAGACGTCGACGCGGCCGTTCATCCGCTCCCGAAACTTGTCGATGGCCGGCATCATCATCCGGCACGGCCCGCACCAGGTGGCGAAGAAGTCTACGAACGTCAGCGCGTCCCGCCAGATGATCTTGTCAAAGTCCGTCATGGTCATATCTTCCGATCAGTTTATTTCCACCCACGATATTCCCGCATAGTTCTTCTCCGCAAGTTCCTTTTCGACGTAGCTGATCGTGCGCCGCAGGCCTTCGATGAGCGGTGTGCGGGGCGCCCAGTCCAGTTCGCGCCGTGTCGCCGAGATGTCGGGCGTGCGGCGGCGTATGTCGTCGATGCGCGCTTCGGCGTGGACGATGTGCGAGCTGCTGCCCGTCAGGGCGATGATCTTCTCGGCCAGCGAGCGGATCGTCACCTCGTGACTGCTGCCGAAATTGGCCGTGCGCGTCGTCTCGGCCGGCGGGGCCTCCATCAGCCGCACCAGTCCGTCGACCACGTCTTCCACCCAGCAGAAGGTCCGCAGCTGCTCGCCGCTGCCGTTGATCGGAATGTCGCGGTTCTGCAACGCCGCCACGATCATCTTCATCACCACGCGCTGGTCCATCAGGTCGGCGCCGCTGCCGTAGGTGTTGAAGATGCGCGCGATGCGTGCGTCGACCCCGAATTCATACTGGTAGGCGCGGTGCAGGGCCTCTCCGGCCCGTTTGCCTTCGGCGAGGGTGCGGTGTGTCGGACAACCGTCCGCCGCCTCGACCGAGGTGTCGCGGTATCCCGTGCCGTAGATGTCTCCGGTGGATGCGTAGAGGATGCGTGCGTGCTCCGAACGGGCCGTGTCGAGGGCGTTTATCGACCCCAGTATGCTGACCTTGAGCGACTCGACGGGCAGGGCCTTGTTGTAGCGCACGCGCGAGGGCGCCGCGAGGTTGTAAATCTCGTCGCAGCGGATGCCGAATGCGTTGACGATGTTGTGGCGGACGTACCGGAATTCCGGGTGCGGCGGCATGTCGCGCAGCAGCGGCGAATCGGCGGTGTCGCGTATGTCCACGCAGAAGACTTCGTGCCCGTCGTTCAACAGACGCAGGCACAGGTGGGAGCCGATGAATCCCACGCCGCCCAGTACGACTATTCTCTTTTGCATTTTCTTCCCTTTTACCGGGGAAAAAGCAAAATCCATTCCATACCGGCGGCAATCCGGCCGGAAGCCCACGCGAGGTCGGAAGATTCGCTCTCCGGAACTTCTGTCGCGTTTTCAGGCGGCAGCTTGCGGTGGTCCGCTCGAAGGGCAGTTACGAGCAGGCCTCCGCAGGGCGGAGCTGCGGCCTGCCGATTCGCCCGAGGCGAATCGAAAATCTTCCGGCCGCGGCTGCCAGAAGCCGCTCCTTTCCTTATCTGTTGTTTTTGATGTCGGCCTATTCTGTGAAAAGCGCCTTCGGGAGCTGGTCGACGCTGTTTATCGGGACTACCTCGATGCCTTTGGGACGCTTGCCGCCTTTGGCCAGATAGCCCGACACGATGATGCGCCTGAATCCGAGCCTTGCGGCCTCGCTGATGCGCTGTTCGGTGCGGGGCGCGGGGCGCACTTCGCCCGACAGGCCTATTTCGCCGGCGCAGCAGACCCCCTCGGCCACGGGACGGTCGTAGTAGGACGAGATCACCGCCGCCACGACCGCGAGGTCCAGCCCCGGGTCCGCGACCTTGAATCCGCCCGCGAAATTCAGGAAAACGTCTTTCTGGAACATCTTCATCCCCACGCGCTTCTCCAGCACGGCCAGCAGCATGTTCATGCGCCGTGCGTCGTATCCGGTCGTCGAACGCTGGGGCGTGCCGTACGCCGCACCGCTCACCAGCGCCTGCACCTCGATCAGGTAGGGCCTCACGCCGTCGGCCGACGCCCCCACGGCGATGCCGCTCAACGGCTCCTCATAGTGCGTCAGCAGGATTTCCGACGGATTGTCAACCCCCCGCAGTCCGGCGTCGAGCATCTCGAAGACCCCGATTTCGAACGTCGCTCCGAACCGGTTCTTGATACCCCGCAGGATGCGGTAGATGTTGTTGCTGTCGCCCTCGAACTGCAACACCACGTCGACGATGTGTTCGAGTATCTTGGGACCGGCTATCGAGCCGTCCTTGGTGATGTGGCCGATGATGAAGATCGACGTTCCGGTCGATTTGGCGTATTTCAGAAGCGTCGCCGCGCATTCGCGGATCTGCGACACGCTTCCCGCCGACGAGTCCAGGAGGTCGGTGTAAATCGTCTGTATCGAGTCGATCACCACCAGGTCGGGACGGTGCTCGGCGATCTGCGCCACGATGTTTTCCAGCAGCGTTTCGGGATAGATCAGGCACTCGTCGTTGCCGATTCCGATGCGCGCGGCGCGCATCTTGATCTGCTCGGCCGACTCCTCGCCCGAGACGTAGAGGGTTTTCAGTCCGTTCGCCGCCAGTGCGATTTGCAGCGAGAGGGTCGATTTGCCGATTCCCGGCTCGCCGCCCACGAGGACCAGCGACCCCGGGACCATCCCGCCGCCCAACACGCGGTTTACCTCGGCGTTTCCCAGATCGAGGCGGACGTGCTCGCTTTCGCGGATGTCCCTCACGCGCTGGGGCTTCGCCGCGGGCAGGGGACCCGCCGCGACCGCCGGGACCGAACCGCTCTCGCGGGCGATGATCTCCTCGGCGAACGTGTTCCATTCGCCGCACGAGGGGCAGCGTCCCAGCCATTTCGGGGCTTCGAACCCGCAGTTTTTGCAGAAAAATGCCTTTTTGACCTTTGCCATACGTCCTCCTATTTTGCGTTTGCCGAGGTGTACTCCCGGCGCACGGCCTTCGTGATTCCGGCCTCGGGGTAGAGAGCTTGGTACTCTTCGGTCAGGTCGACCGTCAGGAGGGTCTTGCTCGTGCCGTCCTCGGCCTTGTAGGCCGAGACGACGCAGGTGTACTTCATCGCCGGTTCCGGACAGTAGACGAGGATGTCGGTTGCGCCCGGGTCCTTGAAGAAGACGCCCCGCACCCGGTCCGCCTCCGCCGTCTGTCTGATCCGGAGGCGCCCGCCGTTGTATTTGGTGAATTCCAGCACGTAGCTTCCGCCCGCCTTCACGGGAGCCGCCGCTTCGATCTCCTCCCTGATCCGTTCGACCACGGGGTCCGTTTCGTTTTCCCCTGCCTTCGTCTCCGGTTCCGTGGGATCGGTGGGGTTCGTGGGATCTGTTGGATCGGTGGGGCCCGGTTCGGGGGCCGGGAGGGTGATTTCGGCCTCGACGCGCACGACGGGATAAACCGCCGTGTAAAATGCGTCGGAATCGTCTCCGCAGGCGGCCGCCAGCAACAGCAGGCAGGCCGTGCCGTATTTCAGTTGTTTCATCATAATCCGGAATCTTCGTCGATCAGTATTACCAACACCCGTTTGTCGGGCCAGCATCGCAGCATTTCCATCCGGGTGTTGCAGATGCGGTCCTGCGAGTTGCAGTCCGCGCAGACGCCCGTTTTGGCGCAGGGGGTGCGGAATCCGGGGTGTCGCGCTACGTTCTGCGGGGCGGCGATCCGGCGGATGCGCTCCTCGGCCTCGTCGCGGTCGGCCACGATCTTGTTGCGTCCCGCCACGATGATCACCTTTCGGGGACCGAATGCCACCGGTGCGATGCGGTTGCCCACCTTGTCCAGCCAGTGCAGTGTTCCCTGCTCCGTCACGGCGTTCACGCCCGTGATGAAAAGGTCCGACAACAGCGCGCGGCGGCGGATTTCCAGCCGCTCCTCGTAGGGCTTCGAGGCGTCGAACCCGTCGAGCAGCGTCAGCCGCCCGTTGCTCCGCAGCCACTCGACGATGCCCGTTCCGCGCATCGTCATGGAGTCGCCGAACGACACGAGTTGCGGGTTTTCGGCCTCCACGACGGCCTTCATCAGGGCGAAGGCCGCTTCGGCGTCCTTCACCACCTCGGCCTCGAAACGGTGTCTCCGCAGCGCCGCGGCGCAGGCTTCCGTTTTTTCCGCAGTTCGGTTTGTCATCGGCTCCGCATTTATTTGATAAAGAACCGGTAAATGTCGTTGCCGTTGGCGTAGAGCAGCAGGAACAGAATGATGATCAGTCCGACATACTGCGCCGCTTCGAGCACCTTGTCGCTCACCTTGCGGCCCGAGATCATCTCCCAGAAAGTGAAGATCGCGTGCCCGCCGTCGAGTCCCGGGATCGGCAGAATGTTCATCACCGCGAGGATGATCGACAGGAAGGCGGTCTTCATCCAGAAGTCCTGCCAGTCCCACGTGGAGGGGAAGATGCTGCCGATGGAGATGAATCCGCCCAGCTCCTCGTACATCTTGGTTTTGGGCTGCACGATCATCTTCAGCTGGTCCCAGTAGGAGGAGATCACCTTGCCCGTCCTTTGAATACCGGCCGGAATCGCCTCCAGGAACGTATATTTCTGCGTGCGCAGCGCGAGGCCCTTGCGGATGACTCCGAGCGTGCCGTTCTCCGAGACGGGCGCTTTGAATTCAAAGAGCATGTCCCCTTCCCGCAGGACTGTCAGCAGCACCGAATCTCCGGCGTGCGCCTTCAGGTATTGGCCGTAGCCCGCAAAGTCGAGACCCGAAACGTTGTCGATGGCTACGATCTCGTCTCCCTTCCGCAACTGTGCGACGGTCGGGTTTACGACGCTGTCGATCAGAAAGGGGATGCGGGGCAGGAGGAAATTTTCGTATCCCTTCTGCTGGCGCATCGAGATCAGCTCGTCGAGCGGGAGGATCAGTTCCACCTGCCGTCCGTTGCGTTCGACCACGACGCTGCGGTCGCTTTCGGTGATGATCAGCGAGTTTACGACCTTGTTGATGTCGTCCGCCTCTTCGCCGTCGATGCTCACCAGCCGGTCTCCGTCGTGGAATCCGAGTTTGTGCCCGGCCTCGTTGAAGTTGTAGCCCCACTTGGCGTCGGCGTTCGAGAAATAGGTGTCGCCCCACGTGTAGCAGATGCCGATGTAGATGGCCACGGCCAGCACGACGTTCATCACCACGCCGGCGATCATCACCAGAAAACGCTGCCAGGCGGGTTTGGCGCGGAACTCGTCCTGTTTGACGGGCTGTTTCATCTGTTCCGTGTCCATCGACTCGTCGATCATGCCGGCGATCTTGACATATCCGCCCAGCGGCAGCCATCCCAGACCGTACTCGGTGTTTCCGCGTTTGAATTTGAACAGCGAGAACCATGGGTCGAAGAAGATGTAGAATTTCTCGACGCGGATTTTGAACACCCGCGCCATGATGAAGTGACCCATCTCGTGAATGCCTATCAGGATGGTGAAACAGAGGAAGAACTGAATGATTTTTACAAGAATGTCCACAAGCTTTAATTTTTAATTTTTTAATTGTAGGAACTCCGCCGCCAGCGCGCGGGCTTCGGCGTTCGCCTCGGCGTAATCGGCCAGGGTGGGCGAGGGGACGAATGCGGCGTGCTCCAGCGCGTAGCGGATGGCGCGCACGATGTCGAGCCATGCGCATTTGCGGGCGAGGAACGCCGCCACGGCCACCTCGTTGGCGCCGTTCATCGTGCAGGCCGCCGTGCCGCCGCGCCGCAGACAGTCGTAGGCGATGTCGAGCGCCGGGTATTTCGCGCGGTCCACTTCGGCGAAGGTCAGCTGCGGATGGTTCAGGAAGTTGAACCGCTCGCCGGGACGGTTCGCCCGGTCGGGGTACAGCAGCGCGAAGCTGATCGGCAGGCGCATGTCGGGCGTTCCGAGCTGGGCCTTGATCGCGCCGTCCTCGAATTCGACCATCGAATGGATGATCGACTGCGGGTGGAGCAACACCGAAATCCGTTCCGCCGGGGTCCCGAACAGCCAGTGGGCCTCGATCACCTCGAAACCCTTGTTCACGAGCGTCGACGAGTCGATCGTGATCTTCGCGCCCATGTCCCACTGGGGGTGGCGCAGGGCCTGCTCCACCGTGACGTTCGCCAGCTCTTCGGCCCGGAAGTCGCGGAATGCGCCGCCGCTGCACGTGACGATCAGCCTTCTGACCGGGGCGCGCTCGCCCACGAGACACTGGAAGATGGCCGAATGTTCCGAGTCGATCGGAATCACCGGGGCTTTCCGCTTCCGGGCCAGCGGCATCACGCAGGCGCCGCCCACCACGAGCGACTCCTTGTTGGCCAGCGCGAGCTTCTTGCCTGCCTCGATGGCCGCCACCGTGGGAGCGAGTCCGGCGTAGCCCACCAGGGCGTTCACCACCACGTCCGTGCCGCCTCCGGCCGCGACCTGCGCCACGGCCTCCTCTCCGGCATATACTTTGGTGTCGGTTCCCGCGAGTGCGTCGCGCAGCTGCGCGTAGTGCTGTTTGTCGGCGATCACCGCCGCGTCGGCGTCGAATTCCCGGGCCTGTCGGGCCAGTCGTTCCCAGTTGCGGTTGGCCGTGAGGACGCGGACCTCGAAGCGGCCGGGGTTTTCGCGGGCGATGTCGAGCGTCTGCACGCCGATCGAGCCGGTCGAACCCAGTATTGCGAGTCTTTGTTTCATGCGTTTGTCAGAAGACGATGTACCCCTCGGGGTCCACGGGTTTGCCGTTGTTCCAGAGTTCGAATTCGAAGAGCCGGACCTCTCCGTCCTGCACTTCGGCGTTGTAGCCGATCAGTTCGCCCGAACGGATGGTCTGGCCGGTCGTTACGAGCGACTGCGAGAGGTTCTTGTAGACCGAGATCAGGTTCCCGGCGTGTTGCAGGACCACGATGTAACCCGTCTCCGGGGTCCAGAGGCTCTGAACCACCGTGCCGTTGTCGATGGCCGTGATGCGGTCGGCGGCGGTCGCGGCGATCTTCACGCCGAAATTTCCCTGCCGGATGTCGAATTTTCCGGTTATGATTCCCTCGACGGGCGTCGCCAGCTCGATGGCCTCGCGCACCTTGCGCCGCGAGCCGCCCTGTCCGGCGATGGCGTATTCGCCGTCGCCCTCCATCTGGGCCCGCAGGAGCGAGTCTTCGTGCGAGGGCATCACCAGCACCTTGCTGATGCGCGACGAGTCCGACGAGGCGAGCACGCGCGCCACGGGCGTGCGCCCCTCCATGATCAGGGCTATGTTCTCGTTGTAGGTCAGCATGTCGTTCATCATGCGCTCCATCGAGTCGAGCCGGATGATGTTCTGCACGAGGCTTTCGCGCGAACGGTCGGCCTCGGTGCGGTATCCGGGCAGGAATTCCAGGATGGGGGAGTACGCCACCAGCGACAGCGTGAGGATGAAGAGCATCAGCATGAACGCCACCAGTCCCGCGAGGATACTCGCCGGCGAGAGGTGCATGTGCCACTCTTCGGTGTTGTCCGTGGCGTTGAGCATGTTGAACCGGCGTTTGCGGAACAGGCCGCGCCACCATGCCCGTATGGTTTTCAGAAATTTCATCTCTCCGGGTACGATTTCTCTTTGTTAACCCTACAAAGATAGGCAAATTTGCATAAATCCTTTGCGGGGCGCGCTTAATTTTTTACCTTTGTGGATGTTTTGAACCAATGTCATAAACAGATAAAATAACATGGTAAAACCCACATTACTGGTACTCGCCGCGGGCATGGGCTCCCGCTACGGGTCGCTCAAACAGATGGACGGTGTCGGTCCCAATAACGAGGCCATCATCGACTATTCGGTCTACGACGCCATCCGCGCCGGTTTCGGCAAGGTCGTCTTCGTCATCCGCCACTCCTTCGAGAAGGAGTTCCGCGAGGTCTTCTCGGCCGACCGTTTCGGCGGGCGCATCGCCGTGGATTTCGTTTTCCAGGAACTCGACTACCTGCCCGAAGGTCTTGCCGTTCCCGAAGGCCGTGTCAAGCCGTGGGGTACGAACCACGCCGTGATGATGGCAGCCGATGCGGTTCACGAACCCTTCGCCGTGATCAACGCCGACGATTTCTACGGCGCCGAGGCCTATAAGACCATCGGGGACTACCTGGCGCAGCTCGGCGAGAGCCGCAACAGCTATTGCATGGTCGCTTACGACCTGAACAAGACGCTTTCGGAGAACGGTACGGTTTCGCGCGGCGTCTGCGGCGTCGATCCGAAAGGCGACCTCACGTCGATGGTCGAGCGGACGCAGATCGAGCGGATGCCCGACGGCCGGATCGTCTTCCACGACAACGGCGCCGACGAGCCTCTCTCCGAGGACACTCCCGTTTCGATGAACCTCTTCGGCTTCACGCCCGACTTCTTCACCTACTCGAAGGAGTACTTCAAAGTCTGGTTCGAGGCCAACAAGGACAATATCAAGTCGGAGTTCTACATCCCGACGATGGTCAACAAGCTGATCGGCGACGGCACGGCTACGCTCCGCGTGCTGCGTTCGGCCGCCCAGTGGCACGGCGTCACCTACAAGGAGGACAAACCCGCGCTGATGGCCGCCATCGAGAAGATGATTGCCGAGGGTAAATATCCCCGGAATCTCTGGGCGTAGTTTTCGATTCTCACGGGCATCTTTCGCCCTGCCTTGTCCGGCCCGAACGGGAAATACTTCGGTATGTCCCGTCCGGGCCGAACTGCGTTATGGCAAAATCTGCTCCGCGATAATCAAAAACCTGCTTCTGCTTTAGATGCAGTCATTTCCGTAATTCTCCCGAACGGGACGAATGGGACGCACTTGAGTGCTACCCATCCGTCCCGTTCTTCACGATGCCCGGAACTTGCCAGCTCCTATTATCTCTGTCATTATAGGCCTACCTCTGCCTGTTTTTGCCACCGCCTGTATACTTCTGCCCGTCGCTCCAGCCGCTCCAGCCGCTCTGCCTGCTCTGCCTGCTCTGCCGCTCCAGCCAGCCAGCCTGCCCGCCGCCTGCTCTGCCTGCTCTGCCTGCTCTGCCTGCTCTGCCGCTCTGCCGCTCTGCCTGCTCCAGTCCGCCTGCCTGCAAAAAAAGCGAGACTTTGAAAAGTCTCGCTTTTTTATTATCCGGTTTGGGCCTTCGTCAGCCCCCCCCCGACTTTCTGCGCGTCAGTCCAGAAAACCTTCCCGGACGAGCTGCTCGCGGATCTTGGCCCAATCGGCCACGGGATGTTTCTCTCCGTCGATGAACCGCAGCGGACATCCCAGATTGCAGTCGTCGATGTAAAGGTCTGCATGAATCTTCGGCGACGAGGTCCAGCGCTTCTGCGACGGGTTTTCGTTCACGGCGTAGAGCGGAATGCCCCGGACGCGGAACCATTCCACCGCGCGGTCCAGCAGTTTTCCGTGCCGCATCGAGTAGAGGATCAGTCGGCAACCGTTGTCCGTCAGCTCTTTCAGCACGGGCGCCGCCCCCGCATCCTCACCGATCTCCGGGTAGGCATGCGTTACGACCGTACCGTCGAAGTCGATGGCTATTGTTGCGTCGTGAATGGCCATCGTTACCGTTTTACTTTATGTGCCAGCGACCGGAAGAAGAGCTTGATGCGTTTGCGGTAGCTTACTTCCTTGTAATCGTCTCCGTAGCCATATCCGTATCCATAACCGTAACCGTAGCCATACCCGTATCCATATCCGTGACGGCGGGCGCGGGTGCTGTTCAGAACGATGCACATGTTGTGGAGCTTCTTCTCGCGGTAGAGCCGCTCGATGTCGGGCAGCTGGCGCCGGTCGAGCACGCCCTCGCGTACGATGTATATACAGAGGTCCGCAAGCCGGTCGGTGATAATTGCGTCGGCCACCGACATGGCGGGCGTACTGTCGAGGAAGACATAATCGTATCTGCCGCGCATTTCGGCGATGAGTTTGTCGAGTTTGTCCGAAAGGAGCATCTCCGCCGGGTTGGGCGGCTGCACTCCTGCGTAAATCACGTCGAGATTCTGGTGGAATCCGGAGTTCTGGATCATGCTCTCCACATCGGAAACCGTTCCTGCGAGATAGCTCGTGATGCCGGTTTTGCTGTTGCTGTGGCCCAGCTGGGACGACAGGGCATGGCGGCGCAGGTCGAGGTCGATCAGCAGCACGCGCTTGCCGGCCATGGCGAGGGTCATGGCCAGGTTCGTCGCCACGAAGGTCTTGCCTGCGTGCGGGTCCGACGAGGTGAAGAGAATGGTGCGGATGTCGGTTCCGGCCGAGACGCTCATAAACGTCATGTTCGAGCGCAGAATGCGGAAAGCCTCCGACAGGGCGTCGCGGCCCGTTTCGCGCACCACGATTCCGGCCTTGCCGCCGCCCTCGTGGTAGGGGATGTCGCCCAGGAACGGGGCGTTGACATTGTCCTCGATGTCCTTGCGACCGCGGATGGTCGTGTCGAGCATGCCGATCAGGTAGAGCAGGCCGAAGGGAATGGCCAGACCCACGATCAGGGCGATGCCCAGAATCATCATCGGTCGGGGCGATACGGGAGCGTTGCTGCCGTAGGCGTAGTCGATCGACCGTGAGTTGCTCTCTGCTACGGCGTAGTTGAGCTGGTTCTCCTCCTGCTTGTTCAGCAGGTAGAGGAACAGTTCTTCCTTGATCTTCTGCTGGCGCGTGATGCCCAGGATGACCTTCTCCTGCGAAGGCATGGTCGAGATGCGGATGTTGGCCTGCGTCTCCTCCTTGCGCATGGCGTCGCGCTGGATTTCGAGCGTCGAGATGTTGGAGTCGAGCGACGAGATGATCGAACGCCGCACGGCGGCCAGCAGGTTGTCGAGGTCCTGAATGACGGGGCTGCGCTCCGAACTGTTCTCCAGCAGTTTCTCGCGGCGCAGGATCGCCGAGTTGTAATCTTCGATCTGCTTGGCAATGGCCGTGTTGGTTCCTGCGGCCGCCATCGCCGGAATCAGTTCACCGACGTTTTTCGGGTCGTTCAGGTAGGTGCGGATGTACTCCGCCACGTTGATCTGGTTTTCGAGCGAAAGACCTTCCGTCTTGTAGCGCGAACTTTCCGACACGCTGCGCGCGGCCTCCGAGGTGATGTCCACCATCCGGTTGTCCTTCTTGATGTCCTCGATATTGCGGTCCACGTCGCCCAGCTCGCGTCCGATAACGTCCAGACGGGCCTTGATGAACTTGCCCGTAGCGACCGACACGCGGCGCTTGTCCTCGATGGCGTCTTCGTTGTAGGCCTCGATCAGCGTGTTGATCACGTCTTCGGCGCGCCGGGGGACGGTGTTGTTCATCGAGATGGTCACCACCGAAGCCTGCTTGTTGGCCACGTCGCTTTTCACGGCTGCGCGGTAGGCGTTGGTGGTCCGTCCCAGCGAACTCTTGGTCACGCGGATCGGAACCCCGATGTAGTCGGGGGCCATGTAGAGCGACTTCTGCACCACGACCTGACCCACGGGGGTCGGGATCGTGTCGCCGTAAGCCGCCGTGATGACGCTGCGGCTCTCGTGCTTGGTGACGAACTGGTCTTTGAACTCGCTCAACCGGATTTTGTCGTCGTCGATCGGCGTGATCTCCATTGCGAGCGACTGGTTGTCGTTGTCGTTGATGAACTTCACGTCGATCGGGGCCTGGCCGTAGAGGTCGCGCCGGCGGAGCCCGTCGCTCACCGAATAGTTGACCGTCAGGTTGAGCTGCTTGACCACGTTGGTCATCAGACGCCGCGACTGGAGGATGAATACTTCGTTGTCGACGTTGCGGCGGTTCTGGAATCCCGCCAGATCGCTGAATGCCGTGAGATCCACGTCTCCGCCCTTGCGGCTGTCCTTGACCAGAATGGTCGCCGTGCGGCTGTAAATCTTCGGGGTGCTGGCCAGATAGTAGTAGGCCGCGCAGAGACAGCATACGGTCGAAAGCACGAACCAATACCAGTTGGCGATCACCATGCGGATGATGTCGTGCAGGGTGATCGTGTTCGTCAGTTCTTCGTTGTTGGTCTGTATCTGTGAATTGATCTGTTGTTCTGCCATGGAGCCTTGCTATTTGGTGAGGGTTACGATGAGTGTCGCCACCGAAATCGCCGTTCCCACCAGCGAAAGGTAGAAATTGCGGTTCTGGCTGATCTCGCCCGTCTGCGCCTTGTACTTGTTGGGTTTCACGTATACCACGTCGTTCTGCTGGAGGTAGAAAGCCGGGGAGTTGAAGATGTCGGTCGATGTGAGGTCGAGGTATTCGATCGTGCGCACGCCGTCCACCTCGCGCGTCACGGCCACCTCCGAACGCACGCCGTATACGGTCATGTCGCCGGCCATCGCCAGAGCGTCGAAAATCGAAACCTTGTCGCGCGTGACATCGTAGAATCCGGGGCGGGCCACTTCGCCGATGACCGAAATCTTCATGTCGGCGAACTGTACGTTGACCGTTGGGTCGTTGATGTATCCGCCGTCGATGATCTTTTCGGCGATGGCCTGGGCCAGTTCGCTGCGGGTCTTGCCCTTGCATTCGATCTTGCCGATCACGGGCATTTCGAGCATGCCGTTCTCGTCGACGGTGCGCATCTGGAGCGCCTGCGAGTTTGCCGCGCCGGAGATGTTGGTTCCCGTGAGCGAATTGTAGGAGGTCGCCGAGTTGAACGGCACTGCCAGTTCGGGGTCCTTGCTGTTGACGACGATCGTCAGCCGGTCGAGCGGCTTGATGCGGATCTGTCCGTTTTCGGCGATTTGTTCAGGTGTGAAGGGCTGGGCGTCCTGCAGATACCATACGCGCTTCTGTGCGGAGCACGAAACGAGCAGTATGCCGAGGACCGCTGTCCCGATGAGAAGGCAGAGTTGCTTCATTTTTAATAAGGCGTTGATTGTAATTACGTGCGCAAAGATATAAATTAATTCTGAAAAACAGCCGCTTTTCGAAGGTGATATTTTACAAGTATGTAGGTAATGCGTTGCCGGATACGTGTTTTTTTTGCAAAAAAATCGTATCTTTGGTATCCGAAATTCAAAAAATGATAGACTGCTGCATATTCGATTTGGACGGAGTTGTCGTCGATACGGCCCGCTACCACTATCTGGCGTGGGCCGCGCTGGCTCGTGAACTGGGCTTTGAATTCACGCCCGTGCAGGGCGAAGCGACCAAGGGTGTGAGCCGCATGGCGTCGCTGGAGATCGTCCTGCGCGCCGGAGGACTTGAGGGGCGTTTTTCCGCCGCCGAGAGGGAGCGTCTCGCCGCCGAAAAGAATGCGCGTTACCTGCGTTTTGTTTCGCAAATGACACCCGCCGAGGTGCTTCCGGGCGTGGCGGCGTTTTTGCACGACGTGCGCAGCCGCGGCGTGCGGACGGTGCTCGGCTCGGCGTCGAAGAACGCGGGGACGATCCTCGACCGGTGCGGCCTTCGGCCGCTGTTCGACGCCGTGGTCGACGGCAACGAGGTTTCGCGGGCCAAACCCGATCCCGAGGTTTTCCTGAAGGGTGCCGCCGCCGTGGACGCCGCGCCTTCCGTGTGCGTGGTCTTCGAGGACGCCGCCGCGGGTATCGAGGCTGCTTCGCGTGCGGGCATGCGTTCGGTGGGCGTCGGGGGCGGTGCGTCGCTTTCGGCCGCCACGATGCGGCTGGAAACCTTCGCGGGGTTTACGTTTGAACAATTGGCGATGAAGATCGACCGGGACTGATTGCAACCCCGGCGCAACGCCGCGGAAGGCTGCGGCCGGGGCGGTGAAACGAGCGATAAAGAGTATAGATTATGAACGACGGATATGTAAAAACCGATCCCTGGCGCCTCGTCGAGGATCGCTTCGACCCTTCGCGGGCGCTCTCTTCCGAGTCGCTCTTCGCGCTGGGCAACGGCGTGATGGGCGGCCGGGCCAATTTCGAGGAGCGTTACTCGGGCGAGACGCTTCAGGGCAATTATATCGGCGGGGTCTATTATCCCGACAAGACCCGCGTGGGGTGGTGGAAGAACGGCTACCCGGAGTATTTCGCCAAGGTCCCGAACGCCGCGTTCTGGATCGGGGTCGATGTCGCGGTCGACGGCGAGCCGCTCGACCTGGCGACCGTCGCGGAGGTGAAGAGCTTTTACCGCGAGACGGACATGCGCCGCTCGGTGCTGACGCGCCGCATGAGGGTCGTGCTGAAAAACGGCGTCGAGGTGGCCGTCGAGACGGTTCGTTTCCTCTCGTTGGCGCGCCGTGAACTGGGCGTCGTGAAATACGCCGTCACGCCGCTCAACCGGGCGGCCCGGATCACCTTCTCGCCTCATGTCGACGCCGACGTGCGCAATGCCGACGCCAACTACGACGAAAAGTTCTGGGAGGAGGTCTCGACCGAGGCCGACGCCACGCAGAGCCGTACCAAAAAGAGCGGTTTCGAGGCGGCCTGGGCGCAGGCCGTCGAGCTGGACGGCGCCGAGTGGCATTGCGAAACCTGCCCCGAGAAGGTCCGGGCCACCGCAGCGGTCAGCCGTGAAAAGGGCTGCGCCGCCGTCTTATATAAATATGCGGGCATCTGCTCGTCGCTCAACCACGCTCCGGCGGACCTTATCGCCGCGGCGCGCGCCGCGGCGGCTTCGGGACAGGAGGCGGGCTTCGAGGCCCTGCTCGAAGAGCAGACAGCCGCCTGGGCCGCCCGCTGGCACGGCTGCGACATCGAAATCGGGGGCGACGCCCGGGCGCAGCAGGGCATCCGCTTCTGCATCTTCATGTTGCTGCAAACCTATACCGGGGTGGACACCCGTCTGAATATCGGTCCGAAGGGCTTCACGGGCGAGAAATACGGCGGCGTGACCTACTGGGACACCGAGGCCTACTGCCTGCCGTTCTACCTGGCCACCGCCGGGCGGGCCGTCGCCCGCGAACTGCTCGTCTACCGCTACAACCAGCTCGACAAGGCCATCGAAAACGCTGCGAAGCTGGGCTTCCGCGACGGTGCGGCGCTCTACCCGATGGTCACCGTCAACGGCGAGGAGTGCCACAACGAGTGGGAGATCACCTTCGAGGAGATCCACCGCAACGGCGCCGTCGCCTACGCGATTTTCAACTACATCCGCTATACCGGCGACACGGCGTATTTGGCCGACTGCGGGCTGGAGGTGCTGCTGTCCGTGGCGCGCTTCTGGGCGCAGCGCATCACGTGGTCCGGGGCGCGGCGAAAATATGTCATGCTGGGCGTCACGGGTCCCAACGAGTACGAGAACAACGTCGACAACAACTGGTATACCTCCTACATCGCCTGCTGGTCGATGCGCTATGCCGCCGAGTCGGCGGCGTGGGTGCGTGAAAACCGGCCTGCGGACTACGCGCGCATCTGCGCGAAGCGACGTTTCGACGAGACGGCCGAGACGAAGCGGTGGCTCGAAATCGCCGACGGCATGTACTTCGGCGAGGACCGCGAACTGGGCATCTTCCTCCAGCAGGACGGCTATCTGGACAAGGAGCAGACGTTGGCCAAAGACCTCGATCCTGCGGATCGCCCCATCAACCAGCGCTGGTCGTGGGACCGCATCCTGCGCTCGTGCCTGATCAAGCAGGCCGACGTGTTGCAGGGGCTTTATTTCTTCGGCGACGATTTCGACCTCGACACCGTCCGCCGCAATTTCCGCTTCTACGAGGCGCGCACGGTCCACGAATCGTCGCTCTCGCCCTGCGTCCACGCCATCCTCGCCGCGCGTATCGGCGATCTGGACAAGGCCTACGAACTCTACCTGCGCACGGCGCGCCTGGACCTCGACGACTACAACCGCGAGGTCCGCGAGGGCTGCCATGTCACTTCGATGGCGGGTTCGTGGCTCTCGGTGGTCGAGGGTTTCGGGGGCATGCGCGTCCGCGACGGCGTGCTGTCGTTCGACCCGCAGCTGCCGGCCGCGTGGGAGTCCCTCTCGTTCAAGGTCAATTTCCGGGACCGGGTCCTGACGGTCCGAATCACCCGCAATGCGGTCGAGGTGGCGAACGAAGGTGCCCCCGTCGAACTTGAAATCCGCGGCGTGCGCCGGCTGATCGCGGACAAGGTAATTATGAATTGTGAATTATGAATTGTTTTTGGCCGCAGGCTGTCCTGTATGAAATGAACGTGCGCCAGCTCACGCCCGAAGGCACGCTGCGCGCGGCAACTTCAAAACTGCCTTTCCTCAAAGACCTCGGCGTCGACGCCGTGTGGCTCATGCCGGTCTATCCGATCGGGGAGGCCGGGCGCAAAGGCTCGCTCGGCTCCTACTATTCGATCCGCGACTACTGCGCCGTGAACCCCGAGCTGGGCACGATGGCCGACTTCGACGCCTTCGTCGCCGAGGCCCACCGCCTCGGCATGCGGGTCCTGCTCGACTGGGTGGCCAACCACACGGCGCGCGACGCGCGGTGGATCGCCGAAAAGCCCGCCTCGTGGTACGAACGCGACGCCGCGGGCCGTCCCGCCGTGCCGTGGGACTGGTCCGACACCGCCAAACTCAACTACGCCGACCGCGACGTGTGGCGCGCGCAGGCCGACGCCATGGAGTTCTGGCTCACGCAGCACGACGTCGACGGATTCCGCTGCGACATGGCGATGCTGGTTCCCATCGAGTTCTGGAACGAGACCTCGCTGCGCCTGCGGCGTGTGAAGCCCGATCTGTTCATGCTGGCCGAGGCCGAGGAGCGGAATCTTTTCGAGGAGGGGGCTTTCGACGCCTGCTACGCCTGGCGGATGCACCACCTGATGAACGACGTGGCCCGGCAGCGCACCCGCGTCACGGCTCTGCGCGACTACATCTACGCCGACCGCGACGACTATCCCGACTCGGCCATGCGGCTGGCGTTCACGTCGAACCACGACGAGAATTCGTGGAACGGCTCTGAATTTTCCAGATTGGGCGATGCGCGCGAGATCATGGCGGTCTTCACGTTCGTCGTGCCGCGCGGCCTGCCGCTGATCTACACCGGGCAGGAGATCGGCTACGACCATTCGTTCGCCTTCTTCGACCGCGATCCGATTCCCCGTTACGAGGCCAACGCTTTCACCGGGTTCTACCGCCGCCTCACGGCGTTGCGCCACGACAACCCGGCCCTGGCGGCGGGGGAGCGGGGCGGCGCGATGACCGAGATCCGCAACAACGCCGAGGACTGCCTGATGACGCTGGTCCGCGAGACGGCTGACAACCGCGTCGTTGCGGTGATGAACCTCTCGCCCTACGCCATCCATGCCGATTACTATACGGGCATCTACGCCGGGATGTACACCGACGCCATGACGGGCGAGCCTTACGAGCTTCGCGGCCGCGTCGAGGAGGATATGGCCCCGTGGAGCTACCGGATATTGTGTAATTAAAAATTGAGAATTAAGAATTAAAAATTATTATTTGCGAATGATTGGCTGTTGTAATGCTCTTTGCAGCCCGACTGTTCGGGCCGTTGTGATGCAGCCTGCGTTATAATTTTTCATTTTTCATTTTTAATTCTTCATTTTCTTTATCTTTGCCGCATGAGAAACATTGCGATCCTTTGCCTGCTGCTCGCCTGTGCGCTGCCCGCCCTTGCGGGAACCTACCGCGCGGACGAGATTCCCAATGTTCAGCGTATGGACCGGCGGCGCTATGTCTCCGATCCCGACGGTATCCTGTCGCCTGCCGCCGTGGCGCATATCGACTCCGTCTGCGCCTCGCTGCGTGAGCGGGGCCTCGCGCAGGTCGCCGTCGTCGCCGTCGACGACATCGCGGGCGGCGATACGTTCTCGTTCGCCGTCGATCTGTTCCGCAGCTGGGGCGTAGGCTCGGCCAAAAGCAATAACGGACTGGGCATCCTGCTGGTGAAGGACCTGCGCGAGATACGCTTCGTCACGGGCGGCGGCCTCGAAGGCATCCTTCCCGACGCGCTCTGCAAACGCATTCAGCTCAACTATATGCTTCCGGCCTTCCGCGAGGGGGATTACAGCGCGGGCATGGTCGCCGGGGTGGGGGCTGCGGCCACGATCCTCGAAGGCGGCGAGGTCGATCTGGGCGGCGACGCCGACGAGGACCTTCCGGCATGGATGATCTTCACGATCGTCTTCGGCTTCGTGATCTTCCCGCTGGGCATGGTGCTGGCGAACTACTATTTCTCCCGCCGTTGCCCGAAGTGCCGTAAGCTGACGCTGAAACAGCAGTCGCAGCAGGTGTTGAGCGTCACGCGGAACTACCGGCTGGTCGAATATACGTATGTCTGCCCGAACTGCGGTGCGGTCGTGAAGCGGCGTTCGCGCAACCTGCGCGACGACAATTTCGGCGGCGGGGCCGGGGGCGGCACGATCATCGGCGGCGGCTTCGGACGCGGCATGGGCGGCGGCATGGGCGGCGGCATGGGCGGCGGCTTCGGAGGAGGCTCCTTCGGCGGCGGCGGAGCCGGTTCGCGCTGGTAGTTTAAGGTGCAGAGTTCCGGGGCGTTGCATGTTGGGCTGAAAAGCGTCTGCAATTCGGTTGCGTCGCGACAAGCCCTTCCCCTGAAGGAAGGGTTTGGGACGGGGTCTGGCTTGTAAACGGCGCCGGAGGCGGCGGCTGCGGCGGTTTGATGCGAAATGAGTTTAAATATATATAAATAGCTTCTGTTATGAAAAAATGGATTTGGATCGGCGTAGTCGCCGTGGTGGCGATCTTCTTTTATGCGACCTATAACGGTTTTGTGAACAGGGAGGAGGGGCTTAAAAGCGCCTGGTCCAATGTCGAGACGCAGTACCAGCGGCGTGCGGACCTGATTCCCAACCTGGTCAACACCGTGAAGGGCTACGCGGCCCACGAGACGCAGACCCTGAACGAGGTTACCGAGGCGCGCGCCCGGGCCACGTCGATCAACCTTTCGGCCGACGACCTGACGCCCGAGCGGCTCGCACAGTTCCAGCGGGCGCAGGCCGAGGTGCGCTCCGCGCTGGGCCGCCTGATCGCCGTGTCGGAGAGCTATCCCGACCTGAAGGCCAACCAGAATTTCCTCGAATTGCAGGCCCAGCTCGAAGGGACCGAGAACCGCATCGCCGTCGCCCGCAAGGACTTCAACGCCGCGGCGCAGCAGTACAACGTTTCGGTGCGCCGCTTCCCGGCCAACCTCGTCGCGCGGATGTTCGGCTTCGGCCAGAAGCCCTATTTCGAGTCGGCCGAAGGGGCCGCGGCCGCTCCGCAGGTCACCTTCTAAATGATCTCGGAACGTTCCCGCGGTTATGTGCTGGGAGCCATAGCCGCGGCCAGCTACGGACTGAATCCGCTCTTTGCGCTGCCGCTTTACGGCGCGGGCCTGGGAGTGGATTCCGTGCTGTTCTACCGCTATGTGCTGGCTGTGGTGATGCTGGGTGCGCTGATGCTGTTCCGGCGGCAGTCGTTCGCCCTGCGGCGGCGCGACGTCCTGCCGCTTGCGGCTATGGGCGTGCTCTTCTCCGTCTCGTCGCTGCTGCTTTTCGAGAGTTACAACCTCATGGACGCCGGCATCGCCTCGACGATCCTGTTCGTCTATCCGGTGATGGTCGCGGTCATCATGGCCGTGGGTTTCCGCGAGCGGGTCACCGCCGCCACGGTCGTCTCGATCGCCCTGGCGTGCGGGGGCATCTCGCTGCTCTACAAAGGGGGCGACGGCGCGACGCTCAACCTCGCGGGCGTCGTGCTGGTCTTCCTTTCGGCGCTCTCCTATGCGGTCTGGATCGTCGCCGTCAACCGCTCGTCGCTCAAGGACCTTCCGACCGAGAAACTCACCTTCTACTGTCTGGTTTTCGGCTCGCTGGTCTATGTCGTTCGGCTGCGGGGCTGTGCCGATCTGCAACCCGTCCCTTCGCCCCTGATGTGGGTCAACGCCGTTGCGCTGGCGCTTTTCCCGACGATCGTTTCGCTGGTCGCGATGGCCGGGGCCATCCGCCGCATCGGCTCCACGCCCACGGCGATCCTCGGGGCGCTGGAACCCGTCACGGCGTTGTTTTTCGGCGTCGCGGTCTTCGGCGAGCGGTTCACGCTGCGCATCGGAACCGGCGTTTTGCTGATCCTCGTCGCCGTGACGCTCATCATCGCCGGCAAATCAATCCGCATCCCCACCTCCGTCACGCACCTGGCCCGGTGGATGGCCCGTCCGCGCCTGCCGCGCTGGGCCGTGCGCTGGGCGCGCCGCCTGCCGCTGCCGCGCATCCGCCGTACCCGCTGACGGATTTTGCAAAAACACGCCGGCGCCGGAGGAATCGCCTCCGACGCCGGCGCGTTTGTCTTCGTACCGTTACAGCCGGCTCTTTTCGTCGGCCGACCCCGCCTCGACGGCTTTGCGCTTGAAGGCCTTCCCCGACTTGAAGTTGTAGGTCAGCCCGATTCGGAACGAGCGGTTGCTCCACGTCTGCCGGGCGTTCATCGTGCGGACGAATCCGTCGCCGTGCGCTCCGATCACCTGTCCCTGGTCCAGAAGGTTCTGCACCGAGAACGAGGCGGTGAACCGGTCGCCGAAGCGTTTCTTCACGCCGGCCTGCAACCGGTGGTCGGGCAGCACCCAGCAGTTGCCCAGGTCGATGCGGCTCTGATAGTTGTACGAGAGGTCGATGTAGAATTTAGCCGGCAGCGTGAAGGTCGTCGAGATGCTGCCGAATGCCCAGTTGTAGAAAGTTTCGGCGCCGTGCTGCTCGACGCGCTCACCGTGGCGCATGTAGGTGAAGTTGGCGTTCAGTTGCCACCATTTCGCGGGCTGGAAAGGCAGATTGACCGAGACGTAATAGTTTTTGGTGCGGTCGTAGTTGACCCATGCCAGTTGCAGCAGGTCGGGATTCTCCGGGTCGGCCTGTATCGTCTGCTGAATCTCGCCGCTGACGAGCTGCACGCCGGCCGTGAGGGTGTATTTGTGGGCGGCCACCAGCGTGAGGTTCACGTCCTGCTTGAACGCCGGGTCGAGCGACGGGTTTCCCGTCTGGTAGGTGTAGTCCGAAATCTGCATCCGCTGGGGGTTGAGGCACCAGAAGCGCGGCCGTTCGATGGTCCGGGCGTATTGGGCGATCAGCGACCATCCTTTCTCCTTCGAAAGGGCGAAGGAGACGTTGGCGTTTGGAAAGAGCGAGAAATAATCCTGTCCGACGCTTTTTCCCGTCGTGTGGGTGTATTCGCCGCGCAGACCAGCCACGAGGCCCCAGCGGCCGAGCTGCGCCGAGGCGACGGCGTAGGCCGCCGCGATGTTCTCCGTGTAGTCGATCGTGAAGCTCTGGTTGTCGTTGCGCGTCCATGCGTCGCCCTTGAGGTATTCGTAGAGCGCGTCGTTGTGCATGTCGTTGTAGGTGTATTTGGCTCCGGCCTTGAGCGTCCAGCGGGGCGAAAACCTCTTTTCGAGGGCCAGCGTCGCCGTGGCGATGTTGTAGACGCTCTCGGTGTTGTCGCGGTAGGTCGAATCCGCCGTTGCTCCCGGAGCCGTCATGCGGCTGAAGTTGTCGTTTCCGGAGTCGGTTTCGCGGCGCGTGTAGTCGGCAAGGAGTTTGAGCGTCGAGCCGAGCGTGTCGATCTTGCGGATGTAGTTGAACGTCGCCGAGTAGTTGTTGCGGATGTCGAGTTTGTCGAAATGGCTGTCCGTGCGTGTCACCGTGCCGGCGTTCCGGAAATCCGTGTAGGTGTCGTTCGGCTCCCCGTTTCGGTTGCGCCAGTACTCGAACTCCGCGCCGACGCTGTTCCTGTTGTCGATCTCGACCACCGCGCCGGCGCTGGTCCCGAGGCTGCGGTTGCGGCCTTTCATCGACGAATGTGCGTTCAGCTCCTTGTCCGCGGCCTCGTAGCGCGTCTGCTCGCCGGTGGTCGTCTCGTCCTTTCCGAAAGATCCCCATGCCGAGGCGTAGAAGTCCACGCGGCCCGAATGCAGGTTGATGTTGGCCGACGGATTGTACCTGTGTACGATCTCTCCCTGCGTCGTGTTGAACGCCACCGAGCCGTTGACGCCGTTCTCGCGGCGTTTTTTGAGCGTGATGCGGATGATGCCTCCCGCCGAGTCGGCGTCGTAGTCGGCGCCCGAGGTGGGCACGACCTCTATTTTCTGAATCTCCTCGGCCCGGAGCGACCGCAGGTAGGTCAGCAGCTGTTCCGGCTCCATGCGCAGTTCGCGGTCGTTGACGTAGACCTTTGAGCCGCTCTTGCCGTTGATTGATATTTTCTCCCCGTCGATCCATACGCCGGGGGCGCGTTCCAGCAGTTCGATGCCGTCCTTGCCGATGGCCGCCGGGGCGTTCGCCACGTCGACCACGAACCGGTCGGCCTCGCGGCGCACCAGCCGGGCCTTTACCTCCACGCTTTCGATGCCGGTCGCCGAGGTCCGCATCACGAAATCGCCCAGATGGTTCTCCTGCTCCACGCGCACCGGCTTTTTCACGGGGTCGAATCCGAGGTACTGAATCAGGAGCGTGTATTCGCCGGGAGCTGCTTTCAGCGCGAAACGTCCTTCGGCGTCGGTGGCCATGCCGGCCACCTGTTCGGTTCCTTTCAGCAGGACGACCGTTGCGTATTCGACGGCTTTTCCCTGTTCGTCCACCACGCGGCCCGTCGAGGGGCAGAGATGCGCCGCAAAGAGCCGGGTCGCGGCCGCTGCGAGCGTTACGATAAGGAGGATCAGTCTTTTCATAATATTCTGTTTTGCACTTTATTTGTCAGTGCAAAGATATGTAATAATATTTATACTATGCAAGACATAGTACTGTAAATTTCAGAAAATTTTCGATACTTATGTATATGGAGGCCCGCGGTTCTTGCGGGGGTGTTTTCCGGGTGTAAAGATACCCCCCCCCTCCGGCTGCGAACCAAATTTTTCCGTAACTTTTTTTCGCGGTCCCGCTTTTTCGCCTCCTGAAAACAGGTGCAGTGAATATTTTGTTGAAAATTCGCCGACTGGCGGGGTAGGAATCCCGGGAAATAATTCCTAAATTTGCAGATTGAATTAATGTGGCTAATTGTCCCCGGACGTCTGATACGGGCTTTTTTCAACCGGCTGCGCCCTTTGCCGGGTCCCTCCCGGAGGCTGGAATCCGGGGCGGGCCGGATTTGTGGACGCGGCCCGCGGCCGCGGGTTCGGACAGTCTGTTTTACAAATGCTGTAATAGAACGATGATCGTATGTTAAGTGCTTTATACTACCTTTTGCTGGTGCTTTTGTGCACGCTTTTTATGATTCTGTCGGCCCTTGCGCTGGTCGTCTGCTATCCCTTCGACCGGGGGCGTCGGACGGTGCATGAACTGTCGCGCATCCTGGTGCGGATTTTCTTCTTCCTGCCGCCTTTCTGGCGGCAGCGGGTCATCGGCCGCGAACTGATCGACCGGAAGAAGCGCTACGTCATCGTCATCAACCACAATACGGTGATCGACATCCCGGCGCTCTACTACATTCCGCTCAATTTCCGCTGGGTGTCGAAGCGCGAGGTCTTCAAAACGCCCTTCTTCGGCCAGTTCCTCCTGCTGCACGGCGACATCTGCATCGACCGCGGCCACGCCGCCGAGGCGTTGGAACAGCTGGTCCGCGACGGGAAAAAGTGGATTTCGCGCGGGGCTTCGGTGGCGATTTTTCCCGAGGGCACGCGCTCGAAGGACGGTGAGATCCACCGCTTCAAGGCCGGGGCCTTCACGCTGGCCAAGGAGGCCGGCGCGGAGATCCTTCCCGTGGTGCTGGACGGAACCAAGACGCTGATCAAAAAGAACCTGGCATTCAACTGGGGCAACCGGATCACCGTCCGCGTGCTGCCTCCCGTTCCGGCCGAACGGGTCGCCGCGCTGGAGACGCATGAACTGATGCAGGAGGTGCATGAACGGATGTGCACGGCGCTGGGAGAAGTGAGAAACGAAAAGTTAAAAGTGAAAGATCAAAAGTGAAATGTCGCAAATAAAGGTTGGAACACGAAAAATTCAAAAAAAGTTGCGTTGAACTTCCCGCCGATTTTTTAATTTCTCACCTTTCACTTTTCACCTTAATTAAGTTATGGCAGATTTACTCAATAATACCAACTCGAACGCAAACAATTACGGCGACGACGCCATCGTGACCCTCTCGCCGAGGGAGCACATCCGCCTGCGCCCCGGCATGTACGTCGGCGTGGTGGGCGACGGTTCGCAGCCCGACGAGGCGCTCTACGTGCTGATCAAGGAGGTCGTGGACAACTCGATCGACGAATTCATCATGGGCGCGGGCCGGCAGATCGACATCACGCTGGCCGACAACGTCGTTACGGTGCGCGACTACGGCCGCGGCATCCCCCTCAAGTCGCTCGCGGCGGCCGTCGGGCAGATGAACACGGGCGGCAAGTACGGAGGCGACGCCTTCAAGAAGACCGTGGGCCTGAACGGCGTGGGCGTCAAGGCCGTGAACATG
>ENA-UONX01001001-UONX01001001.1-human-gut-metagenome-genome-assembly--contig:-P74old-NODE-1001-length-31937-cov-11.161910_pt1 | contig 31937 bp, 23 predicted proteins | sample MGYA00242466_ERZ724013 | MGnify/ENA metagenome assembly ERZ724013 | reverse complement strand
CAGCAAAATTCAAAACTGTTATTTTCCCAGTTCAATACCACCTTTGCTGTTCATATTTTTATTATTCATTATTAATTCTGCGGTAAAAATAATAACAAATCATTTTAAATCAAAATAAAATCACACTTTAACACTTTTAACCCTTAAATTTTAACAAATCATATTCGCAAAACAATATTAACATAATCAAATATAACAAACATCTATTTGCATTTTACTATCAATAAAACATAAATGACACTTATTTTCGGCCTGATTTTATAAGAAACCGATTATTATTTCCAGAAAAAATAGAGCATTTGATAACAAAAATGATATATTAATCATCAAACATACAACTTAAATACTTGTGTTAACGAAAAACCAATGACAATATGATGTTAAATCAAACTTTTGGATATACAAGTCAAATCTCATTAGTTTCGTTTTTAATTCTCGTTAGTTTTGATTTCAATTCTCACGAATTTCAATTTAAGCTCCCACTACATATTAGATATCTTCTTTGAGACCAAGTCAAGCAAGCATAAAACAAAAAAATACCGGAACAAATTCCATGAAAGGAATTTATTCCGGCAAATTATTTCAGAATAAAACAGCCTCTATTAATACCCCGGATTCTGCGTCCAGTTACTATTTGCATTCAGTACATCCTGAGGAACGGGTAATATACGGCATTCTTTATCAAAACGGGCTGTCGGGAAACCTTTTTTATGAAAACCATATTCACTTTCAAAGGTTCCAAAACGGATCATATCATTTCTACGCCAGTTTTCGTCAAAAAACTCACGTCCTCTTTCATCCAGAATATCCTGTAAAGTCGGTGCAACTTCCAGCAACGGAGCATTCACATATCCCCGAATCTGATTGAAAAGAGATAATGGCGTATCCCCATTTGTCGCCTGTGCTCCACGAAGAATTGCCTCAGCTTTCGTCAACAGAATATCCGCATAACGGAAAATAGGTACATCATTACTTTGATTACGTCCATGCTCACGATATTCTGTCGGATCCGGATAGAATTTAATAGAGCGATATCCTTGTGACCATCCATTAAAATCAGCCCCTACATTCAACTGTTCATTTTCAGCTTTCAACGTAATTGTTTTAGAGAACACCAACGGAGTCGTACCCTGATAAAGGAATACTTCATCTGTAGGTTCGTAAGTAGCTCCATCAAATTTATAAACCGTACCTCCCAGAACAGCATCGTTACGCTGATCTCCTTCTAAAGTAAACAAATCGGAGAATTCAGGATTCATAGCAAAATTTCCGGCACATGAATTACCCATCTGCCCACCATAATATCCGCCATTTCCATCATCAATACGACGGAATGTACGATAACGACCATAATACATTCCCTGAGCGGAAGTACAATCAAAAGGCATGGCATATATAAAATCCTTGATCTGTGCTCCGTTGTCCGGATAGAACTTCCGACGGTATTCATCGCTCAGGTCAAAGAGACCGCTCTGTATGATATCATCACAATACTTCACGCAATCTGCCAGTTTGGCATTAGTCAGATCGGGGGTATAAGTCGTTACATCTCCACAAGTATAAACAGCCCAATTAATATATAACTTGACGAGCAGAGCCTCAGCCATCCACTTATTGGGTTTACCATAGGTAGATTCATTGCTGCTCGTATTTAAATAAGGCAGACAGTCCAATAGTTCACTCTCAATATACTCGGCTACCTCTTTTCTCGGACTCCGTTCAACAGCTTCATCTTCATCCGGTATTTTATCCAAAATAGGAACATCCCCGAAACTATCCATTAATATAAAATGATAGAAAGCACGCATAGCCCGGGCCGGAGCAATAATAGAGGGATCAGCCTCTTCTCCTCCAAAATCTTTAATTACAGTATTGCAACGGGTAATGCCACTCGACAAATCACTCCAATAGCTTAAGCCTCCATCTGTCGGCAAATAATTGTGGAGCGAAGTGTGACTGTATGTTCCGCCATCATAATAATCACCATCAAAACTGATTCCTGTTGCTTCGTCTGACGATAAAGTCTGAATCTGATTATAGCTGCTACCTAAGGCACTGCGAAAAGCATAATATACATCCGCCATTTTTGCCTCAACCGCAACTTCTGAAGATGAAGGATATTCCGTATATTGCGAATCAATATCAACATCAAGATCGGTACAACTTGCCGTCAGTCCTAACAAACCGGCAGTCATCAATATCTGAATTTTCTTATTCATTTTTTTATTCGTTTTCAGTTATTAAAAATACATGTGACATTAGAAATTAACCTTCAAGCCTATCATATAGGTACGTGTGTGCGGATAATAATTTTCACGCCAGTCAATACCCGGAGTCAGTCCTCCCAATGAGACTTCAGGGTCAGTACCTTTATAGCCTGTTACTGTAAAGACATTGTTGCAAGTCGCATAAAGAGTCAGATTATTGGCCCAATCACTCAGATTACCAAAATTGTATGCAAAAGACAAAGTCGCCAAGCGTAAGTAACTGCCATTCTCCAAATAACGATCAGACGGAACCTGGGCATTCACATCTGTAAATAGCTGGTCGGTCATAACTTCCTTCAAAGCATTTTTACCAGAAGTAACCAAAGAAACAGAATTATACTGTGCACGCAGCGCATTGAATATCTTATTTCCCAATACACCTTGGAAGAATAAATTCAACGACCATCTCTTATAATTTAAGGTATTATTCCAACCATAAGTCAGCTTCGGTTGTGCACTGCCCGTTTTAGTTCGGTCAGTATCTCTCAATTCTGTTGTCGTTTCACCGGTCCGTTCACCTGTTTCCGGATCATGAACATAAAACTGAGAAACACCATCTTCGGTATAACCTGCCCATTCGTAAGTATAGAACTGTCCGATCGGAGCCCCTTCCATCAGGCGCTGTACGTACTTATCACTATTACCGGCTATACCCGGACTCGCCAAATCCTGATAATCGACAGAGAAAGTCGCATTCGATAACTTTTCAACCACATTCTTATTATGTGCCAAGTTTAAAGTCGTATTCCATTCAAAATCGTGAGTCTTGACCGGAACCGCATTAATCGTTAATTCAATACCTTTATTACTGATATCACCCACATTAGCCGTCATCGTATCGAAAGGATACCGGTTCGTAGATACCGGATAATAATAGATCAGATCACTTGTTTGTTTGTTATAATATTCAATCGTACCATTCAAACGGCTGTTGAAAAATGCAAAATCCAAACCAACATTAAACATACCTGTACGCTCCCATTTCAAATCAGGATTTGAGTTATTAGTAGCAGCCAAAGTATGTTTATTCGACGTATTTCCATTGGCATCCGTATAGCTGAACCATCCCGACACACCATAAGTTTCTCTGGCCGTATATGCATCAAAGCCTAATGAGTTACCACTCACACCATAACCTACTCTAAACTTCAAATCATCGAAGATATTCAGATCTTTGATAAAATCTTCATCAGACAACCGCCAGGCTGCTGAAACAGAAGGGAAGGTTGCCCAACGGTTGTTCTTTCCAAAAGCAGAAGAACCATCCCGACGTAAAGTTGCCTGAAGACTGTATTTATCATTAAATACATAATTCAAACGACCATAGAAAGAAATCATACGTAATGTAGATTTTACCTTACTTTCAACCCCATCTATACCATCGATCGTATTGGCATAAGTCAGATTATTATAGGTAACATCATCATTATAAAAATCCTTCACAGTAAGACCAAAACCATCATCCGTCATGGTTTCCTCCCAAGAATATCCCAGCATGACGCCCAAACGATGACGGTCGGCTATTGTAGTATCGTAATTGACATACGTTTCAAACACACTCTTAGTACCCATATACGTATTCCGGGTTGCCTGACCATTGTTCCGGACATACTGTGATTTTGTAGAATGATATTCACTATACGTACTCTGATCCGTCATATACGAATAATTGGCACTCCAGTTCAGTCCTTTAAGAATATTCAAATCTGCCTTACCGGTAATCATCATATTCTTATCAATGGTTTTCTGCGTATCTTCATAAATCAGAGACAACGGATTATAATATTGTGTAATACCAAACGATTCGTACCAGGAACCATCGTCATTCCGGACAGGCTGAGTAGGAGAATAATAAAGCATGGCATCTGTAACACTTTCTCCATTTCCTTCCATAACAAATCCATCATGAGTAGACTGACTACCATTAACCCCCAATGACAAAGTCAAATGATCTTTCAATACTTTTGACTGAGCCAATGCCCGCGCATTAAAACGCTGCATATTTGAACCTAAGATCACACCTTCGCGGTTCACATAATTCAGACTGATATTATAGTTGGATTTATCATTTCCACCACTGACAGACACATTATGATTATGAGAAACGCCTGTACGCTGTACTTCTTTCTGCCAGTCAGTATTGGCTCCTTCATCGTTAGGCAATGTATAATTGTTAGCCGCAGCATAGCTTCTTAAATCGTCAGCCGTCATCATATCCATATTCTTGGCCACTCTATCGAAAGCTACATAACCACTATAACTTACATTGGCACGGCCGGATTTACCACGCTTTGTAGTAATGATGATAACACCATTAGCCGCTTTTGATCCATATATCGCTGTAGCTGTTGCATCACGCAAAACGTCAATTGTTTCTATATCATCCGGAGAGACAAAAGAAAGATCAACTCCCGGAACGCCATCTATAATATAATAAGGTTCCATAGCAGCACCTTCACGCAAGGTAGATGCACCACGCAAAGTAATAGAAGAAGACTGATTCGGATTACTGGACTGTGTGATCGTTAAACCAGCTACTTTTCCTTGCAACAATTGAGCTGGATCTGTATATACACCTTGATTTAAGTCATCTGACTGTACTGTAGAAATTGAACTCGTAACATCTTTTCTTCGCATCGTACCATAACCGACAACGACAACTTCTTCCAATAATTCAGAATCTTCTTTCAAGACAATTCTCATTTTCCTATCAGCCTTTACTTCCAAAGACTGATAACCAATAAAAGAGACTTGCAGCAAAGCTCCCTTTTTAACATCCGACAAAGAAAAGTTTCCATCTAAATCTGTCACTACTCCATTTGTCGTTCCGGCAACCAGCACATTGGCACCCACTACCGGCGCGCCTGAAGCGTCCACCACTATACCTGTAACAGTTATTCCAGATTGTTGCGTACCAGGTACTGACTCGACTACCTGTTTCTTCGCTTCATCAACCGAGTTTTCTGAAGCTGCATTTAAAGAACAAGGAATGGCAGAAGAACTTACACAAACTGCAAGAACTGCCATCGTTTTCAAATTTTCCATAACTAACCTATTAGAAAAATCACATTAAATTCTCGAATAAAACTCAAATCAAAATGAGTATAAGCTACAATTCCCTTAATAAAAACAAGTTGTATTTATCCGCTAATCCTACTTACTTGCTGATTTAAAAATTCTTTATCAGCGGCAAAAATACAAATAAAAACTAAAAAGCTTTTATTATTTTTATAAATATGGCGCAAATTTAAATGGAACATATTACATTTATCTTACAAATTAGTAACATTATAAATACCACCTCTTATAACTTCATGCAAAACAATCTCACTCAAACTCATACAAACATCCTATGTCAATCTAAAAAGGGACTTCTGCAAAAAGAGCTTACAAAAAGAAAATTACCAGAGTTCGGATTATCCTCAAATTTTTCTTTATCTTTGCAAAAGAACTAATTAATTTGAAATAACATGGAGTCTCTAAATCTAATAAAAAATGACCCGTGGCTGACACCGTATAAAGACGCCATTGAAGGACGTTACCATTATGTCATAGACAAAGAAAAAAGTCTGACAAATCATGGAAAAATGACGCTGTCTGAATTTGCCTCAGGCTATCTTTATTTCGGGTTACACAAGACCACCAAAGGATGGATTTTTCGGGAATGGGCCCCAAATGCAACCGCTATTTATTTAATCGGGACATTCAACAACTGGCAGAAAAACGAAGAATACAAACTGACTCGTATAGAAAATGGGGTATGGGAAATTATACTTCCGGAAGAAAGACTGAATCACCAGGATTTATATAAACTTTGGATTGAATGGGATGGAGGATGCGGTGAACGGATTCCTGCCTGGACTCGCAGAGCCGTACAAGACCCTGAGTCCAAAATATTCAGCGCCCAGGTTTGGAACCCTGAAAAGCCCTATAAATTCAAGGTAAAGAAATTCAAGCCAGACACTTCTCCTTTAATGATCTATGAATGCCATATAGGCATGGGAACAAATGAGGAAAAAGTTGGCACATATAATGAATTCCGAGAAAATGTTTTACCCAGAATCATAAAAGACGGATACAATGCTATCCAGATCATGGCAATACAGGAACATCCATATTATGGGTCGTTCGGGTACCATGTAAGTAGCTTCTTCGCTGCTTCCTCCCGTTTTGGCACACCTGACGAATTGAAACAGCTCATTGATGAAGCCCATAGCCAAGGAATAGCCGTAATCATGGATATTGTTCACAGTCATGCTGTAAAAAATGAAGTGGAAGGTTTAGGCCGTTTTGATGGTTCATATAACTTATATTTTCATGGAGATGGACGTCGTGAGCATCCGGCATGGGATTCGCTGTGTTTTGATTATGGAAAGAATGAAGTCCTCCATTTCTTGTTATCAAACTGCAAGTTCTGGATGGAAGAATATAAATTTGACGGTTTCCGCTTTGACGGGGTTACGTCAATGTTGTATTACAGCCATGGCTTAGGCGAAGCTTTCTGTAACTATGGAGATTACTTCAACGGTCATCAGGATGGAGACGCAATTGCCTATCTGACATTAGCCAACAAACTGATTCACGAAGTAAATAAAAATGCCATTACCATTGCAGAAGAAGTAAGTGGTATGCCCGGTTTGGCCGCTAAGATCGAAGACGGCGGATATGGTTTTGACTACCGTATGGCGATGAACATTCCTGATTTCTGGATCAAAACTATTAAAGAAAAAAAAGATGAAGATTGGCATCCATCAGCTATTTGGTGGGAAACGACCAATAGACGTGCAGACGAAAAGACGATCAGCTATGCAGAAAGTCACGATCAGGCATTGGTAGGCGACAAGACTATCATTTTCCGTCTGATTGATGCCGACATGTATTGGCATATGCAGAAAGACGATCATAATTTTATGGTTGAACGAGGTATAGCTTTACATAAAATGATTCGCCTAGTTACAGCTTCTACTATTAACGGAGGCTATCTGAATTTCATGGGTAATGAATTCGGACATCCGGAATGGATTGATTTTCCACGTGAAGGTAATGGGTGGTCATACAAATATGCCCGCCGTCAATGGAATTTAGTGGATAACATGGATTTAAAATATCATTACTTAGGTGACTTCGATCGGGAAATGGTAGAATTGATCCGAAGTGTCAAGAATTTCCAAGATACTCCACTACAAAAGGTGTGGGATAACGACGGCGATCAGATTTTGGCTTATATGCGTAAAGATTTGGTATTCGTATTCAACTTTAACCCAACCAAATCATTCACAGATTATGGCTTCCTGACACCCAAAGGAGAATATGAAGTAGTTTTGGATACTGATTCTCCTAAATTCGGAGGTTTCGGTTTGAATGACGACTCTGTCCATCATTTTACTCAGTTCGATCCTCTTTATAAAAAGGAAAAGAAAGAATGGTTGAAACTGTATGTTCCAGCACGTTCGGCTATGGTTTTGCGCAAAGTTAAACCAGCCAAGGAAGAAAAGGCAGCTAAAGAAGACAAAAAATCAACTAAGGCTGTTTCTAAAACAAAAACAACAAGCAAAAAGGCAACAAGTAAAAAACAGAAATAATTGATAAATATGTTGTATCCATTAACATTTAAACCCATCCTGAAAAAAGTCATTTGGGGTGGTTCAGACATTTGCCCGTTTAAGGGTATCACTCCTGTCCAAGAAGGAATCGGAGAAAGTTGGGAATTATCTCATGTAGACGGAGATTATTCTATTGTAGCGGAAGGTGAATTAGCAGACAAGTCTCTTGACGAACTAATTAAAACATACGGCAAGGAATTATTAGGCGAACACGTTATGGAACGCTTTAGCACACGTTTCCCTTTGTTGATCAAGTTTATCGATGCGCGTGATAATCTGTCCATACAAGTACATCCTAATGATGAACTGGCTAAAGCCCGCCACAATTCTTTTGGTAAAACAGAAATGTGGTATGTGATTAAAGCCAGAGAAAACGCTTTTTTATATTCAGGTTTTTCTCAGCAGATAGATGCGAATGAATATGTTAAACGCGTTCAGGAAAATACCATCATGGATGTGTTGAAACGTTATGATGTGCAAGAAGGAGATGTATTTTTCTTGCCGGCCGGACGTGTACATGCTATTGGTGCAGGTTGTTTCATTGCAGAAATCCAGCAGACAAGTAACATCACCTACCGTATTTATGACTACAACCGGAAAGACAAGAACGGTAATACCCGTGAATTGCATACCGAATTAGCCAAAGATGCCATCGACTATACTTTGTATCCAGATTATAAAACTCATTACAAGGCTCATTCGAACGCGACAGTTAATTTGGCTGACTGCAAATACTTTACAACCAACTTAATCGACATGGATGCTACCATGACTCGTAATTTTGAGGAGTTGGATTCGTTTGTTGTATACATCTGTATGGATGGAAAAGCAGTAATTACAGATGATAATGGTTATGAAATTCACGTACATCAAGGTCAGACCGTATTAATTCCAGCATGCACTAAATCAGTGACTATCGCACCTGCTCCACAGGCTAAATTCCTGGAATCATATATCAAATAAAATCTCTTCTTCATGATAGATTGAAACGCAGGTTCGTTTGACAATGTCATTACAGAACCTGCGTTTGTTTTTAATAATCAATATATGAAAGACTCTGTCATTATTCAGATAAAAGAAATCTCACCTCATGAATTTCCTGTTTACTGTCAAGGATTAACCATCACTTATGGATGTGCAGAATCTCCGTTTGGCAAAGTATTAATAGCATACGTACCTGACGGCATTTGTTATCTTTCTTTTGTTGATAACGACCTTGAAGAACAATTGATGGAGTTAGAAAAATGCTGGAAAGGAGCATTATTGATTCCTGAAACCAACAAGCATACTCAATCATTATTAGCTGTACTACAAGAAACGAGCACAAATACACCACCACTTTCTGTCTGCTTGTATGGAACAGACTTCCAACGAAAAGTTTGGAATGCTCTTTTACAGATACATAAGGGAGAAACAACTTCGTACACACAAATTGCACAAATTATCGGACGCCCTAAAGCTGTACGGGCAGTTGCCTCTGCCATCGGTAAAAATCCTGTCAGCTGGATTATCCCCTGCCACCGTATCCTACACAAAGACGGCAGTTTGAGTGGTTATCGATGGGATGCAAAACGTAAACAACAACTCTTGGAATGGGAGAAAAACAAGTAATTTCACTATCAAAATGATTTTTAATCCTGATTATATCAATTAATTCACCCAGTTTATGTAAGTTTGCACCCCTAAAACTCTATTCCGTATGAATTGGATACAAGATACATTTCTCCAGCCCACGATGATACAGACTGTGGCTGTTATTTGCATAGTTTGCGCCATTGGTGTCTATTTGGGAAAACTTAAATACAAAGGCGTTTCTTTAGGCATTACATTCGTTTTCTTTACAGGTATTTTAGTCAGTCATTTTGGAGTAGTTGTCAATAGCGACATGCTGTCGTTTGCACAAAACTTCGGTTTGATTTTATTTGTATACACATTAGGATTACAAGTTGGCCCAGGCTTTTTCTCATCGCTAAAGAAAGGAGGAGTCATGCTCAACTCTGCAGGTCTCGCAGTTATCTTCATCGGATTGATTATGACTGTCGTACTTCATTACGTGACAGGAATATCTGTTTCCGATATGATGGGACTTCTCTGTGGCGCAGCCAACAATACACCTTCGCTTGGTGCAGCACAAGAAGCTATGCTGCAAATCAACACAGTTGATGAAAAAAGTATTACGGACATGGCTTTAGCTTGTGCTGTAGCCTACCCTATGGGAGTTATCGGAATGATTTTAGCCATCATCGTTTTAAAGGCCCTGTTTCAAAATAAGAAAAAAGAAACTAATGCAGAGATAGGACAAACGCAAACCTACGTAGCTGAATTTCAAGTCTGCAACCCAGCCATTTACCATAAAAGTATAAAAGATATCATGACACTGACGGAAAAACATTTTGTCATATCACGTGTCTGGAGGAACGGGAAAGTAAGTATCCCGACTTCTGATACAACATTAGAAGAAGGAGATCATCTGCTGATTATTTCCGTCAAGGCAGATGTAGATAATATCAAGGTTCTGTTTGGAGAACAGGAAAACGTCGATTGGAACAAACCAGATATCGACTGGAATGCCATCGACAGCCAGCTGATTTCCCGCCGTATCGTTGTAACCCGCAATCGTATTAACGGAGTGCGCCTGGGGTCTCTTCGCTTGCGCAATCTCTACGGCATCAACATCACACGAGTGAATCGTGCCGGTATTGACTTATTAGCTTCGCCCGACCTGCACCTGCAGATCGGTGACCGCCTTACTATCGTAGGTGAGGCCAATGCCGTCAACAACGTTAGTAAAATTTTAGGAGATCAACTCAAACGCTTACGCGAGCCTAACTTGTTGGCGATTTTCGTAGGATTGACTCTTGGTGTGGTTATCGGTTCTATTCCACTGGCCATTCCGGGAATGAATACACCTATTAAATTAGGCGTAGCCGGCGGCCCGATTATTGTAGGTATTTTAATGGGAGCTTTTGGTCCACGTATTCACCTGACAACTTACACGACTCAAAGTGCGAATCTGATGATGCGCCAGTTTGGTATCACCATCTACTTAGCTGGATTGGGAATCAGTTCCGGCCAGCATTTCTTCGAAACTGTCTTCCGTACGGAAGGACTGTTATGGTTAGGATTAGGATTTGCCCTTGCTATCATTCCGGTATTACTTGTTGGTTTACTAATGGCTCGTTTCTTCCAAGTAGATTATGCCAAGAATGTCGGAATGCTCTGCGGTTGCATGACGAACCCTATCGCCCTCGATTATGCCAACACAACCGTTGATAACGACGAGCCTTCGGTTGCCTATGCCACCGTTTATCCGCTTTCTACTTTTATGCGTATCATCACAGCTCAACTTATCATTATGTTGTTTCAGTGAGCTATAACTTTTATGGACAAAGAAATAGACAAAGAACGACTGAAGAAGCTGCCCCCATCCCCCTCAGGCTGAGCAAACAGACGATGCCTAATGGTACCGTTTACTACCGGGGCAACATGAAAGCCCTGAAAACAATGGATATACAAGAGTTATCCGCCGTATCGCCGAAGGGCGAAGCGAGTTTCGTGAAGATACTTTTACCTATGCCTACGACTAATCAAGGAGCAAATTTATAAGGCGCTTACCCGCGGAGAAAATGTTATCTGGGCTTCGGGCAGCTTTCCATCCGGATAAAAGGGCTGTTTGAGTCGGCCAGCGATTCGTTCGACCCTGAACGCAACACCTTCTACATCGTTTTCACGCTCTCGGCCAGCACTCAGCTGGAGCAGCATCTACGGTGCCTATAAGAAGAGCGAGCAGATCCGCCGCCATCTCGTTCTCACCGAGGTTTGCTCCTACGGCTCGATGGGCAATCTTGATGCAATATTCAACACCGTCCGCTACTACAATCCATATATTTACCTTATCAAATTCAATATCAAGGTAATGAGATACCTTCCAGATTGTAAACGCTGCTTTCATTCGGAAGATGGAGAGATTTATGTCAAGCCCACCGTTCTAGTCCTCAGCGAGCGTAACCACATCCTGGCCGGTCTTCCTACTCTACTCACGCCTAGCGAATGGACCGCGGACCTTGGAACGCAATTTCAGTTCTCCTATCACCTTTACAACGAGCCCCGTTACACGAGCCTCAACTTTACCGTTACAGACAGTGATTCCTATACTGCACAGGATATCCATCATCCCGATAGCGTATAATACGTCATTGTGGTAGCGCATCATACGTCACCCAGATTACGTACTATACGCCACCCTGATAACGTACAAGTTGATCAGAAGATAATAGTCTCCTTTCATCGGATCTTGCAGTGGAAATATAACAGAGGAGTATATGTACCTAAAAAATAAGCACAAAAGACATTACACTTTTTTGCATTTCTGATATATCTTTTTACCTTTGTGATAATTCCATCTTACCCAGGTATCAGGGATTGAATTGGGATCAAGACATATTTATAAAGGCGTTTACTTTTGATGTTGAGTTTAACCACAGTCAAAGCCACTTTTGAATAATAGCCACAAATGAAATAAAAGGCACAACAAAGTAATGACTTTGATAAGCGAAGATGAGTAAAAGTTAGTTTCTCACGCTTTTTTATTGAAAAACCATTCCTGACAAGGGAAACACAGGAAAACAAAATTTATTTATCTATGAGGTACAACTACACGAGACGAGCCTTTTTCGCATGGCTCACCCTCATGCTTAGTTTCACAGCATTGGGGTTGTCTGCTCAGACAAAAGAAATCTCCACTCAAGAAGAGTTATTAGAAGCTTTGCAACATCCAATGACACGAGTCGATGAAATAAAAGAGCTTCACATCACAGAAGAAGGTATAGCTATAGACACCATTGTCGATGTCAACCCCGGAACGTTCCGCATGTATGGAGGACCGCTTTACAGGGCGGAAAATTATACAAGATATGTACTAAATGTAAAAGAAGGGGCTACCCTCACGATTGAAAACACACTGGACGGGAAATTTGTGGCAAACAGTAATCCGCTCTTGAATATTCAAAAGGGTGGTAATGTCACGCTAAAAGGGACGTTACAATTCAACCGAGGAACTGAACATGCGTTAGTTATTTCCAATGCTGGAATCTTCACGCTCAACGGAGGCTCTATTTTCGGTAACAGAGGAGATAATAATCACTTAATTATGAATTTTGGGACACTACATTTAGTTGAAGGTTCACTTACAGAAAACGAATGCGATGGTTCTGTTTACTCTGCTAGTGAAAATTTTTACTTCAGTCCCCGTGATGTCCATTTGGGAAATTGGGAAAGCCACATTTGGGTAGATAAGAACTGTCCTGTCAGATTAACAGCAGCCTTGGAATCGACTTTAACAATCCACACTTTACTGAACAATGGAGAAGTTGTTGCCTCTAGCGCATTAACTAACTACGTATTGAAAGAGAGTGATATCAAAAACATCCAAATTGTAAATACCCAAATACCCGGTCAAACCGTCAAGCTGGAAAATGGTAATGCTGTATTGACAACAGAGAGCGAAGACGATGAAACTATTAAAACTCCAGAAGATCTGCAAGAAGCCATCGACAATGCCGACGGAACGGAAGACAAACCGACAGAAATCGTGATTGACGGGGAAATCACCATTACAAAAACTATTATCATTGAAAAGAAATTCATCCACTTTATTGGTGGTACACTGATTTGGGGAGGTTCAGGTTCAGGTAACAGCATGATCTATATCAACGGTGGAGGTTTAATTCTCGATAAGACGGTCATCGACGGAAAGTACAGCCCTGCAATCAATTTTTATGGGATTTGCCTCATCAACATCCAAGATGGAGCCACTGTCACCATGAACGACGGTTCAGTATTGCGGGGTGCTGGTCTCACCAGTGACATCAGTGCCGTATGGATCTTCAACGGAAACTTCATCATGAACGGTGGTAGCATTGAATACAATTACTTCTATGGGGACATATCCATGGCCTCGGTCATTTCTGTTTATAAAGGCCATTTCGTCATGACGGGCGGTTACATACAAAACAACTATGGTGACAACTTCAGGGTTGTCGGCATTTTCGGTTACACCAACCGGGAAGCCTACTTTGAATACTACGGCGGAACGATATATAAAAACAATGGTGGACACATCGATTTCAACGGCGGGTATTGGCTGATCACATCGAGCAACCCTAATCACATCATTGCCCAGACTGTTGTCATCCTGTCCACTTATGATGTAATCCATTTGAACAAATCACTTACGTTCGAAATAACCTTCAACATCGGTAAAAACCTCAAATTACCCGACAAATTCGCGTTGATACAAGGGTATAACTACACCATCACAGAAAACGATCTGAAATACATCATTGTGCCTGAAGGATATGAATTGGTATTGGAAGGCAACATCATCTACTTAGTGAAAGAAGGCTCATCAGGCATCACTACCCAAGAGGAACTTCAAGATGCTATTGACAACAGTAAAGGAACATCTAGCAGTCCGGAATTTATCGACTTAGGAGATAGCAAAATCCAAATCTATAGTTCTATTATAATTAAAGACAAATATGTGGTATTGGTGGACGGTACGTTGGTCAATGCCGCTTCGGCTGACTTGCGCATGTTTGATGTACGTTCTGGATTGATCCGCTTGGCTGGTACGGTGTTGGATGGTAACAAATCGGCTTCACACGGATATTGCACATTGATCGATATGAATGGCGGTACTTGCCAAATTGTAGAAGACACTAAACTTACGAATGCCTACGCCCGTGGAGGAAGTGAAGCCGTCGTAGTCGTGGATCAAGGCACACTGGAATTTAATTCAGGTAGCATTCAAGGCAATGAGAGCGAAGGAGGAGACATAGTCTGGGTAAGCGGTAACGGAAAATTCACCATGAATGGAGGAGTTATTTCTGGTAACAAGAACACTGGCCGCTATATCATGGCTAGCATCGAAATGACAAATGGCGTAATGGGTATCAACGGTGGTACGATTGTTGATAACATCGGTAACCTCTACGGATTATACGTCACCAAAGACTTCACTTTAAAAGGAGATGCCAATATCAGCGAAGTGATTATCCTCCACAACAATAGCAAAATTTTGGTATCTTCCGCACTCAAGCGTACCGTTACCATCGGCTTCATGAAAACTAACATGCCTTCAGGTACGATTGTAGCAACCGGAACGAACAATTATCAATTGACCGCTGCCGACGTGAAGTATCTCAAACACCGGTACGACAACCAATATAGTTTTTCGTTAAGTGGAAATAATATTGTTATCACGAACCTGAATGCAGCAAATAAGACATTCAATGTCAAATGGGAAAGCTATCCTAACGGTTCAATCTGTGCGGATAAAGTTACCGCTAAGGAAAACGAAACCGTCACTGTTACTGTCACCCCAAATACAGGTTATTACGTCAATTCAAATGCGGTTCGCTACAATGAAATCTATGCTCTCACGGCTACCAGTAAAGAGAATGTGTATACATTCAAGATGCCACCATCAGATGTAAATATTACGGCACAGTTCTTACCTAAAAATATCATTGTAAAACCGATGCCTCCTATCATCTATCCAAACCCCATTCCTGAAGGAGGAAATGAAGGAGGTCTCAAACCTGATAATACCATCGACGACATTGACGAGCTCTTGGACGCATTCGGTAATGGTAATCACGAACTTACTCCGGAAGCCGAAGTTCCAGAAATACTTGATGGTCCGATTGGTGATGCTGTTAAAGAAGGCGAAAATAAAGGAGATGATGTGATCGGGACAATCGAAGAATTAATTGATCACGTAGCAAAAGATAACAATGGTAACATCTTGAAATCTGAAAAGATTAAGGAGATTCCAGGCGGATGCATATTGCGCTTCTTCTTACCTGACCGCTTAATCGTAAGCGAACAATTACGAGCAAGTGGTGGGGCTAATTATTACATCTTGCGTGAATGTGACGGAGAAGTGGTCACCATCATCCCGACCTACAACCAAGAAAACAACACCTTGACCTTCAAGACAGACAAGATGGGTACATTTGTTGTCATGAATGGTAAAAACTCTGTAGGAAACGAAAACATCCAGACATCACAATTGGAAATCAACACGACCAATGGGCATTTACAAATAAAAGGATTACCTTCAGGTGAGTATTATTCAATTTATGATTTATCAGGGAAATTACTCAAACAGGATATAAGCGATGGATCCTCCATCCTTTATCAACCTAGTTTGGACGGTATTTATATTATTGCTACAGAACATTATGGTAATGCTAAAATTCGAGTAAACAAGTAAAATCATAGTGTAAATTATAAAACTCCCGAATCAATCTACTGGAGCTGATTCGGGAGTTTTTCTTATTTCAATCTCTATTGTTAAATACAAACACTTCTCCCTTTACACTCATTGACTAGCTTAAAAGATTTATTATTCTGGAGAGCCAACTTGCCCCATAAACAGAACGGTACCAGTAGATGGTTCTAGGATTTGGAACAAGAACGGACGATCTAAGAAAAAATCCACCTCTTCTTCGGGCAAGGGACTCATTAAATCTCCTTCTATCACTGTTACTACGGCACCTTCCGAGCCTTCTTCATCCACTTTCAGGCGAGTGGCCTGCTGCACCAGAGAGATATAAGTGGAGACATCAGACATGGACGAGAAATCGGCTTCGCCTAAAAACGCCTTTTTCATGCCTAAGGCCTGCAAAGCAGGTATTAAATCCATTTTGTTTTCGAGCGTAAAGCGAGGCATCTTCAAGTTAATATCTGCCAAGACTACATTTTTCCATAGATTCCCGTCCGCCTCAGATAAGGCTCGCAAGACTTGATCGATACCGATTTCCGGTTGGGGTAAAATCAATCGCATAACATACGAACCGTTCTGATAAGGAAGATTCGTGCTTGTGAACCATTCGTTTTTCACATAAGCCGCCATCCGTTTAGCTTGCATAAAATGAGATTTCACTGGTGTTCCTGAAGAAGTGATAAAATTACCTTCCTGTGTCTTTTCCGGGGCAAACTCCGATTCCCACCGAGCCTTGAAGTACAAGGAATTCAACAGATACACTATGGCGGTCGGATTCACCTCATCCAAGATGGACGGGATCAAGCCTTCTGTGGTTTGGTTGCACCAAGCGTTGATTTGATCAACAGCAGAAGGATCGGAGAAGTCGAGTTGCGAAACCATTGCGGAATAGTTCTCTATATTCATCTTTTGGAAATCCTCTTTGAGGGGAACTCCGGCATTGCCCCAAACCGAATTGGCCGTCTTAACCGTGATAGCTGAGTTTACAGTATGCAGTCCTTCAATCAGTTTCTTGAAATATGCATTTACTTCTTCTTGGGAATATTGGGACAAACCCAATGTGTACAAAATCTCATCGTGTGTTTCCCCATTCGCACCATTCGATAACATACCTAACGCACATTGCAGACTAAAAGGTGAAACCAACCAGTTGTCCGTTCTCTCACCCAATTGCCGATACACCTCGAGAGAAAGAACCGAGGAAAAATCACCTTGTTGGGCTGCCATTTCTTTTTCAGTCGCATTCAATTCGATGGGTTGCATGGTAGGGGAAATGGATTGTTCTTCCACATCGTCGTTACATGCCGTAAAAGGCAAGCATAATAGCATTCCGAATAAAACCCGTTTCATAAGACCTATTATTTAAATCAGTTTTATTACTTAAATCAACAACCATACAAAATACTGCATGGGTTCAGATTAAATATTACTGACTTTCCGACAAACCACCAACACTTTCCCTCCATCCGACAAGGTCGTGGCAAAAAGATAAACATCACCACCTTCCTGAATCTTGGTCTTCTTCCGGAGTTCATCGACCGACATGGGGAAATTACGGACGGTGATATTAGCTTGTGGTATTTCCTGGGCAACCGATTTACAGACTTTGTTGGAGAAAGGAAGGACCTTCTCAACCCGGAACATACGGCCGGGAAAACCGGCAACAAGAGTATCGGAAGTATAAAGATGGCTGCTAACGTGTAGTTTCTCCAAACCATACTGCTGGGCAACTGATTTAAAAGCACCGGCTTTTAAAATAGAAGCATTCGGTTCGTAGAGATAAGTACTTACTTGAGTTGCCAAAGCCAACGGAGCATTCCGTTCTTCTTCAGCCGTAAAAGTAAAAGAGTGTTCTGTTCCCGTGGCCGTAAAGTCCACACAGTAAACCGGAGAGTTAGGAACGGTCGCTTCCCGACGGATATCAAAAAGCAATTCTTTACATTCATTCCGGACAGACAAGACATGAATAGCAACTGTGCCCGGCAATAAAGATTCAGTCTGTTGCAGGTCTGCCATCGGCGACAATTTGGCTATGACGCGCGGAGCTTTCTGCAACAATAAGGGAAGTAAGCGAGGCAGATCCGGTTCACAATCCGACAAGGCAAAGACGCGTTTGTTGCCTTCACCCCGCCGTGCCGGATCTAAATAAAACACATCCACTTCAGGCAGATCGGAAATAATATCAACCGAATTTTCATTCTGCACCGTGATATTATCCGCACCTAATACCTGAAAATTATGACGGGCAGCCTCACAATAAACCGGAAAACGTTCAACATAAGTCAACTGACGAACCTTTCGGGAGAAGAAATAACTGTCAATTCCCAAACCGCCCGTCAAATCACAAAGCTTATCTGATGAAGACACCAAACGCTGTTTATACAAAGCTGTCCGTTCTGATGAACATTGTTCAGCGGCAATCTTGGCGGGAAAAACCAAGTCTTCGTTGGCATACCACAAAGGCAATTTTTCCCGAATCTGCCGCCGGGAAAGAATCTGATCTACCAGAAAAGGAACATCCAGCTGTGGATATTTCTTCGCTCCCAATAATAACCGGTTCGCATCATCGGAAGCATGATCGCGGATAAATTGCTTTTCTTCGGAGGTCAGATTCATAACAGACTATTTAAAGAAGTATCGGATAATATCGTTTCCGTTCGCATAAAGCAACAAGGCGAACAGGATGAACATACCGGTCATCTGTGCATATTCCAAGAACTTATCGCTCGGTTTCCGACGAGTAATCACTTCGTAAAGCAAGAACAGCACATGACCGCCGTCCAACGCCGGGATTGGCAAGATATTCATGAAGGCCAGGATGACAGACAACCAGGCAGTACGCTCCCAGAACAATTCCCAATCCCAAGTAGATGGGAACAATCCACCGATCGAACCAAAACCACCGATACTGGAAGCACCTTCTTTGGTAAAGACATACTTCATATCGCTAGTATAACCTTTCAGGGTTCGGAATCCTTTCGCAATTCCGGCCGGGAATGATTCAAAGAAGCCGTATTTAACTGTTACCAGACCAAACAATTCAGCCGGAGCTTTCACAGCTACCCCTATTTTTCCCAATGAATCGACTTGCATTGTCAATGTATCCAACGTACCATTCCGATAAAAGCCAACGGCAATCTCCTGATTCTTATTATCAGCCAAACAAGTAGCCACCTCCGAGAACGTCGGAGTAGCCTGTCCATTAACCGAAACGATGCTATCTCCAGCCTGCATACCAGCAAGAGCTGCCGGCGCATTGGGTTCGGGTACTTCTTTTATCACCATTGGGAAACGAAGAGCGGCAAAGCCTTTCTTGTCACGTAACAATCGTTGCATCATATCTTCCGGAATCGGAATGACGGTTTCTACGCCATTACGTAAAACCGTCACGTTCTGAGCTTCCACCACACTGCGCAAGCAATCTTCACCAAAACGATCCAAGGTCAATGTATCTGCTTTTAAGAGAATATCACCATCCTTGAAGCCCACGTTCTTGAAGGTTTCACTATAATCCATACCCATTTTCATATTCTTGAGAGGCATATACGTATCGCCCCATGTAAACAGGATCATGGAATAGATGAAAAGAGCCAGCAGAAAGTTAAACAACACACCGCCCACCATAATCAACAGACGTTGTCCTGCCGGTTTTGAACGGAACTCATACGGTTTCGGGGGCTGAGCCATGGCTTCTTTATCCATACTCTCATCAATCATACCGGAGATCTTACAATAACCTCCTAAAGGCAACCACCCTACTCCATATTCCGTTTCACTGTTTTTCGGCTTGAATTTGAACAAAGAAAACCACGGGTCAAAGAAAAGGTAAAATTTCTCTACTCGTACTTTGAAGATACGAGCAAAAATAAAGTGTCCGAATTCATGTATTAAAACCAACAAAGAAAGGCTTAACATGAACTGGATGGCTTTAATCAAAAATGTTTCCATTGAAATTAAGTTCTATTCTATATTTAATTGTTTCAAAATAACTGAGCGGCAATCCGCCGTGCTTCTTCATCTGTCTGCACATAATCTTCATAAGTCGGACGCTGGATAAACGATGCTTTTGCCATCGTCTGTTCAATGACATCACTCATCTGCAAGAAGCCGATCCGGTCTTGCAGGAAGGCAGCAACGACTACTTCATTGGCAGCATTCAGGATACAAGGCATATTACCTCCTTGCTTAACAGCCTCAAAAGCATACGCCAAGTTACGGAACCGCTTCATATCCGGTTCTTCAAACGTCAGGGATGCATACTGGAAGAAATCCAGTCGCGGCTCATGACTCTTCATCCGCTCCGGATAAGAGAAAGCATATGCAATCGGGAGTTTCATATCCGGAATACCTAACTGGGCAATCACGGCACCATCTTCAAACTGTACCATGGAATGAATCACAGATTGCGGATGAACAATAATCTGAATCTGTTCAGGAGCAACGCCAAACAACCACTTGGCCTCAATCATCTCAAAGCCTTTGTTCATCATCGAAGCCGAATCGATGGTAATCTTGGCACCCATGTGCCAGTTCGGATGCTTTAAAGCCTGTTCCTTCTTCACCAAAGCCAACTCTTCCATTGTCTTTTGGCGGAAAGGTCCGCCCGAAGCAGTCAGCAACAATTTCTCAACCGGATTATCATACGTACCATTCAAACACTGGAAGATTGCAGAATGTTCTGAATCAACCGGCAAGATAGGTACCTTATATTCAGCTGCCAGAGCAGTAATCAACTCTCCGGCAACCACTAATGTCTCTTTATTCGCCAATGCGATGGCCTTTCCAGCCTTAATAGCGGCTATGGTCGGTTTCAACCCGGCATATCCCACCATGGCAGTCAATACCATATCAATCGGTTTTGCCTGAACCACCTGCGCAATGGCATCCGATCCGGCCCAGACTTTGATAGGCAAGTCTTCCAGAGCCTCTTTCAACTCCGGATATTTTCGTTCGTTGGCGATTACCACCACTTCCGGCATGAATTTACGTGCCTGATTGATCAAAAGGTCCACCTGGTTATTGGCTGTCAATGCATAGACTTCGAAACGATCAGGATGTTCACTAATTACCTCAAGCGCCTGTGTCCCAATCGAACCTGTTGAACCTAATATAGCTAATTGTCGTTTCATGAAACTTACTTACTAAAAAACAATGAAATCTTCCGGATTAACCGGCTTTCCATTATACCATAACTCAAAATGCAAATGAGGACCTGTTGATAATTTCCCAGTATTACCCACCAACGCAATGGCTTCGCCTGCCACCACCTGTTCTCCTGGTTCTTTCAACAGCAATTCATTATGCTTATATACAGAAACAAATCCATTCTTATGCTGCAACTGAATAACATTTCCCTGGTTCGGATCATAACCGGCGTACATCACCGTCCCGTCTAAAGTAGCCAATACACTTTCTTTGGGAGCAGCAGCAATATCCACTCCAAAATGATGTATGTCGGCCTGATAATGCGAGGAGATCATACCATTCACCGGCTTATAAAAGAATAATCCATCAACAGGCAACGGGTTTGTATTCAGAACAGCTAAGTTATATTTCTCTTCCTGCTCAAAATTCTTTACATATTCTTCTTCTTCCGGGCTCCGTGGAATCTCAAAATCTGCATCAATCCGGGCCAACGAATCGATCTCCCGAATAGAGTCAAGTTCAATGGTACCACTGATGATACCCGTTACATTCTTCAGATATAAATTCTGGATCTCGATCATCCGTTCCAATGAATCCGCACGCAACGCATTCTGAACAATTTCCTTGCGGACTTCAACATCCAGATAACCGGGCAGGTAATTCCGAATGGGCGTCATAATAATAATCAAAGCCGTAAACGCAACCAGGGAAAAGGCAAATACTCCCAAGGATATAAATACGGATAATTGAGACAATCGGAAAGACCAGACTTCCTCCAAGGTGTTTTCATTAATGAAAGAAAGCTTGTACTTAAAACGGATCCGTTTCCAAAAAGATAATTTATTCGTATTTCGTTTGCGTTTATTCCACTTCATAGCCCGTTTTTCTTTACAAATCCAGCAAACCTTCCGGCAATGCGACAAACAATTCGCGCTTGTCAAAATCAATATGCTTTACCAGCTCTTCGGCTGCCGGCAACAACAGCTCTTTACCCTGATAATTGATTTGCAACAAGACATTGACCGTCGATTCATCCACATCAGAGATTTCCCCCAACTTGCCGGCTTTTTCATCAATCACCGTAAAACCAATAAAATTATCCCAGGTCATATCGCCCAGCAATTCATCTTCATCTACCAGATCCAACGGATAATAGACATCCCGGTTCGAGAATTCGCGGGCGGCTTCTTCCGTATCGACACCTTCCAGTTTCAACAACATAGTAGACTGCGTCTTATACCGGTAATCTTCCAGGAAAAAGGGAACTAAAATCCCATCCATATCACATATAATATACGGATCGTCTGTATCATCAAACACATCACAATCCGTCACCAAAGTAATCTCGCCTTTGATTCCATGTGGTTTGGTAAATTGCCCTATCTTAAAAACTTCTTCTGACTTAATCATATCAACATTCTCATTACAATCGTGTAATTCGTGCACCAATCTGATTCAACCGCTTGTCAATATCCTGGTAACCGCGATCTATCTGGTCGATGTTATGAATTGTGCTTGTACCTTCCGCGCTCATTGCCGCAATCAGCAAAGCAATACCGGCACGGATATCCGGCGAAACCAAGGTAGCGGCACGGAGCTTAAAGCGATTTCCAAGACCAATGACAGTTGCCCGGTGCGGATCACACAAGATAATCTGTGCTCCCATGTCAATCAGCTTGTCGACAAAGAACAAACGGCTCTCGAACATCTTCTGGTGAATCAGTACACTTCCTACAGCCTGTGTGGCAACAACCAGGAAGACACTCAGCAAATCAGGAGTCAGACCCGGCCACGGAGCGTCTGCTATCGTCATGATTGACCCGTCAATAAAGGTATCAATCTCATAGGAATCATGTGTCGGTATATGGATATCATCCCCTTTCTGTTCCACGGTAATACCCAATCTGCGGAACGAATCAGGTATGATTCCCAATTTATCATATCCCGTATTCTTGATCAGAATGTCCGATCCTGTCATGGCTGCCATTCCAATAAAACTTCCTACTTCAATCATATCCGGAAGAATGGTATGTTCTGTACCATGCAGTTCCCGAACGCCTTCTACCGTCAATAAATTGGAGCCAACTCCGGAAATCCGGGCTCCCATCCGGTTTAGCATAGCAGACAACTGCTGCAGATAAGGTTCGCAGGCAGCATTGTAAATCGTTGTTGTTCCTTCTGCCAGTACAGCTGCCATCAGGATATTGGCTGTTCCGGTTACGGAGGCTTCATCCAACAGCATATAGGTTCCTTTCAGATGCTTGGCTTCCACTTCATACACCCGACGGTCCGGATCGTATGTGAATGTAGCTCCTAACTTTTGGATACCGACAAAGTGCGTATCCAGACGCCGGCGACCAATTTTATCTCCTCCGGGTTTCGGAATCATGGCCTTCCCGAAACGGGCCACCAACGGACCAACGACCATAACCGAGCCGCGCAATGAGGCACTCTTCCGCAGGAACTCTTCGGTCTGCAAATATTCCAGATCAATATCATCTGCCTGAAAAGTATAGGTACCAACTGCCGGGTGTTCCACCTTTACACGCATATCACGCAAAAGCTGGATCAGATTATTGACATCCAGTATATCCGGAACATTGTGTATCGTGACCTTTTCAGGGGTAAGCAATACGGCACAAATCACTTCCAGGGCTTCATTCTTGGCACCCTGCGGAGTAATTTCACCCGACAATTTATGTCCTCCTTCTATGACAAACGAACTCATCTGTTTTTCCTCGAGAAATTATTTTTCTTATTATTATTACGGGCTAATATTTCACGACTTTCAGTCAGTTTATGAACCTCTTCATCCAAGATTATCTTTCCACCTGATAATTCATCGAGGTCCTTGAATATTTTCCGGTCATCTACACTTTCCTTATTCCAGGTAAGAAATGACTTTTTCATCTGAGTAGCCAGCAGTCTTACCAACTGGTCTTTTTCCGGACCTTCCGGATATTCGGTAGCCTTCCGGATCATCAGTTCCAACGTCTTACCGTAATGGCGATAACGAATCCGTGAATTATTATAAGGTATCCGTTCCGGACGTGTAAACAACTCTTCCTTTTTTACAATTTCATACGGATAATCAATATCCAGCTTAAAATCAGACATGATGGCCAGATGATCCCATAATATATGCTTGAAGTCATTTACATCCCGCAGATGAGGGAACATATTTCCCATCACGTTGATGATGGCATTCGCACATCGTTTTCTTTCTTCCCGGTCTTTTATGGTTACACAATAATCCACCATGTTTTGGATATTACGACCATATTCAGGCAAAGCCAATCGCTTTTCTTGTGTATTGTATTTCATTCGTAATTTATTGTTTGCGTGCAAATATACTCAATTCATCTTTGATAATAATCGATTTGCCTTGAAAACAATTCGTTCAGGCAATTCGTTTTGACATTAATTAGAGAAAGACAGAAGCTTTTCTGTTTTCTGATTTTCCTTGCGGTCCGCGATTATCGGAAGATAAAAGGCAACCGCTTATCCATAAAACGGGATATCTCACCGAAAAGTTCATGAACTTCCTTGCGTAAAGACACTGTTTCGGGAGTAAATACCTTTAAAGAATGCGGAATCATGGAAATATCAATCCGGCTGTCGGCCATGACGGGCTCACCATCCAGATGCATGACGCCCGGGTTATTCCGGATAATTGATAAAGAATGCGCCTTCATCGTCTTGATCTTGCTATTCTTATCAATCTGCTTGGTAAACAACTGGATGGCCAAGGCCGGAATATCTATCGGAGTAAAGGGCGAAAGTATGGTAACATCCATTTGCCCATCCTGAATGTTGGCCTGCGGAGCAATATAGGCATTGTTTCCATACTGCGAGGCATTGCCGCAAGCCACTAAAAAGGCCTTCTCCTTCACCTGGCAATTATCAATCAGCAGATCGTACACTTCCGGTTTATAGCTTAAATATTCCTCTATCGTACTTTTTATATAGGTAAGAGAACCCCGTCGTTTTTGGCCGGCAAATTTTTGACTGACTGCGGCATCAAAGCCAACACCACAAGTACAGAAAAAGGCCCGGTCGTTTGCCCGGCAGCAATCAATAACGGTCTCTTTCCCCCGGCTGATTACTTCCAATGCCCTCTTCGGATCCATCGGTATATGCAACTCGCGGGCCAGTCCATTGCCCGACCCCATCGGGATAATTCCCAATGTAGCATTCGTATGAATCATCGAACGGGCTATTTCATTGACCGTTCCGTCACCTCCTACTGCAATGATACAATCCGCGCCCCTCTCTATTTCCCGACGGGTGATAAAACTGGCGTGCCCGGCATATTCAGTAAACGCAAGCGATAAATCATAACCAGCATTTGCACACATCACTTCTATCATCTTCGGAATCTTTCGCTTCGACCCAACCCCAGATATCGGGTTTATTATTGCTTGCACCCTCATTTAATCAGTTTTTTTCGAGATTTCAATATATTTCCGCAGCAAAAATAATGCTTTTGGCAAAACTTTTAAGTTATTTAGATTGAAGAAGTAAAAAAATTACTACTTTTGCGGCTGATAAAAAGGTGAAAGAAAGAGCGAATTTAATCAAAGAGTTCTTTTAAAGAAACATTTGAGAAGATAAAAACAAAAATTCTCTTCATTAAATATGAAACTATTACAAGAGAAACTAGCTAAGTACGATGCACCGCAGCGAGCCATGGCTGCCGGTATCTATCCGTATTTCAGAATGATTGAAAGTGATCAAGATACCGAAGTTACTATCAGTGGTAAGAAAGTATTGATGTTTGGTTCAAATGCTTATTTAGGATTAACCAACCATCCGAAAGTAAAAGAAGCTGCTATCGAAGCCATTAAGAAATATGGTACGGGTTGTGCAGGTTCTCGTTTCTTAAACGGAACACTGGATTTACATGTTCAGTTGGAAAAACGTCTGGCTGATTTTGTAGGTAAAGAAGACGCGATTGTGTATTCAACCGGATTCCAGGTAAATCTGGGTGTCGTATCTTGTTTGACTGGTCGTGAGGACTACATTTTATGGGATGAACTGGATCATGCTTCTATTATCGAAGGCCACCGGTTGTCTTTTTCAACCAAGCTGAAATACAAGCACAACGACATGGAGTCACTCGAAAAGCAGCTCCAGAAATGTGAACCGGACAAAATCAAGCTGATCGTCATGGACGGTGTATTCAGTATGGAAGGTGATATAGCCAAATTGCCGGAAATTGTAGCTTTGGCCAAAAAGTATAACGCCAGCATCATGGTAGACGAAGCTCATGGTATTGGTGTATTAGGTGATCACGGTCGCGGAACTTGTAATCACTTCGGAGTAACAGACGACGTAGACCTGATTATGGGTACTTTCAGTAAGTCACTGGCTTCTATCGGTGGTTTCATCGCTTCTGATAAAGATACCATCAATTACTTACGTCATAATTCACGTTCTTACATCTTCAGCGCCAGCAATACGCCCGCCGCTACTGCAGCAGCAGGTGCAGCTTTGGATATCATGCTGAACGAACCGGAACGTATCGAACATCTGTGGAAACTGACACATTATGCATTAGACGGTTTCCGCAACATGGGATGTGAAATTGGTCGCACAGAAACACCAATTATCCCGCTGTTCATCCGTAACAACGACTTGACATTCCTGATTGTGAAGGAATTGTTTGAAGCAGGTATTTTCGTGAACCCGGTTGTTTCTCCGGCAGTCGCTCCAGAAGATACGTTAATCCGCTTCTCGTTGATGGCTACACATACAAAAGAACAATTGGACCGTGCTTTAGAGGCCATCCATACTGTATTCAAAAAGCATAATTTGATTCCATAATAAAATTTAAGCACAGTTATTAAAGCCGCTTCCTGATTCGTTGGGAAGTGGCTTTTTTTGTATATATGTGTAAACCAACAATTCCAAACACGTTTAGGCCATACATAAAAACTGACATGGACAAAAACAAAACAAACAGTAGATTAATTTGATTAAATATCCTTTTTAATGGCTTATTCCTTAGGACTAAACTTTTCTCTCGTTTATTTCTAATTCATTTCTCGTTACATTTTATATTTTTGACAGCTGTCAAAAAGCTTTATCACATTTATCAAAAAGCTTTATCACATATATGGAAAAGCTTTACGACTACTGTCAAAAAATCCAAAAGTAACGAGTTTTGCATATGAAAGTAATAGGAATAACAAGACTTTCATACTAGATTCAGATTCTTTTTCCTAAATGTAGGGAAAGGTTTGACTTCTTGTCTCTTCTCCACGAGTAGCGAGATTTCGATATGAATAGAGACAAGGAGATCGTAATCAGCCTGGATGCATTACTAAAGCCTTGTTCACTCGAATTTTTGTACTATCTTTGTCCGGAAAGAAAAAAGTTATGATGCAATTACGAAGCTATTTTACATGGATTTGCTGTTTGATACTTATCGGTTTTACTGGTAAAACACAAGCACAAGACGCACAGGCCATTTTGGACAAAGCTGCCCAAATGTATGAACAGTCCAATGGAATAAAAGCCAACTTCGCCATCCATTCGGTTGTTCCGCAACAAAATATTTCGGAAAGTTTTGAAGGAATAATTGAAATGAAAGGTGATAAATTCAAGTTGGAAACACCGGATATGATTACTTGGTACGACGGACAGACGCAATGGGTATATGTTATGCGCAACGAAGAAGTAAACGTCAGTACGCCAAGCGGAGACGAATTGCAATTAACCAATCCGGCAGTTCTGCTTCGGCAATATAAAAAAGGATTTTCGGTACAATACAAAGGAACCAGCACAACGCGACAAGCCAAATCGGCTTATGATATTACGTTGATACCGAAAAAGAAAAGTGACATCCAGCAAATCGATTTGCAAATCGAAAAGATGAGTAATATTCCGGCAGCCATTACCATTACGGATAAAAACAAAGCGACAGTCAGCATCAATATCAGCAAATGGGAAACAGGCAAGAACCAAGCCGATTCATTTTTCTCATTCAACGAGTCCGATTATCCGGATGCTGAAGTAATAGATTTGCGATAAATTCAGAATAACAAATAAAAAGTATATTACAATGAGTGATACAAACAATGAAAAAGTTCGCTGCCTGATCATAGGTTCCGGACCGGCCGGATATACAGCAGCTATTTATGCTTCACGTGCTAATTTAGCACCGGTATTATACGAAGGAATTCAACCGGGAGGCCAGTTAACTACTACAACCGAAGTAGAAAACTTCCCCGGTTATCCGGAAGGTGTAACAGGTCCGCAACTGATGGAAGACCTGAAAAAGCAGGCACAGCGTTTCGGTGCAGATATTCGTATGGGTATTGCTACGGCAACCGACTTATCGGCAGCGCCGTATAAAGTTACGATTGATGGAGAAAAGGTGATCGAAACAGAAACCTTAATCATCAGTACCGGAGCGACAGCCAAATATTTAGGTTTACCTGATGAAGCTAAATATGCTGGCATGGGTGTTTCGGCCTGCGCTACTTGTGACGGTTTCTTCTACCGCAAAAAGAACGTAGCAGTTGTAGGCGGAGGCGATACAGCTTGCGAAGAAGCTCTTTATTTAGCAAGCTTAGCCAAACAAGTATATCTGATTGTCCGCAAACCCTATCTGCGTGCATCCAAAGTCATGCAGGAACGAGTATTCAAGACACCCAACATTACCGTGTTGTTCGAGCACAACACATTAGGTCTGTTTGGAGAAAACGGTGTAGAAGGCGCTCATCTGGTAAAACGTAAAGGTGAACCGGACGAAGAATTGGTTGATATTGCCATCGACGGTTTCTTCTTAGCGATTGGTCATAAACCTAACTCAGATATCTTCAAGCCATGGATTGAAACCGATGAAGTAGGCTATATCAAAACGATCGACAGCACACCACGGACGAAAGTACCTGGAGTTTTTGCAGCCGGTGACGTAGCTGATCCACATTATCGCCAAGCTATTACAGCAGCAGGAAGCGGTTGTAAGGCTGCTATCGAAGCAGAAAGATATTTGTCAGAACACGGGAAATAATATTTCCTATTACTGACACTTATACAGAAAAAGCGAATGGACAAAGTAAAAACTTTCATCCATTCGCTTTTCCATTTATATATGTCTACAGTTACTTGCTCAAAATCAAAGTTGACGGCATCTTCTGCAATTCTTCATTGGCTACTTCTGAAACCAAATTCCAGGTATTATAACTGATCAGCATAAAATTATAGGCAGACAAAACTGTTTGCGTCAGCTTGTTTCCACTATATAAAGAACCCTTATGCTGCAATTCAGTATATTCAAATAACTTTTGAGAAACAATATCCGCATCTTTGGCTCCGTTTGGCAGCAGATTAAGAATTGTCAGATCTGAATCAGTCGTCTGTTTCAGATGATCAGCATAATTCAGCAAGAACAAATCCTCTGCAAAATGAATAACAATTAATGTATTACTTGCCTTAACGAATTTACGATTGACAAAAACACCAACCGGACACAAGCTCTGCTCAATAAACATCTTCGTTTTATCCTTCAATAATTCTCCCGGATAAAACCACGATTCCGGAGCTTTAAAATGGCGCAGGAATTTATCATAGAAAGAATTACGGTACTGATTGGCTGCAATATCGTTTGGCAAATCACTCAATGAAATTCCGGCTCCAACCAACAAGAAGTCATATCCTTCCTTATTGGCAATCTCACAAATATCTTGTCCAGCATTATTCGAAACCTCATAGCGTGTCTTTAAAGGAATATTCAACTTCTGCGCACCATATAATATAGGGCCAAAACTGACTTCCTCAAAATTATCCGTATGCAGCGGATTCACATCCGAACCGACAGTCAAGTGAAGAGCCGTTATTTCCAGCTTATCCTTTGTATGCGCAAACATCTGATGAGCTACATCCAACATAACTTGTCCATTGCTAGCACGCCCAAAAGAAAGCAATACCTTGAAAACACCCGGTTGTGGTTGTTGCCATTCCACTTTATGCGATTTATATTTACCAAAGACTTGATAGCAGAATTGGATAAACGAAATCAACGGTGTCGTCATAAACGTCGTTACCAACGTCATTAAAACCAACATGACAAAGATTGGAGGCGTAAGAATTTTCATGTCGTAACCAATAGTAAGCACCACCAACTCCATGAGTCCTCTTGTATTCATCAAAGCACCGATATAAAGGCTGTCTTTCCATGTTTCTCCCACAAAACGAGCTGCCACCAACGATCCTCCAAACTTACCTATGATCGCAACCAATATAAAGATTCCACACATATACCACAATTCCGGACTATTCAACAATCCTATTTCCGTTCTTAGTCCTGTAGAAACAAAGAATAAAGGCAGGAACAATGCCAGTGAAACATCTTCCACTTTCTCTGTCATAATCTTCCGGAATTTGATATTGTCAGGCATGACAACTCCGGCAACAAAAGCTCCAAACAAAGCATGAAGGCCTAAGATTTCCGTCAAATAGGAAGAAATAATTAACAAAAGGAACATAAAAGCAACAAGTCCTTTATCTACTACTTCCTTATTATGATATATGTGTCCGATCATCCTCAAGAAAGGTCTGACCACAGTAAACATCAACAGCAAATATATGAACGAAAAACCGATGTTATAAATGGCACTCAACATGCTTCCAGCCTGAGCTATGGCTACAACTACAGCCAACAAGCACCAGGCCGTAATGTCTCCATTCGCGGCACTCGCCAAGGATATTGTTCCTAAATGACTTTTCGTTAATCCTTTCTCCTGAATAATACGGGCTAAAACCGGGAAAGCTGTAATACTTAACGCTATACTCACAAACAGAGCAAAAGAAAGGAAAGGAGTGCTCTCATACGCATACTTTGTATATAAGAAATAAGCTGTCACCATTCCCAAGAAAAAAGGGAAGATCGTACTGGTATGACTAATCAGAATTGTTTCCTTTAATTTCTGCCTTACTTCCGTAATATTTAATTCCATTCCAATAGCAAACATAAACAGGATAAGCCCAAACTGACTCAACATATTTATATTCTGCAAAGAATCCAATGGAAATAAGAAAGCGGAAACAGAAGGCAGGACATGTCCCAATACCGAAGGACCAAGCACGATACCTGCCACGATTTCTCCGATGACTGTTGGCTGCTGCATTTTAGCAAATAACCAGCCAAACAAACGACAAGTTATCAAAATAACTATTATCTGTAACAGAAGAATTCCGATCGAAGATTCGACATGATGCATGAGCAACCCCTTAAAGACGGCAAAACCTTCCTTCAGATTATGAGGAGCCTCATTCGTTACAGCAATAGCGTCCTGTATTTGACGAGCTTCACCTTCTTTAATGATAAAATACATTAACCCGCCAAACACAAGTAACATGACCAGATAGTATATCAGACTTCTACCGCCTTTGCTCATAAGAATCCATCAATCGCATTTCCTTAACAAATATAATAAAAATATGGCTTATTCCTACTTTTTAAAGAAGTTTTTTGCGATTCAGGTAGAATTTGTATATTTTATGTGGCAAAAAGAATACTTTAGAAAAAGAAAAAAGCCGATCCAACAGCTGTTGAACCGGCTCTCTCACTTTCTAAAACGGCGGCTACCTACTCTCCCACTGTTACGCAGTACCATCGGCGTG